>Ga0193962_1000569_pt1 | contig 16940 bp, 15 predicted proteins | sample FB_5_MG_FD_140335 | JGI IMG/M metagenome (GOLD analysis project Ga0193962, IMG submission 140335) | Microbial mat bacterial communities from the Broadkill River, Lewes, Delaware, United States - FB_5_MG | ecosystem: Environmental > Aquatic > Freshwater > River > Microbial mats | place: USA... | reverse complement strand
TTTAAATATACTTTTGTATTTAGTAAAGAGAACTATACCAATCACGGTATAGTGGCATTGGCTTTAGATAATAGCAAGATAGAAGCCATAGGCTCATGTGCTTGTGGTTGGATGGGTATAGGCAAGAAAGATATAGTAACAAAGTCTTACAAAAATATACTACATGAGATTGATAATCGCCCTGCTGTTGAGTTTTATAAGAAGTATCTACAGACTACTATAGATATGCCCCAAACAGGAAGAGAGTATCCTCTACAAGTGATAACAAAAAATCAGACAATATATAGAGTCGTTACACATATAAATCGTGATGGCTCTTTGGTGCTAGGTGGTCATATAGAACCCAAATCTATGGTTCGTATAGCCGTACCCCAAGGGCAGAGTATAATGAACTATGTAGATAGTAGCATAAGAGAGTCTATAGCACAAGATAGTGGCTTTAGTCCTGAGGTAGCTTTGGTATTTTCGTGTGCTTCTCGTAAACAAGTTTTGGGTGCTTTTGCCAAAGAGGAGATAGAGATAGCTTATAAAGCTGTCAATTGTCCATTGATAGGATTTTTTGCTTATGGTGAGATAGGAACTTCTACAAGAGAGTATGGATTTCACAATATAACATTTGTCACACTACTATTAAAAGAAAAAGGAGTCCTATAGTGCCTATAAAATCTATTCAATTAGTTCTTGATGAGGTCGCTAATTTAGAAAATCAAGATAGACTTATAAGAAAATTAGCAACACTAGAGAGAGATGTATCCAAACTAGAGGCGAGATATATCAAAGCCAATGAAGATAAACTAACACTATCTAGGCTACTTACTAAAGTAAATAGAGAACTAGAGGAGTCTCTTAGTAATGAGAAGAGATTTATAGCCTCTGTGAGCCATGAGCTTAGGACTCCTTTGACTGCGATACTAGGCTATAGTGAGCTTCTTGATGATACAGCCCTCAATACCAAACAGAGCAGATACCTCAAAAATATTATCCAAAGCTCAGACCATCTATTGGCACTCATTAGTGATTTGCTTGATGTTGCAAAGCTAGAGGATAATAGAATTGAGTTATCTCCTAATGAGTTTGATTTGGATGATATGCTAAACGAGTGTGCCAATCTCATTCGCTCCAAGATAGCATACGGAGTTGATTTTGTAGTCGATATTCCATTTCTTGAGTACCCTATCATATCTGATGATAAGAGACTCAAACAGATATTTATAAATCTACTCTCAAATGCAGCCAAGTTTACCAAAAAAGGCTCTATCCACTTCTATGTCAAAAAAATAGAAGAGCTAAATGATGATAGAGTCAAAATAGTTATAAATGTAGATGATACAGCCAATGGTATCCCAGCAGAGGTAGCAGATACTCTATTTAAACCATTTCAATCTACAGATAAAACACAAGGGACAGGACTAGGGCTATATATATCCCAACAACTAGCACACCTAATGGATGGAGAGATAGTTGTTGATTCCAAAATAGGAGTAGGGAGTAACTTTAGTGCCACAATAGTAGTCAAAAAATCTCAAAAAAGAGAGATGAGTGAACACCTTAAGGGGCTAAATATTATGATGTTTGCCACAAGGGATGAGTTTGTAAATAGAGTAGCTACAGAGTGTATGGGAAATAGGATAAATTTCCAAAACTATAGTATCGAAGGTAGAGATATAGCCACATCCATTATGCAGATGATAGCTAGTGGGAAGTTTTATGATATAGCGATATTTGATATGGATGTCTTCAAAAGCAACACTAGCTATATAGCAGGTACACTAAGGACTATAAACCCAAATATCAAACTAATAGCTATGAGTGGGGATGATGAGGATAAGAACTTTAACGAGTTTGATAAGGTGATAAACAAACCCATCCCATATCAGAGATTTATCAAAGAGATGGGGAGTATCTACTCATCTGGTTTTGTCAAAAAGAGAGATGAACTAGACTACTCAAACCTTGATATTCTAATAGTTGAAGATGTAGATATCAATAGAGAGTACGAAAAAGAGATGTTAAATAACTTCTTCTCTATAGTGTGTGATACAGCTATCAATGGACAAGATGCGCTAGATAAAGCCAAGCTCAAAAAGTATGACCTTATCTTGATGGATATGAGAATGCCTATTATGGATGGACTCGAAGCCACTAGAGAGATTAGGAAATTTGATAATGATACCCCTATTATATGTATGAGTGCCAATGTATATAAAGAGGATAAGCTCTCAGCCAAAGAGTCAGGGATGAATGATTTTATAGAAAAACCACTATCCAAAAAAGATATAGAGGATAAACTTATAAAAATCCTAAATCATGAGTTTATCGCTTCTGATAGTAGTAGTAGCAGTGAGGAGAAGAAGAAACCCCAAGAGAGAGAAGATGAGAGTAATTTAGATATGAGAGAGAGAGCATTTACTCACCTAAGAGACCACTTCTCAGAGGAGATAGCTCATAAACTACTAAATAAAGCCCTAACAAGTATAGAGGAGTATGTCAAAAGAGTAGAGGTAAGCTTTGAGGCTAAAGATAGTACCAATCTTGTAGAGGATTTCCATGTCATAAAGGGAGTCACATCCAATATAGGGCTTATGGAGGTAGCCAATAGAGCAGGTGAGCTTCAAAAACTAGCAGAAAAGGGCAATATATTAGATATTGAAGAGTCAAAAAATATACTTCTAACTAGCCTAAAGCTATTTTTAGATGCCAAAGAGTAGATTATGTTTGATAATTCCATAAATTTTGAGCTACTAGGTGATAAGAGTATATTGTGTGTCGAAGATGATAGCTTCAATCAAGAGTTGGCATCTGCTGTCTTTGATGAGTATCCAAATATCAAAATAATACAAGCTAATAACGGCAAAGAGGCTATAGAGATACTAAATATAGAGAAGATAGATTTGATACTACTAGATTTGATGATGCCACAGATGAATGGCTTTGAGACACTCAAAATCCTAAAATCAAACGATAAATTTAGAGATATAGCTGTAATAGTAGTAACATCCAAAGAGAATGAAGAGATAACTACCTATCAACTAGGTGCAGATGATTTTATACTAAAGCCCTACAATCCACAAGAGTTGAGGTCAAGAACATTCAAAAGCTTTAGAGTTAGATACTTTTATAAACTCCTAAAAGATATAGAGATAAATAGTAATAGCCCACAAGCCTCATCTAGTAAAAACTTCAAAAATATAAAGGAAGCGATAGATATAGCCATAAGATACCAAAAAGATTTACTCTCAAACTTCGCCAATATATTAGATAGAGAGAAGAGTAGCACAGCTAGACTAAGAGAGTATATCATACTCTTTGCAAAGCTAAATGGACTAACCAAAAAAGAGATAGATGATATATCATATATTGTCTATATATACGATATAGGACTCATAGCCATAGAGAGAAAAAAGCTTATAAACCTTGATAAAAAAGCATATCTATCTCACACGCTACTAGGGTTTAAACTACTAGAAAAAATAGAGCCAACAAGTATCATAAAAATAGCAAAAGAGGTAGCATACTCACACCACGAAAACTGGAATGGCAAAGGATACCCAGATGGTCTCAAAGCAGAGGAGATACCATTTTATGCTAGATTAGTATCGATAATAGACTACTTCGATGAGCTAACAACTAGTAGAAGCTATGATAAAAACTACATCTCATCCAAAAAAGCACTAGAGGTAATCAAAAGAGAGCGAGAAGTAAAATTCGACCCAACGCTAGTAGATATATTTGTAGAGAACTTCTCTCAATTTAAGGATATCAAAGATAGGTTTTGACTATATTGTAATTTCTTTTACTCCTCCATTTGACTTAGTATTTATCTTTTCCTACACCATCTTTGTAGTTACAAATTAATCCCTAAACCTCTCAAATATAGCATCAAAACCGAAACTAAAATCATATAAATTCAATAGACTCACTATCAAACTCACCAATGCTACAAGCTCATCGGGATAGATGAGTATATAGTATTTACCAAAAAAAGCCCAAACCAACCCAATAAATACTAGATAGAATTATTGTTATGTTAAGTCATTGAAAGTAAAAAACAAAATTTAAAAAAGAGCATTCACAAGAGATATTTATGAGAAAAAACCGATTTTCATAAAAAATATAATTTGTTGTTTATGAAAAGAGGGTAGGAGTACTTTATCTCATATAAAAAATTTATCTAAGTACCTCAACAATCTGTTTTGTCTCTTCATATTTAATAGCAGTTTGTAGTATATATTTACGCACTAATGGTATATCTTTGAGATAATCATCTTTATTATCTCTAATATAAAGCCGTGCAAATATTCCTAACACCTTAATATGTCTTTGAAGCCCCATAAAGTCAAACCACTTGATAAAAGTTTTATCATCTATATCTAAACCCTTTTTATCTCTATAGTAAAGTGCCAATTTCTCTATCTCTATAGAGTCAAACTCTATATAACAATCTTTGAGCAAAGAGACCAAATCATAAGTTATAGCTCCACTTCTAGCATCTTGGAAATCTATGATAGATATATGCTCATCTTGTATCATGATATTCCTAGAGTGAAAATCTCTATGTACAAAGAGACCTTGAGGCTGAGATAATACCACATCTGCTATAGTCTCTATGGTGTTTGATATTATTAATCTCTCTTTTAGGTTTAACTCTTTTTGAAGATACTCTCTCATATACCACTCACTCATCAAATCCATCTCAAAAATCAAAAAATCTCTATCATATATAAGCATATTAGATATATCTGCTCTTTGCATCTTGATAATCTCATCTATAGCTTTTTTGTAAAGCTCTCTATAGTTACTCTCATTCAAAATATCCAAATAGTGAAGACTTCCTAAATCTTCTAATATCAAAAATCCTCTATCTATATTTTGCTCTATTATATTTGGTATATTTACCCCTGCTTTTTCTAATCTAAAGTTTATATCTATAAATGGAGTCAAGCTATCTATCTGTAGTGATGAGTCCATTAATATATAGCTATGATTATTTTGAATAACTCTATAGTATTTACGAAAACTAGCATCACTTGAAGCTACCTCTATAGTGTAACCACTCCACCCTATAGAGTCTAACCATATCTCTATATCACTCATATACTGCTCCTAATATACTATTTCTCTTCGCACCTGTTACGCTTTTTAATTTGATTTTTTTTCTATTTACTCTCTTGTACCCTAGCCATGCAAATGTCATAGCCTCTATCATATCTGCATGGGATACTATCTCTATCTTTATATTTGACAAAATAGATTTAAGTCTCTCTACTAAAAATCTATTTTTAGCTCCACCTCCACCTATATAGACTCTTTTTATATCAAATTTCTCTAACTCATTGCTTATACTAATGGCTGTAAGCTCTAGTAGTGTTCTTTGTACATTTTGAGGATTATACTCATATCTGTTGGTATATCTCTTTATCCATTTTTTATTGAACTTCTCTCTACCTGTACTTTTGGGATAAGGCTTAGAGAAGTATTCATCTTTGAGCATATTCTCCAATAAAAAGTAATCCAAATCTCCACCTCTCGCCCACTCTCCATCTCTATCAAATGGTAAGTTTCTATGTAGGTTTATCCAAATATCAAGTAAGACATTACCACACCCAGTATCATATCCTATAAGAGGCTTATCAAGTATGGTGATATTTGCCATACCTCCTATATTGAGAAAAGCAGAGCGTTTAGATTTACCAAATAAAAACTTATGAAAAGCAGGAGCAAAAGGAGCACCCTCTCCACCTAATGCTATATCTTTGCGTCTAAAGTCTGTTACTACCTTAATATTAGTAGAAGCTGTGATTATATTGGCATCACCTAGTTGCATTGTAAATGGATTTGAAGAATTAGGAGAGTGCCATATAGTCTGACCGTGTAGTCCTATCGCCTCTATCTGCTTTTTCTTAATCTCTATCTCTTTTAGAAATCTATCTATAGACTTCGCAAACATCACACCTAACTTATGGTCTATCTCTCCTATATCTTTTATCTTGATAGAGTTTTTTATCGCTTTGAGTATTCTCTTTTTAAGTTTAGTTGGGAATGGATACTCTCTTGAAGCTATTAGAGTGCAACTATCTCTATCTATATCACACAGTGCTATATCTATCCCATCAAGAGAAGTACCTGACATAACTCCTATATAGTATTTAGTATCTTCTATATTTGTATCTATCATATATTGTTTTTTTCTTTTTCTTTTTTTCACTCTTCTCTCCTCCTCTTACACAACGGATGAAGTTGCTGTAGTATTTATAGTAGAAATCACTATAGCCATATTTGAAATATACAAACCAAGCAAAGTGAGTCATATAGCTACGCTCTTTGATACTCCACTCATAGCTATTGGTCTCTTTTTTATATATATCAATTTGGGGATCTGGTTTTTTACTATAGTTTACTACACTAAGTATCTCCTCTTTGTTTGGAACTCTCCAATCATCAAACCCTCCCAATCTCAACTCTTTGCACATTTTTGTCACCTCTTTAAGGCTCTTTATTATTTTCGTATGTTTGCTATCTTGCCACTGAATTCCTGTTATTTTATCTGTGATAATATCACTCTCTCTTGTAAATCTCGAACCAAATAGTAGATTGACTACTATTGTTATAATAATAAAAATTTTCATAAATATATATCTTCCCTTAAAATCATATAAAATCTAGCTAACCAAATAATAACAAAATATATTTACAAATAGCCAAATATCTTAATGATAAAATTTATTTCAGAAGATTATGCTAAAATATAGAAAATTAAATAAGATATAAGGATAATATTTGCTTAGTACGGTAAATTTGACACAACGATATGGTAAGAGAGTTCTCTTTGATAAAATTAATATAACACTAGATATTGGTAAGCGATATGGACTTATTGGTGCAAATGGTGCAGGTAAATCTACTTTTTTAAAGATATTAGCAGGAGAGATAGAGCAAAGTGATGGAGAGGTACAGCTCCAACCGGGGCTAAAACTAGGAGTATTGAGTCAAAATCAATACGCTTTTGAGAATTATACTCTAAGTGATGCTGTATTGTATGGTAACAAAAAACTCTTTGATGCTCAAAAAGAGAAAGAGAAGCTCTATATGGAGGGTGATTTTGAGGATGATGCCGTCAATAATCGCCTAGGTGAACTAGAGATGATATGTGCAGATGAAGACCCCACTTATGAATCTGATGTACGGATAGAGAAGCTTTTGAGTGCATTGGGATTTCCTGTAGCTACTCACGGTGAGCTTATGTCCTCTCTTACAGGTGGTGATAAGTTTAAAATACTACTTGCACAAGTGCTATTTTTGAAGCCTGATGTATTGCTACTAGATGAGCCTACCAACAACCTAGATATGGAGACTATATCATGGCTAGAGAATGAACTCAAACGCCACGAGGGAACGCTTCTTGTAATATCTCACGATAGACACTTTATAAATGGAGTGGTTACGCATATCCTTGATTTGGATTTTCAAAACATTAGAGAGTTTACAGGTAACTATGATGAGTGGTATATCGCAGCGAACCTCATTGCCAAACAAGCCCAAACAGATAGAGATAAGGGTATGAAAGAGAAAGATGAGCTAGAGAAGTTTATCGCTAGATTTAGTGCCAATGCCTCCAAAGCCAAACAAGCCACAAGTAGGCAAAAGAGATTAGATAAGCTTGATGTCCAAGAGATAAAACTCTCAAGCAGAAGAGACCCCTCTATTATGTTCAGACCTCACCGAGATATAGGTAATGAGGTTCTTGAAGTAGAGAATATCTCCAAAAGCTATGATGGTGAGAGTGTATTTGAGAGAGTCACTTTCAAAATAGAGCCAAATGAGAAAGTAGCTATAATCGGTGCAAATGGTGTAGGAAAAACAACTCTAATCAAGATACTAATGGGTGAGCTAGAGCCTGATAGTGGCTCTTATAAATGGGGTGAGACTATCACTAGTAGCTATTTCCCTCAAAATACTACAGATATTGTAGTAGGAGAGGAGGAGCTACCTCAATGGATACAAGGCTTTGATGCTAAATGGCATATAGATGATATTCGTAAAACTCTAGGAAGAATGTTATTTTCTGGTGAAGAGCAGAAGAAATTAGTAGATAGCTGTTCAGGTGGAGAGAAGCATCGTGTAATGCTTAGTAAGATTATGATGGACTCATCAAACTTTTTGGTACTAGATGAACCAAACAACCACCTAGATTTAGAGGCTATTGTAGCACTAGGTGAAGCACTACATAGCTATGAGGGTGGTGTGATATGTGTATCTCACGATAGAGAGCTAATTGACGCATTTGCCAATCGTGTTATAGAGATAAAAGAGGATGGTAGTATCATAGATTTCTATGGAGACTATGAGACATTTGTAGAGCAACATAGCTAAATAAAGGAGTAACTCTTGAAAGGTAATCAGTTTTCAGTCAAAGTCTATGAGACGGTAGTAGAGAATGAGGAGCAGTTTATATCATTTTTTGATAATAACTATACTCTATTTAAAGACCATCTTATTAGTATAAGGGGACATTTAAGTAAAGAGATACGAGATTATCTCAAGAGTAAAGAGCTCAACTATGTACATAACAAAACTATACCCAGAAGTCGTCCACGCAAAGAGGTAGAAAACGAGCTTATCAAAGAGTCTATCGAGATAAAAGAGGATTTGGCTAAACTATCAGAACAAGTAAAAAATAATCTCACCGTACTAGATACAATAGTGCGAAGTGGTAGAGAGATTAAGATAGAGGGAGATTTACTTCTACTTAATCGTGTAAATAGTGGTGCTACTATAGAGACAAGTGGCAACATAATAATGACAGACGCAGTAGAGGGCAATGTCCGTTGTCACGGTAGTTTCCTAATGATGGGACCCTCACCCAAAGCAAATATAATATTTAATGGAATAGTTGTAGAGAATGATTTACTAAAAGATAAACTAAATAAAATAGAGTTGATAAATCATAGAATAGTCATAACACCTGTACTCAAAAAGGAGAAAAGTTGGGTTTAGTAATAGCAGTAATTAGTGGAAAAGGTGGCGTTGGCAAAACAACAGCTACAGCAAATATCGGTCTAGGTATCGCACAAAATAATAAAAGATGTGTAGTGGTAGATTTTGATATAGGTCAGAGAAACCTTGATATGATTTTGGGGTTAGAGAACCGTGTAGTTTATGATTTGGTTCAAGTAATGGATAAAGAGGCTACGCTTAGACAAGCTCTAATCAGAAGTAAAGTAGATGAGAATATGTTTTTTCTAGCCGCTTCACAGACAAAAGATAAAACAGTCCTAACTTCAGCAAAAGTACAAAAGCTAGTAGCAAACCTCAAAAAAGAGTTTGACTTTGTGATATTAGACGCTCCTGCTGGTATAGAGAGTGGGTACGAACATACCATAGAGTTCGCTGATGTGGCTATAGTAGTAGTCAATCCTGAAGTATCATCCATCCGTGATGCAGATAGAGCTATAGGGATATTAGACTCCAAATCACAAAAGGTCAAAGAGGGACATGAGGTGGGTAAATACCTAATCATAAATCGTATAGTCCCTGCTATGGTAAAGAGTGGAGAGATGTTAAGAAGTCAAGATATTTTGGAGATTTTGAGTATCAATCTTTTGGGTAAAGTGCCAGAAGATAGAGGTGTGATAGATGCCTCAAATCAAGGTCGTCCTATTATACTAGATAAAAACTCTCAGGCTGGACAAGCTTATAAACGCATAGCTGGTCGTCTATGTGGGCAAGAAGTACCTATGTTGGATATAGAATCAAATGAAAAAGGTATTTTTGGTAAATTAGCAGGGATGTTTAGCTAATGTTTGGATTTCTAAAAAAAACAACCAGTGCTTCTGTTGCAAAAGATAGATTAACTATAGCCATAACATCAGATAGAAACAAGATGCACTGTTACCCATTTATGGATGAGATGAAAGCAGAGATTATAGCAGTAGTAAAGAGATACATCGGTGTAAGAGGTGTAGAGATTACAAATGAGGTAAACGGTGAAGTAGAAGCCCTATCTATAGAGGTAGAGTTGGAGAAGTAGGGTGACAATTTATTGCACCTATTTTTTAAGGTGCATTGAAATGCACCCTACATTACTACGCTATATTAGTATATACAGCGTGAACATCCTCATCATCATCTAGCTTATCAATCAATATCTCTATCTCTTCTAGTTGCTCTTCTGTGAGTGTATCTATAGGATTATTTGCTATGCGTTGGATTTCGGCTTTGGTTATCTCTATGCCTCTCTCTTCTAGTGCAGTTGAAAGCTCTCCAAATGATGTAAACTCTCCTATTACTCTAATGATAGCTTTATCTTCATCATTCTCTTGAGGCTCAACATCCTCTTCTATCTCTTCAAGACCAAAATCTATCAAATCTAGCTCCAACTCCTCTATATCTATATCATCTGTTTTATCAAACAAAAATATAGCCTTTTTGGTAAACATAAAATCAAGTGACCCATTTTTGAGAGCTTCAGCATTTCCTCTAGTAAGTATCGCTCTTACATTGGCTATAGTTCTAGTATTATTATCTGTAGCACAATCAATAAATAGTAGCACTCCATAAGGTGCTTTGGCTTCATAACTAAGCTCTTTGATGTCTGCTAAATCTTTTGCTTCGGCTCTTTTGATAGCTGAGTCTATATTATCTTTTGGCATATTTTGTGCTTTTGCGTTGATAATAGCTGTACGAAGTTTAGGGTTCATATCAGGGTCTTGTCCACCCTCTTTTGCTGCCATTGTGATAATCTTACCTAATTTAGGAAATAGCCTAGACATAGCCCCCCATCTCTTTAGTTTTGATGCTTTACGGTATTCAAATGCTCTACCCATATTTTATATCCTTTTGTCATATTGGCGTTATTATACTCCTAAGTCACTTTAAAGTTTGAGTAGGTAATAATATAAGATAAAACTAAAAGGATATAAAGTGACAGTAGAAGAGATAAAAGTAATAATAGAGAACCAAATTGGAGTGCTACTATATTTTTCAGGTGAAGATTGTAGCGTATGTAAAGCACTTAGACCAAAATTCAAAGAGCTATTTGATAAAGAGTTCCCACAAGTAAGACAACTATACCTAGATGCCCTTGAGTATAGTGAGGTAGCAACACACTTCCAAGTATTTACTGTGCCTACTATGATAGTATTTTTAGATGGCAAGGAGTTCGTAAGAGAGGGTAGAGCCGTTAGCCTACAAAAGATGAGCGAAAGATTAGGACGACCTTATGGGATGATAACACAGCTTTAAGAGATAGAATATCATATCTTAAGATAATCTTATATCTACATATTCATTTTAAATTAAGCTTCTTTTTCATAGAATAGTGAATAACTATTCAATAAGGAGAAGAAGATGAGTATGGATAAACGAGAGAGCCTAAAGAAGATGTTTACATCACAAAGTGCTAAGTTTGATACCAATAGGGGTGATGCCTATTATGACAAACTATATGCACAGTGCCAAAGAAGACTAGATGAACTTAAAGATTTTAAACCACTTAATAACCGTATAGACTTTAAGGAGAGTTTGATTAGTGAGGGTGTAGATAGAAGAGACTTTTTGAAATGGGCTAGTGCTACTACTGCTATGTTGATGCTTCCTGCCTCTTTTACTCCTTTGGTAGCTCAGGCTGTGGAGATGATGAACCGTGTACCTGTGATTTGGATAGAGCTTTCAGATTGTGCAGGAAACTCAGAAGCACTCTTGCGTTCAGATGGACCTCAAATTGATGAGATTATTTTGGATATTATCTCTTTGGAGTTTCATGAGACACTACAAGCAGCCTCAGGTCATCAAGCAGAGAAACAACTTGACGAGGCTATAGAACACTTCAAAGGGAAATATCTACTCTTTGTAGAGGGAGCTGTTCCTATGGGAATGAATGGAGAGTATGGAACTATCGGTGCAAAGGCTGAGACTTTTCATGACCATCTTTTGCGTATGTCCAAAGATGCTGCTGCTGTGGTGGCTGTGGGTTCTTGTGCTACATTTGGTGGTATCCCTGCTGCTTCTCCAAACCCTACAGGTGCTGTGGGTGTGATGGATGTTGTCAAAGGTAAGCCAATTATTAATATCCCTGCGTGTCCTGCCAATCCTGCCAATATGGTAGGTGTTATCCTCCACTATGTACTTACTGGTAGTGTGCCTGAGCTAGATTCACTATTGCGTCCTAAATTTGCTTTTGGGTATAGAATTCATGATAACTGTGAGAGACGCGCACACTTTGATGCAGGAGAGTATGTAGAGGAGTGGGGAGATGAGGGAGCAAAAAATAACTTCTGTCTCTACAAAATGGGATGTAAAGGTCCTATGACTTTCAATAACTGCTCTATAGTTCGCTACAACGAGGGTGTAAACTGGCCTATTGGTGTAGGGAGAGGTTGTATTGGATGTAGTGAGCCTGATTTTTGGGATAAGTACGCCTATGAGAGACCAATGGCAAATGCCAATATCAAAGCACCTACAGGTGGAGTCGAAAAGAGCGTTGATGAGTTTGGTTTAGGATTGCTCACTGCTGCTGGTGTGGGTATCGCTATTCATGCAGCAGCTAGTGTGGTTGCTGGTAAAAAATCTAAAGAGGAGGAAGCATAATGCCTGATAATAACACAACAGTTGAGACAAATGAGACAGTAGAGACACCTATAACAGAAGCTCCACAAGAAGAGACTCCTAAAAAAGGAGAGAAAAAACATATTATAATCGACCCAGTGACAAGAATTGAGGGACACCTCAGGATAGAGGCTGTGATTGATGAAAATAACAAAATTGTAGATGCTTTCTCATCTTCTACAATGTTTAGAGGGATTGAGGCTATACTCAAAGGTCGTGACCCTAGAGATTGTGGTCTAATGGCTATGCGTATCTGTGGTGTATGTACAGGTACACACTACCAAAGAAGTATAGAGGCTGTTGAAGATGCTTTTGATATAACTATCCCCAAAAATGCTCGTTTGGTTAGAAACTTAATTCAAGGGGCACTGTATGTACATGACCACCTAGTCCATTTCTATCACCTTCACGCACTTGATTTTGTAGATGTAGTAGAAGCGACCAAAGCTGACCCAAAGGCAACTGCTATTGAGGCTCAAAAGTGGGCAGATGTGGCAGGACACAAGCCATATATCTCAGGAGTAGCAGACTTCAAAGCAGTGCAAGAGCGTATTGTGAAGTTTGTCAAAGAGGGGCGACTTGGTATCTTTGGTAATGGATATTGGGGAAATAAAAACTATAAACTAACACCAGAACAAAATCTAATAGGTGTAGCCCACTATCTAAAAGCACTAGATGTCCAGAGAGATTTAGCCAAAATGCAAGCGATTTTTGGTGGTAAAAATCCACACCCTCAATCTATAGTAGTGGGTGGTGTAACTTGTGTACAAGATATTCAAAATCCTGCTAGAATAGCTCTATTTAAGCAACTATTAGTAGATGGTAATGAGTTTATCAAAGGTGCTTATTTGCCTGATATATATATGGCAGGGACTATGTATGCCAAAGAGGCGACAGATGGAAGTGCTACTTTTCATAACTCTACACATAAAGGGGCATTGGGCAAAGAGGTCGGAGGTACAGGTGGAGGTATCTTATCTTTTATGTCTTATGGTGACTTTAGACTTGATGATACAGGTTTTTATAATTCAGATTTATTCTTCAAAAGAGGTCTAGTCCTCGGTGGAGATATTTCAAAGCTTCACGAACTAGATGAAGCCAAAATCACAGAAGATGTAACACACTCGTGGTATGAGGGAACAGGTAGTCCTGAACACCCTTATGAGGGGACAACTATCCCTAAATATACAGGGCTTGATAGGAGAGATGATGGTTATGCCTATCTCAAAACTGATGAGAAATACTCGTGGATTAAATCACCACTCTATGATGGCAAGAAAGTAGAGGTCGGACCATTAGCTAGAGTCGTGGTGGGATATGTGGGTGGAGATGAGCGTACTCAAAAGTATGCTAGTAACTTCTTGAAGCGTTCAGGACTTCCTCTTAGCGTACTTTTCTCAACTGTGGGTAGAACAGCAGCTAGAGCGATAGAGACGCAGATGCTAGGTGATACGATGGTTGAGTGGGTTGATGAGTTGGCCAAAAATACAGCTATGGGTGATTTGAGTACATGGAGTGATTTTGATTTTGATAGTGTTTCCAAAGATTCAAAAGGTCGTGGACTAGCAGAAGCACCAAGAGGAGCATTGGGTCACTGGGTCAAAATCAAAGATGGAAAAGTGCAAAACTATCAAGCAGTAGTACCAAGCACATGGAACGCAGGACCTAGAGGACCAAATGGAGAGGTGGGTGCGTATGAGGCTGCTATTATTGGTACAGTGGTTGCCAATCCCCAAGAGCCGTTAGAGATTATACGAACTGTGCATAGTTTTGACCCTTGTATAGCTTGTGCTGTGCATATTGTTGATACCAAAGGTAGAGAGTTGGCTACATATAAAATTGACCCAACTTGTGCCTTTTAGGAGGTGTATTATGAAAAAAGAGTATAAAAAAATAGAGAGGATGACTCCAGCGATGAGGATAATTCACTGGGTAAATGTCTTCTCAATGATAGTAGCCATTATCACAGGTTTATATATAGCCGCACCATACTATCAGACTTTGATAGCAGATGATGCAGTTGATAAGTATGTAATGGCGTGGAATAGATGGGGTCACTTTATGGTGGCTATTATCTTTGATGTCACTTCCATTATAGTAGCGTATCTTTTTTTCTTCTCTCGTTTTGAGAAGGGATACAAAAAGATTATCCCTACAGGTAAAAATATCAAAGAGTTTATAGAGGTAGTTTTAAATCTTTTGACACTAAATAGGCGTAAAAATTTTGACTCTTCACATAGTGATAGCTTCAATAGTGTATATTTTTTGATTTTTCATCTACTTCTCTTTTGGATGCTTTTTACAGGACTTCAACTCTATGTCCACGGCTTAGCTTCAGGAGAGAGTAGTATTGGGGCATGGTGGCCATGGATACTTCATGTAGCTACCGATTGGACAATCCCTGCTACAGGTGGGACGCTTATGGATGTTAGGATTTCACACCACTACACTATGTGGCTTACTATTGTATGGGTAGTGTTTCATATCTACTATCAAGTGTGGAGAACTATCTTTTGGCAAGAGGGAGATATTGCTATTGTGGTGGGTGGAAGTAAATTTGTATCCACAAGTGAGAAGTAGTTGAACTACGCATCTGTAGCCTTAATTGGTATTGGAAATATTATATTTCATGATGAGGGCTTGGGTGCGTATTTGGTCAAATATATCGAAGAGAACTATATCACACCTCCTCATTTGAGCATAGTTGAGGGGGGGACATTGGGCTTTTCTCTAATGACCTACTATCAAGAGTATGACAAAATCATCGTAGTAGGCACAGGCTCAAAAGAGGCAGAGGTAGGAACAATAAGTTCTGAAAATGCACAAGAGGTTATGAGTAACACAAGTAACCTACGCAAAACAGCCAATGAGGTAGAGATTACGATGATGATAGAGATATGCTCTTTTCATCAAGATATGGGTGAGGTGCAACTAATAACTATGGTACCTGAGGATATTATCGAGGTCAAAAACGCTCTAACCCCTCTTACTCTAAGCTATATGCCAAAACTACTTCAAGCAACACTACAAGAGCTAGAAAATTCAGGTATAAGATTAGAAAAAAATAGTAAAAATGTATCTTTTGAAGAGATTATAGACTTTTATGCAAATCCCAAAATGCCTAAACTTGTATAATTATAAGGAGAGTTATGTATTTTGTCTTTCAGTTAGAGTTTAGTAGTACCAAGAGCTATATAGCCGATTTAATCCGAGCTTACGCCAAACAACACTCCATAGAGATAGATGTTTTTCAAGATAACCAAAATATAACACTAGTAGCCAAAGCAGATGATGAGAGATTAGATAGATTTTCAAAAGGTTTAGAAGAGATACTTCCTGCTTCTCTCTATCTAGGCAAAAGCAGACATTTTTTTCAAGAAGAGAAACTAATCTTACCTACACTAAATTTACCCAAACTACCCACAAATATAGCCCCATGTCCCACTTGTCAAAAAGAGATGTTTGATATAAACTCAAGGCGATACTACTACCCTTTTACCTCTTGTAACCATTGTGGTTCTCAACACTCATTTCTCGACTACTATCCATACACTAGAGAGAACTCTAGTATGAAGTTTCTAACTCCTTGTAATGCTTGTAAAGAGGAGCTAAAGAGTAATGCCCTAAGAGCTAATTATCCTCTCATCTCTTGTATAGATTGTGGTATATCATTGCGAATTATTGATAAAGAAGATGAGAGTTTAGCCATAGATAGAGAGAGCTACAAGAGACTATTTGAACTAAGCAGTCGTGCTATCGCTTCTGGTAAAAGCCTATTAATGAAGACTCAACATGGATATAGAAAGTTTTTTAAATCTACGCCAACTAAAGCAGAGAGTATATTATTGATGGCATCACCTAGTGGATTTGATAGACATCTTATGATGATAGAACAAGAGTTTAATGCACTTCTTAGCATTGAGAGACCACTTCTTAGAGTGGCTACCAAATCAGATGAACTCAAAGAGATATATGGCTCATCAGTTCTACTCAAATACCCTGATGATGGAGTAACTATGCTTTTGGCTCGTGAAATTCTTAATTTGGGGTTGGAGTATATCTCTTATATTGAGTGTGATGATAAAGAAGAAGCAGATATTTTGGTTGATTTTGATTTGCCTATTAGTTCTCAAAAAGATATACACCTCTTTATCAATCAAGACAACAGACACTTCATAAGTGGGCAGAGAGTGGTTTTCCCTATGGCTTTGATGATTAGCAGTGGAGTAGTCTCTCTAGCTCATCATCTTTTGGCTGTAGAGGTTGATGGCAAAACTATCATTGATAGTATGGATAAGTTTAAAAATATTCAAGCCCAAAGGGTAAATATACTAGAA
>Ga0193962_1000568_pt1 | contig 16964 bp, 15 predicted proteins | sample FB_5_MG_FD_140335 | JGI IMG/M metagenome (GOLD analysis project Ga0193962, IMG submission 140335) | Microbial mat bacterial communities from the Broadkill River, Lewes, Delaware, United States - FB_5_MG | ecosystem: Environmental > Aquatic > Freshwater > River > Microbial mats | place: USA... | reverse complement strand
CAACAAAAACAAAACAAGTTTATTTTGATGCTGAATTAAAAACAGGAGATTATTTTTATTTTGGAAGAGAAGATGCTGGACTTCCTCAAACTATCTTAGATAAAAGTCCAAAAACTTGTATTACAATTCCTATGACAAATGAGGCTAGAAGTTTAAATATTGCAAACTCAGTTTCAGTTATAGCTTATGAAGCTTTAAGACAAAACTTTAAAGATTTTAAATAATGGCTAAAAAAAATATAGTTGTAGGTGGCTTTTCAAAAGAGCAAAGAGAAAAAGAGCTTGAAAAAGTAAAAACTAAGTATGAAAAAAAAGGTTATAAATTTTTGCAATACTTAGATAATGGGACTTTAAAATCTATTGCAGTATTTGAAGTGAGTGATTCTATTATAAAAAAAGAAAGATCAACTCAACTAATTGTTGTGGGAGTTGGTTTTCTTATAATCTCTGCAATATTATATTTTAAATCTATGAATATTAATTAGGTATAAGAGGTAAGAAATTCTTACCTTTTAAACTTTAAAAACTTTCCCATTCATCTTCATCAGTATTTTTATTGGTTTGTTTATCAGTCTCTTTTTTTACAATTTTTGTTGAATTAATAGTTTCTTTAGGTTTTACAATTGCTTGTTCAACTACAGTGGCTTTTTTTGTTGTTTTCATAGTTTTGATATTATCTTTACCCTCAAACTCTTTTTCATCACTATCTTTTACTATTTCAATTGCTATTTCATTTGTTTGTTGAGCAATTTCTTGAGTAGTAGATGATATCATCGCTATTTGTTGTGTTTGTTGGTCTAGTTGGTTAACTGAGTCATTTATTTGCTCTATTCCTGCTTGTTGCTCTTTTGATGCTGTTGCTACACTATTTATTAAAGTTACCGTATTTTGGATATTTTCATTTAATGTTGAATAACCACTTATCATATTATTAGCTATTTCTTTTCCATCATTTGCTTTTACTGTTGCACTTCCAACTAAATTCTTAATTTCACGCGCTACCTCTGCGCTTCTTGATGCAAGATTTCTAACTTCTGCTGCAACAACAGCAAATCCACGTCCAGCTTCGCCAGCAGTTGCTGCTTCAACAGCTGCATTTAATGAAAGAATATTTGTTTGGAAAGCAATTTGATCAATTAAAACAATTGATTCATTAATTGATATTACTTGAGAACTCAATTCATCCATTGCAGTTGTTGTTTTATGGGCTAAATCTTCCCCTGTTTTTACTGCTTTAATAACATTTTCAGAGTATTTTGTCATTTCATTAATACTTTCATTATTTTTTACTACAGTTGCTGTGATTTCTTCAATTGCTGCAGCAGTTTCTTCTAATGAAGCAGCCGTTGCATTTGCATTTGTTGTTAATGTTTTCACATTTGAAACTAATATATTTGCACTATCTTGTAAACCTAATCCAATAGTTTTACTATTAACTAACATTTTAGTAATAGTATCTCCTACTATATTGATATTTTTACAAAGTGCTAGTATTTCTCCTTCAATAGATGATTCATTAACTTTAGTTTTATAATTATAGTTAGCATAACTTTTTAAAACAACTAATATATTATTTACGTTTATATTTAAATTTTCAAGCATTTGATTAATTACATTTTTCAATTCATTTAATTGATTTGAATTTGAATTTTTTGTAATTCTACTATTTAAATGACCACTTTTAATATCATTAGCTACTTTTGTTGCATCATCTATTAGTGCTTTATCTTTTTCAATATTAGTTTGAGTTTTTATAATATTTGCATTTATTATTTTTGCCATTTTTCCAAACTCATCATTTTTTTTATCATCTAACATATTAGCTACAGATAACTCATTGTTTAAGAAAGCAAAGAAACCATCTAAACCTTTTTGAAAATTACTTAATGATTTATTTATATCCCTGCTTATATATAATAAAGCTAGAATTATAGATATAGCAATAATTAAAATTAGTATTAAAGAATATATTTCAATTTTATCATGAGTATCTTTTATTTTATTCTCAAGAATTTGAGTAAGAGCTTCTAATGAATCTGTTGATTGGTGAACAATCTTTCTCATTTCCCCCATTAATCCCATTGATTCATCGAGTCCTTTAATTTTTTCTTCTTCAACTAAAGTTAAGAATTTAACTCTATAATCTTTGAGAATACTTTTTAATTCACTATATTTTTCATCATTTTCTAGTTTTATACTTATTTTATTGAATTTCTCTAAATATTTATCATCAAGTCTAAGCATAAAGTCTTTTTCTTGTTTTCTCAAATCATAAATAACAGATAAAAGGTAATAATCATTTGTATTTTTTGCATATTCTTGAACCTTATGAACACTATCTCTTAATGAGCCATATAAACCATCTTCATGGGTAAATCCAATTTTTTGTTGCGCTAAAACAAGCTTATTAAATATACTTGAATATTCTTCAATAACTTTTTTATAGGTATTTAGTTCCATCTTATTTAAATTAAAATGTTCAAATTCTTCATCTAAATTTTGTTTAATTTTATTAATTTTATTTATAGAATCATCAAATTTTTCAAGATATTTAATATCTTTTCTAGCTAAAAAATCCTTTTCATGTTTTCTTAATACTAATAATTCTATTTCTAATTTCTTAATATCTTGATCTATTCTTGATAAATAGTCTACTTCTTTAATTGATAACGTTTCTATTATTAATATTGCAATAAATGATATTGAAATAAGTAATGATAAAATAATTAATTTAATTTTTATTGACATGTTATTTAACATTGTAACTCCCTATTATTTTACACTTTATGTGTTATTTTATCATATAAGTAAGAAAATATAATAAAAAACAAGTTTTCTTTTAAATATTATGTTTATTTTTTGTTTTTAAATATTTATTTTTAAATTCGTTTGCTCCAATAGGTTTACTTCCCAAATAACCTTGATAATAATCACCTTTATTCTCAAGTAAAAAATCTAATTGTTCTTTCTTTTCAACGCCTTCTGCAATTACTTTAAATCCTAGTGCATGACCCATTTGAATTATTGCGATTGCAATATCCATATCATCTTTATCAAAAGGTATATCTTTTATGAAACTTTTATCAATTTTTAAAATATCTAGAGGAAATTTTTTAAGATAAGATAAAGAAGAATAGCCTGTTCCAAAATCATCTATTGAAAGTTTAAATCCTAAGGTTCTAAATTTATGTAAGATAAAAAGAATTTTATTTTTATTTTTAATTAATGCGCTTTCTGTAATTTCAAGTTCAATGTTATTAGGACTATATCCTATTCTATTAATTATATTAGAAAATATTTCAACTATATTTTCGTATTCTAATTGATAAGCAGAAATATTAATACAAAATTTAAAATCTTTAAGTCCTTCTTCTTTTTCCCATTTTTTTGCTTGAATACAAACTTCTTCTAAAACAAAAATACCAATATCAAATATAATTCCAGTTTCTTCAGCAATAGATATAAAATCATCAGGATAAATAACTCCTTTTATAGGATGATTCCATCGTACTAAAGCCTCTGCTCCTAGTAAATTACCTGTTTTTATATCAATTTGAGGTTGGTAATGTACAAGAAATTCATTGTTTTCACAAGCTCTTCTTAATTGAGTTTCGATTTCAATTTTATTTCGTGCTTTTATTGTCATTTCTTCTTTATAATAGGTAAATATTCCTTTCCCTTCTTCTTTTGCTCTATAAAGAGCTGCATCTGCAAATTGTAACATTTCATCTGCTGTTATATGATTTTTATCATAGATACTTATTCCTATACTAACTCCAATACGAATTTCAACTTTATTTGATAATAACCATGGTTCATTAATAATACTGATTATTTTTTTAGCAATAATTCCAGCATCTTCAATTTCAGAAACACTTGGTAGTAAAATTGCAAACTCATCACCACCAAATCGACTTATCATATCAACTTCTCTTAATCTATTTCTTAATCTTAATGCAACTTTTTGCAATAATTCATCACCCATTGCATGTCCAAAACTATCATTAACATATTTAAATCTGTCCAAATCTAAAAATAATAAAGCTACTTTTATTGAATTTCTTTTTGCATTTTTTAAAGATTCTTCTAATTGTGTCATTAAAAGTAATCTATTAGGAAGTTTTGTTAACATATCATGATATGCTAAATATTCAAACTGCTTCTCAGAATGTAATTTTTCTGTTTTATCTGCAAATATACATACATAATATTTATTATTATCATAATTATTAATTATCTGTTTTATTGTAACAAGAGAAAGAAATTCTTCTGCATCTTTCTTTTTATTCCAAATCTCACCTTGCCAATACATATTATTTATTAAACTTTTTAATATTCTTTTATAAATAATATTTTCATTTTTATTAAACATTAGAAATGAGATATATTTATCAATCAATTCATCTTTTTGATAATTTGATATATTACAAAAAGTATAATTTACATATTTTATTTTGAAGTTTTTATCAAGAACTATTATTCCATCATTTGTTAAGTTAAAAATATTTTCATATAAATCAGATTTAAATATTAAGTTATCATATTTAATATTATCGTTTTTTTCAATCATTCTTTAGTATCTTTATTTATTATATTTGTACATATATTTTTTAAATCATTCATATATACTTCAAAATTGATGAAATCTTCTTTATTTGGAATTTTTGATTTATCCAAAAATATTTTTAATTCATTTTCAAAAGATAGGGCGCTTTGACTTAATTCTTTTTCTCCAAAAGTGCTTCCAGCTCCTGTTAGGCTGTGTATATACCTATAAAATTCTTCAAACTCTTTTTTATTGAAACTTAAGTTTTTTCCTTGAATAAATTTCTGTTCTATCTCTTCTAATCTACTAGGTATTTCTAATCGAAACTTACTTTTCAGAAGTTCAATTTTTTCGATGGTATCTATTTTCATTGTAATATATTTTTAATTTGTTGGGCTAGATTCATAGGATCAAATGGTTTTGAAATAACATTAATTGCTCCTAAACTTTTATAATATGTTATTTCTTGTTTTTGAACTTTTGCCGTCATGAATATTACAGGAATTGATTCCATTCCTTTAATTTTTTTTAATTCAATTAATGTTTCTGGTCCATCCATTTCAGGCATCATAACATCAATCAAAATTAAATCTGGATTAAAAGAAGATATCTTTTGTATTTCTTCTTTTCCTGAACTACAAATTTCTAGAGTAAAACCCCCAATATCACATAATGCAATTTTAGTAATAGCTTGTATATCTAATTCATCTTCAATATATAATATTTTATTTATATCTTTCATAAGCATCCTTTTTATTTTATAATATTTTTAATTGTTTCTACTAGTAAAGCATTTGAGGTACGTGATTTAACTAATGCCTTAACAACTTGTTTTTTAATTGTAAAATCAACTTCTTTTGCTGAAAAAAGAACTATAGGTGTTTGAGGATTGAATTTTTTTATTCGAGGTATAAGTTCATCAACTGAACCATCAGATAACATCATATCCAATAAAATTAAGTCATAAGAAACTTCTTTTTCTAGTTCAATTAAAGTATCTTTATTACTTGTAACAAGAGTGATATCAGCAATATCCTTTGTAAGAATATTAACTAAATGTGCTATATCTAAATCATCTTCAATATGTAAAATTTTAGATTTTTTATCTTTATTTAATTGTATGACTTTATTTAAAGAAGAAATCAAATGATCTTCATTAATAGGTTTATTAATCCAATCTATAATACTTAATTCTACTGATTTATTTCCTTCTGAAGAGCTAATTGCTTTAGCTGAAATTATAATAACAGCTAAATCTTTTAATGATTCATTTTTTCTAATTTCTTCAAGCCAAGTAATACCATCTTCTTCTGGGAATAGTACATCAAGTGTCATAACATCATAGATATTGTTTTTTAAATAATTTCTAGCTTCTTCTATACTATATGCAATATCACAATCTAAGTTTTCTTTTTCTAAAATCATCTTTATTAAGGTTGCTATATCATGTTCATCTTCGACAACAAGTACTTTTCCTCTAGGTTCTGATAATAAGTTATTTGAAGTATTAATTTCACTACTAATTGGTAAATTAAAATAAAAAGTTGTTCCTTCATTTTTAGGACTAAAAAATCCTATTTCTCCATTAAATTTTTCTATAATAGCTTTACTAATATTTAATCCTAACCCTGTTCCACCTTTTTTTTTATTTGAAGAATCAGCCTGAGCAAATTTTTGGAAAATTCGTTTTTTAAATGAGTCAGGAATTCCTACTCCTTTATCATAAATAGATATAGTTACTTGTCTTTTGTTTTTTTCTATACTTAATAATACTGTTTCGTTTTTAGGAGAGTATTTAATAGCATTTGAAATTAAATTACTTAATACTTGTTGTAATCTATTTATATCTACGTTAATAAAGGTTTTTTCAATTTTATTTTCAAAAGTAAGATTTACATTATGTTCTTTTGCATAGCCTTGATTTGATAATATCGCTTCTTCAATCATTTCATTGATATCAACTTTTTCAAATTCAAAATCCATCTCTCCTGATTCTATTTTTTCCATATCTAAAATATCATTAATTAATAAAATTAAACGCTCACTATTATTTAAAGCAATTTCAATTAAAGGTTTAATTTTATCACTTACTTCTCCAACAGCTCCACCATCAATTAGACTAAGCGATCCTCTTATTGAAGTTAATGGAGTTCTTAGTTCATGGCTTACTGTTGATACAAACTCATTTTTAAGTTTTTCAAGTCTTTTTTGTTCACTTAAATCTCTAACCATTCCAACAAAAAGTGGTTGACCTTTATTATTTGTATTTGTAACTGCAAGAAAAAGAGGGAAAGTAGTGCCATTTTTTCGTCTTCCTGAAACTTCTCTTCCTATTCCAATAACTTTTGCTTTACCACCATTCATATAATTTAATAAATACCCATCATGCTCAGAATGATATGGTTCAGGCATAAGTATTTTTACATTTTTACCTATAACTTCATCTTTTTCATATCCAAAAATATTTTCTGCTGCAAGATTAAAAGAATCAATTATTCCTTTTGAATTTATAGTTATAATTCCTTCATATACATTATTTAGTATGGATTGGAGTTTTTCTTCTCCATCTGAAACTAAAGAATGTTGTTCTATCCATGAACTCTCAATTTCATCAATTAATTTAAGAACTTTTAAATCATCTTTTACTTTATCTTTTAATTCATTTATTAATGATTTAATTCTATTTTCAGGCATACTCTTCCTTTATGAAATCATATTATGAATATATTTTTCGAAGTTTTCATTTAAACATTTTTGTTTATCTTCTTTTAAATTAGATGATTTAAATTTTAAGTATAAATCTGTATTAATTAAAAGTTCTTCTAGTTGTTTTTCAAGTTTCGATTTATCAAATGATTCTAAAGTAGATAGTATTAAAAATTTATTTCCATGTATTCTAAAACATATAGATTTTGAATCATCAAAGAAATCAGAAATAATACTTGCAATATCTCTAATTATTTTATTTCCTTCATACCAATTATATTTTTTATTATAATCTCTTAATCCCGAAACTTCATAAATAAAAATAGACTTTTTCTCTAAACAATCAAAAAAGTTTTGATTATAATAATTTAAATAATCTTCATTATAAAATTGTGTTAAATTATCTCGAAAAAAGTAAGCCATTCTTTCTGTTTCAATATCTGTTTCAATAACTTGAGAAATATCTGGTATTTCAAAGGTATCAAATACTTTTATTGCAACTTTAATAACTTTTGGATCAAAATGGATGCCTGATCTTGCTATTAATTCATTTATTGCTTCTTCTTTCGTAAATCTTTTTCTATAAATACGACTTGTTGTCATTGCATCAAATGAATCTGCAACACACATAATTCTAGCCATTAACGATATGTTATTACTTTTTAAACCTTGGGGATAGCCTGATCCATCATATAGTTCATGATGTTCTTTTATAACTTTTGCTATATCTTTATACATATCAATATGTTTTAACATTCTTACACTAGATTCTACGTGTTCTTGTACAATTTGATACTCATTTTTATTTAATATTCCAGGTTTCAGTAAGATTTTATCAGGTGTTTGTATTTTTCCAATGTCATGTAATATTCCAGCTCTATAAAGTATCGATATTTCTTCTTCATTTAAATCCATCTTTTCTGCAATAGCTTTTGAATATTTTGCAACTCTTTCTGAATGCCCTTTTGTGTAAATATCTCTTTCTTCTATCATTTGAACAAATGATAAAATAGTTTGTTCATAATTGTTCTCTCGTTGTTGTTTTAAGTTTTCTATTTCATCTCTATGTCTTTGTAATGTAATTGCAACTGCAATATCATTTGCAAACTCCTCAAAATAATTAATAATATCAATATCAAATGCATTCTCATCACTACTTGCAATACTCATTACACCAATTATTTCAGAATCTTTTGAACTACATAATGGAAGTATCAAAATTGAACTAATAGGGATATTATTTACACGATGATTAAATAATGTTGGAAAAGTACCTTCTCTTTTCTCCCATAAGTCAATTCTTCTTGTTTTTAAAGAAGAATAAAGTCTATTTAAAAAAGAATCTGAATTTGGTATTTCATTTGGATAATTTAAATAAAGTAAACTATTTTTAGAACTAGCAATAGTTTCTAATCCTAAATCATTTTTCAGTGCAATATGTGCTATTTTAAAATTTCCAAATTGAACTATACGATTTACTACTGTATGTAATCTTTCTTCAATATCATTTGAATAAATGAGCGTTTGGTTTATATCTTTTCCAATATCAAGGACTTCTTTTAAAACTCTTTCTTTAATAAGTAATTCAGCAGCTTCAAGTTGTTTTTTGTGAAGTAAATTTTTTTCTATTGTTTGTTGTGTTAAATCAACAAGCATAATACAAACCCCATCATTCTCACCTAAATCATTGTTTATCATACTATAAGTGATTGAAATAGGTACGGCTCCTCCATTTGGAAGAGAGATTGAAACAGCTTCTTCTTGTTTATAAAGACCATTATTATTAAGTAATTTAACTAATTCTTCATTAAAGGTTATTTTTTTATCAAATATTTTTATATTTAAAATATCATTTACAGATTTATTTATAATAGTATTTTCATCCAATGAAAACATATTTGCAGATGCTTCATTTATAGAGGTTATATTTCCATCAATATCTGTTATTATGAGTGGATGATATATTTTTTGTAAACTTTTACTTATGTAAGTATCGTGTTTTAATAATGATTTATTATTATATTGTTGTAAAGTAATGGTGATAATAGCTTGTAGTTCTCTATATTGGATAGGTTTTAACATATAACCAAAAGGATCAGTGATTTTTGCTTTTTCTAAGAGCATAACATCATCATTTGCAGTCATATAAACAATAGGTATATCATGATTTTTTTGAATTTGTCTGCTTGTTTCTATTCCATCCATATCTCCATTAAGAACTATATCCATTAGAATTAAATCAGGTGTATCTATAAATGTTTGGCTTATAGCGTCTTTTCCATTGTCCACAATCTTAATTATTCCCTCAAGAAAATCTTCTAATAATGTTTTAATATATTCAGCTACAGAAGAATCATCTTCAACTATTAAAATTTTAAGTTTCTTTTTCATAAAAAACCCTTAATAAGTTTATTTAATATATTTTAGCTTTATTTTATTAGAAAGGGGATAAAAAAAGTCTAATTAACAATTATTTAATTAAAAATAAATATAATTGTACATTAGTAGTCAAGGAAAATATTTGTATAAAATTTTACTTTTAGAAGATGATGAACTTTTTGCTTCAACAGTTGAGGATTTCTTAAGTGATGAAGGCTTTGATGTTGATATTGCAATTGATGGTGAAGAGTGTTTGGAATTGAATTTCAAAAAGAATTATGACCTTTATATATTTGATATAAATGTTCCTAAAATAAATGGTTTAGATTTACTAGAACAACTAAGACAAAGTGAAGATAATACTCCTACAATTTTTTTAACATCTTATAAAGATAAAGATACATTACATGATGCCTTTTTAAAAGGTTGTGATGATTATTTAAAAAAACCAGTTGATTTAGATGAATTGATTTTACGAATAAAAGCACTTTTAAAACGAAATAAAAAACAGTTTGAAATAATTAAACTATCAGATACTCTTACTTTTAACCCCTCTAATAAAAGAGCTTATGAAAATGAAGTTGATTTAAATCTACCTATAAAAGTACTTGATTTACTTGAATTGTTTTTGGAAAATAAAGGTGAAATTGTTACAAAAAACATGATTATTTCAAAACTTTGGACAACTCAAGAAGAGTATAGTGAAGGCTCTATTAGGGTTTATATAAATCAAATAAAAAAACTATTAGGAAAAGAAGCTATTTTAAATATCAAAGGAATAGGGTATAAAATTGAACTCTAAAAAAAGAGATTTTTTAATCTCAATTTCTATCATTTTTACTTTTTCTCTTATTATTATCTTGTATCTAAACTATTTTTTCATCTCAAAATTTGGTCTAAATCAAGATAATTTTATCTATATAATTATTCCTTTAATGGTTTTAGGATTAGCAATATTTTTGAGTTTTTCAATCTCAATACTAAAGCCACTTTTTAAAAGTGACGAAAAGCTACAACAGAGTATAAAAGAGACTATACATGAGTTAAATATTCCTGTTTCAACTATTAAAATGAATGCACAACTTTTACAAAAAACTATTAGTGATGAAAAAAGCCTAAAAAGACTTGATAGAATAAACCAAGCTAGTAATAATCTTTTAAAGCTTTATGAAAATATGGAATATAATATCAAAAAACAGATTGATAAAATTGATAAACAAGAGTTTTATTTAGATGAAATTATTGCCATATCTTGTGAGAAATTTGATGATATTAAAAAAAATACAATAATTACTACAAATGTACCAAGTATTAAGCTTTTTACAGATTTAAATGGTTTTGAAAAAACAATTGATAATCTAATTTCAAATGCAATAAAACATAATATAAAAGAAAATCCTCTTGTAAATATCGAATATAAAAATGGAATTTTATCTGTTTATAATACAGGTGAGAAAATAGATACGAAAAATCTTTTTATAGTTTTTGATAAATATTTTCAAGAAGATACTTCAAAAGATGGCTTTGGTTTAGGGCTTGCTATGGTAAAAGAGTTTTGTGATAAAAATAAAATTACTATAAATATTGATACCTTAGAAAATGGAAATAGTTTTAATTTAAATTTGAAAAATATCCTTTGAAAAAAACAATTATACTTTATTATGATAAACAATGTTTTTTTTGTGATAATTATGTAAGACTCTTAAAATTAAAAGAAAACTTTGAAATAATACTAAAAGATGCAAGGCTTCATCTTAGTGAAATAAAACAACTTTCTAATAATCTAGATATAAATGATGGTTTTGTTGTTATTTATGAAAAAAGATATTTCCAAGGCTCACTTGCATTACAATTTTTAAATACAGCTGTTGATAAAACAACTTTTATTGGAAAACTTCATTTCTTATTTAAATATGATAATCTATTTTCTAAAATATTATATAAACTTTTCTTTAATATGAGAAAAATAATTTTCTTTCTTTTTAATAAAAATCCTAAAATATAGTATTCTTTATTTTATTATAACTTTAACTTATATTTTTATAATAAACTAATATCTAAATTAAACCCTATAAATAGGATATTTTTTATCTTATTTATAAGTATAAATTATAATATTTATATAAAAAATGATAAATATTTATTTCTATTTAATAATTATTCTCTTATAATTAATTTTATTTAAAAAGGAGTTTAAAATGAAATTAGTAACATCTTTAGCTGTATGTGTCTTAGGTGCAGGTTCTTTATTTGCAACATCATTAGTTGAAAAAGCTGTGAGTAATGGTCTAAAAGCAATTCCTGCTAATAAAGTTGAATTAATGAAATTGATTGATGATAAAAATGATCCAATCACAAAAGAGAAAACAGAACTTGGTAAAAAATTGTATTTTGATCCTAGAATCTCAAAAAGTGGATTAATTTCTTGTAATACTTGTCATAATTTAGGGCTTGGTGGAGTAGATGGAATTCCAGCTGCAATTGGTCATGGATGGACTGCAAATCCACATCATTTAAATTCACCAACGGTTTATAACTCAGTATTTTTCAAAGCACAGTTTTGGGATGGAAGAAGTCCTCACTTAGCTGATCAAGCTCAAGGCCCTGTTCAAGCGGGTCCTGAAATGGCAGCACCTCCAGCACTTGTTGAACAAAGAATAAATTCAATCCCTGAGTATGTAAATGAATTCCAAGTTGCATATGGAAAAGATGTAAAAGTTGATTTTGAAAAAATCACTGCAACAATTGCAACTTTTGAAAAAACTTTAGTAACACCTTCTAAATTTGATGATTATTTAAATGGTAATGAAAAAGCATTATCAAAAGAAGAAAAAGAAGGTTTGAATACCTTTATAGATAAAGGCTGTGCTTCTTGTCATACTGGAATTGCACTTGGTGGAACTATGCAACCATTTGAATTAGCTGCAAAATATAAATTTATGAATGTAGGGGATTTCAAAGGAGATGCTCAAGGAATGATAAAAACACCAACACTTAGAAATATCACTGAAACTGCTCCATATTTTCATAATGGACAAATTTGGTCTTTAAATGATGCTGTAAAAGAGATGGGCTCTGTTCAATTAGGAATAGTTATATCTGATAGTGAAGCTAGTTCAATTGTAACATTTCTTAAAACTTTAAAAGGTGTAAAACCTGATATTTCATATCCTCAACTTCCAGAATCTACAATAAATACTGCAAAACCTGAATTTAATTAAAAAGATTATGGGATAAATCCCATAATCTAATCTTCTAAAGCTTTATTTTTCATAAAGATAAAACATATTAATCTAAATTATTATAATATAAAATATAAAAAATTTAAAAAGGAATTTTATGGAAACAAGTATTATATTTGCTGTTGCAATAATATTTTTTGTATTAATAATTATTGTTAAAGGGGTTAAAATTGTTCCTCAATCTGATTTATATGTAATTGAGAGATTAGGAAAGTTTAACAAAGAGCTTCATGGTGGTTTTCATCTTATTATTCCAATAATTGATCAAGTAAGAGCAATATTGACTTCAAGAGAACAGTTAGTGGATATTGCAAAACAATCTGTAATTACTAGAGATAATGTAAATATCTCTATTGATGGGATTGTATTTTGTAAAGTTGATGATGCAATGGAAGCCACTTATAATGTGGTTGATTTTAAAAATGCAATTGCAAATCTTGCAATGACAACTTTAAGAGCTGAAATTGGTGGAATGGATTTAGATGATACTTTATCAAATAGGGAAACATTAAATGCAAAACTTCAAAATGAGCTAGGAAGTGCCGCTGCTAACTGGGGAATTAAAGTAACTAGAGTTGAAATCTCTGATATTTCAGTTCCTGCTGAAATTGAGCGAGCTATGAATATGCAAATGGAAGCAGAGCGATCAAAAAGAGCAGTTGAAACAAAAGCCCGAGCTGATAAAGAAGCTGTTATACGAAAAGCTGAGGGTTTCAAACAAGAAGAGATTTTAAAAGCAGAAGCAATTGAGAGAATGGCAGATGCAAAAAGATATGAACAAGAACAGCTCGCTGCTGGACAACAAGAAGCTATGAGACTTATAAATATTTCTATGATGGAAAATGAAAAAGCAGCAGAATTTTTACTTGCAAAAGATAGAATTGCAGCATTTAGAGCTTTGGCTGAGAGTGGTTCAACAGATAAAATGATTTTGCCTTATGATGTAGCTCAAATGGTTGGAGCAACTTCTGTTTTGGGTGATGCATTTTTCAAAGGTGTAAGTAATGCAAACTCAAATAATTCTTAGTGTAATTGACCCTTATATTCTATTGGCAATTGGAGTTGCTTTGATAGCTTTTGAAGCTGTTATTGTATCTTTTGTTTTAATTTGGTTTGGAGTAGGGTTTGTTTTAACAGCTTTTATCTCTTATATTTATATTTTTGGTGATGGAATTTGGCAAATAGCAACGGCTTCTATTATTTCATTTATTTTACTAATGCTTTTGAGAAAAAAAACATTGGAATCTTTCTTGAAATCAAAAAGAGATATTTCTGATAATTTTTTAGATGAAAAAGGAATAGGTGAAATAAAGAACTCAAAAGTTTTTTATAAGGCTACTTATTGGGATATTGATTCAAAAATAGATGAAAAAGAGTTTGTTGAAGGTGAAAAAGTTGTGGTTTTAAGAACTCACAAAAATAGTGCTACCATAGAAAAAAGATAGAAACTAAAAGTTTCTATCTTTTTGTAATTTATATAATAAAATTAATAACTTAGATTTTGATAATCTTTGTTTAATAAACTACTTGCAACTTCAGCAGGTTTTGCAACTGTGATACCTTCAAGTAATACTGATTCATCTTTTGAAGCATTTGGTAAGTAAAGTGGACAAACTTTAACAATAGCACCTTGTTTCATAAGTGCTTGAAGCATCATTTTTGGAGATTTCTCTTGTGGTTTTAGAAGTGGACTTTCCATCCCTTTTACAGCTAAATCACCAGCTTTCGAACAAAGAGTCATATTTACTTCTTTATTTTGTTTTAGTGTCATCATTGATAAAACCATTCCCATCATTTGAGTTTGAGCATCTTCTGAAGTTATAATTACATTTAATCCTTTTGCAGAATTCTCATTTGCAAGAGATGCTGTTGTTAACAATAGTGATGATAATAAAACTAGTAAACCTTTTTTCATATTATATTTCCTTATATTTAATTGTTTTATTATTATTATAAATAAAACTTATTAAGTATAGATAAATAAAACTTATTAAGTATAGATAAATAAAACTTATAATTAAATAAAAAGAAAAGTTATAACTTCTCTTTTTTAAAAAGAAAACTTTTTGTAAAGTTTGAAGAAGTAGATTATTGTTTTTATTTGAACATAAATAAATGGAATCATAATTATAAAATATGCAATAGAGTATTTTGTAATAATTCCATTATATGTTAATCCAAAGTTTACAAAAAACATACCAAAAACAAAAAATGCAACCCCTGGACAAATAAGAGCAAATGAAATAGCTGATTTATCACTTGATTCAATATATTTTTCAAAATAACCCATTTTTTTCATAATCATGTATCCTAAAATTCCAAATATAATTTGTAATGATAAAACAATTGATGTAAATACAAAAAGTGATGATTTAGCCAATGGCGTTGAATAGTTATGCTCTAAGCCAAAAGAAACTCTAATAAATGTAATTCCAAGTAGAGTTAATATTGGAATTAAAATCCAAATAGAAGGAGCAGCTTCCAAACCTAAACCTTTTTCAAACATATCTTTAAACCCCATTGTAAGTTTTATGAACATTAATAAAACTGCAAGTGATGCAAAAAATAAAGCTCCAAAAATACCAATAGAGTTTATAACCAAGTTATGACTCATAGCTCCAGGTGCAGCGAATCCAACTGCAATCATAGAAAGAGCAAAAATAGAAATCATTTGAGATAGATTATTATTTTTAGAAAAATCAAAATCGCCTTTAATTAAAAGTCTAGAAAAATACTCAAGAAATATTTTTAGTGCAAAATAACCAACAACCATAAATCCAATCAAAGCAAATGGAAATAAAAACTCAACAATTCCCCAAAGACCAGGTACAAATACAGCTCCCAAAACAAAACATACATTAATAGTCATAGCATAAGTTAAAGGAAGAGTCATAAGTGTAATTTGTGAATTTGAATTTATTAACTCTTTATAACTAGCTGTTTTTTTATATAAATTGTATTGTTTAGTATTCCAAATCAATAGTTTAAAGTGCAAAAATGCAAAAGCAATAATAAATACCAATGAAAAAGAAACAACAAACGATAACCAATCACCTTTTAATAAAGCTGGCATTATAAAGTCATATGTAGCCATTGGAGTATTTGGGTGTGGAACTAGAAACATTAGATACATAAAAAATGAAACACTCAAACCTCCCGCTCCTAAAGATGATAAAAAACACATAGGTGAGAATTTTTTTCTTAAAATCATATATAAATCCTTAATAATAATATTTTTTGTGATATTACATAATATTATATTAAAAACTTATGAAAGTATTATTATTAAAACTTATTATTTGATAGATTATAAAAGATAATTTATTTAAAAAATATTTCTTACTTAACAAAACATTAACAATTAATTAATAAAAAATTAACAAAACTATTTTATTATCTTGAAAATTATTTTTAGGAAATCAAATTATGACTAGAAAACTTATCTTATCACTTAGTGTCTGCACTTATCTTTTGGCACAAGATTCAATCATTGAACTAAATCAAATAAGTGTAACCCAAACTAAGCAAGAAGAACAAAATCTTACAGTTGCTAGTAGTACTTCAAAAAAAGATAAAAATGAAATCGATTTGGATCAAGTTATTTATCAAAAGGATTTATTAAATTCTCTTTCAGGTGTAAGAATTGAGCAAACAAGTTCAGGAATAGGGCATACAACTGCAATTCGTATGCCAAATGGTACAAGTGGATATTATTTGTTTATGCAAGATGGAATTGCTGTTCAGTCTTCAGGGTTTTTTAATCACAATGGTTTAGCATATACAAGTTTTGAAAATGCAGATAATGTTGAAGTTTTAAAAGGTGCAGGAAGTGCTTTATATGGTTCTGATGCTGTTGCTGCAACTATAAATGTAAACTCATTGGAAAAACCCTCAAAACAACTTGAGCGAGAAATAAAAACAACTGTAGGCAGTTTTGGCTTTTATTCAGCAAAAACAGAAGTAAGTGATACTATAGATGAACAATCTGCATATAGAGCAAATGTTAGTTATTCATCAGAAGATGGATATAGAGAACATACTTCATATGATAGAATTGAATCTAATATAAGATATGACTATAAATATAATGAT
>Ga0193962_1000563_pt1 | contig 17020 bp, 10 predicted proteins | sample FB_5_MG_FD_140335 | JGI IMG/M metagenome (GOLD analysis project Ga0193962, IMG submission 140335) | Microbial mat bacterial communities from the Broadkill River, Lewes, Delaware, United States - FB_5_MG | ecosystem: Environmental > Aquatic > Freshwater > River > Microbial mats | place: USA... | reverse complement strand
GGATTTTTGCAGGATTTTTGCAGGATTTTTGCAGGATTTTTACAATGATTTTTATACTAAAATCCTAAAATAAGGAGCTACAGAAGATTTTTTTTGCTTGCTTTTTGCTTGCTTTTTGCTTGCGATTTGCTTGCTTTTTGCTTTCAGTCTCTATTTTCTCAATTAGTGTTCACAAAAAAAGACTTCACAAGATATCTAATTAGTGTACCTGCAATATTTTTGCAGGATTTTTGCAGGATTTTTACAATGATTTTTATACTAAAATCCTAAAACAAAGAGCTACAGAAGATTTTTTTTGCTTGCTTTTTGCTTGCTTTTTGCTTGCGATTTGCTTGCTTTTTGCTTTCAGTCGCTATTTTTCCAATTAGTGTTCACATGAGGAAAAAGAGAAAACTTAAATAGTATTTTGTATTCTAATATCTGTATATATCGTTATGTATTTTATCAATTATTGCTTATTAGATTTTAGTGTTTTGATTGTATATATTTATGTACCTCATCAAGACAATTATAGTTATATTTTCTTATGTATTTTAAGGTAATTTTTATTAAGGCTTTTTTCTATCATTTTGGTTATTTTATTGTTTTTAGCAATGTGAAGTTTTTGTGTATTTGAGTATATATTTATATAGAGCAGAGTTTCTATTTAAGAGTATATGTTTCTGTATTAATATATGTGTTTATGCTTTATGCTTGTATACCTCATCTGTTGTTTTTGTTATCTTGTTATCTTGTTTTATTGTTGACTTCTTTTATAGTATGATTATGATTGTTTTAAATGCTCTTATTTGGCTTTATTCTCTTTTTTGTATGCTTATATGTTTTCTAGTTTAAAATAGCTTCTAGGGCTTTAAAATGAGTTTAGTGTTTTTGTTGTTGGCTAGTATTAATTTTAGCTTATCTATTTGGAGTCTTATATGGTATTTGTATGTATATGCTTTTGCAATTTATCTAGGTAGTTGTTTTGATTGTTTTTTTAAGGGAGTTTTTATTTATGCAATCTGCACTAGATGCTAAATGCTTTTAGTTTCTATATAAGTAATGGTTCTAGGTAAATATAGAAAAGTTTTTTTGAAAGAATATTTTATATCTTCTCATCTCAGAATCTTTTAATTTCGAGTATGAATTTTAGTTACGATTCCACTCTAGCAATAAAAAAATATTGCTGGAGATAAAAAAGATTAACCTTACAATCCACACAAAAGAGAACACAATAGGTTCAATTACAATAGAAAAATATGAGATATATATGAAAAATATTGATATATGGCAATAGATTTATTAGATGATTATACGGATACTTATGAAGCTTATGGTTAGTATACTTAGAATGATAAAGGTGGAGTAGTATTAAAATCTTCAATTGAAAATAACTACTTTACTTGATAATTTAAAATTTATTTATAAAGAACGTGATTTTTAAATATTTCTTTATTTTGTAATCTATTATTTAAAATTAATTAATGGAGAATAATATTGTTTTTTAATAAAAAAATAACAAATTTGTTATAATTATATAAATATTATAGAAAAAAATTGAGTTAAAATGAAAATAAACAAAGAAAATGAAATACCTAAAAAGTTTATTAATGCACAAAGTAGAGGTAGAGAATCTATATTTGAAGTCTTTAGGCATAGGAATGCACATTATCAAGAGGGACTTCCATATTTAATTGATGATAAAACAGATATATCCTCTGCAATAGAAGACTTAAGAGAAATGAATGTATTTGATTATGATGAACACTCTAGTCAAATATATATGACTGAAGAATATGAAAGATTTTTACAAATATATTCTGATACAAATATTGCTGATATAAAGAAAAAACAATCAAGTATACTTAGCTTGATTAATAATATCAATGCAAGAAAAAAAGAAGGCCAAGATTATAGCTCTGAAATTAGATCAATAAACAGAAACCTAATGAATATAAAAAAATCTTTAAATGTTAATCTAAAAATACTTAATGAAATGCAACTAAAATTTAAAGGAGAATCTAATTTACAAGTTAAAAAAGATAATTTAAATGATTGTAAAACAGAACTTGAATCTTTAACTGTTGCTATTAATGTTCTTGATAGATTTCTTATTAGTAAAAAGAAATATTTAATAGTTGAACTTGGTACTGAATCAATTACGCATAATGTAAATGCTTTAATTTCTGAACTTAAATTTATTAGAGAAAATATTATTAAAATACTTAATGAGCTTACTAGATATCTTTTGCATATAGAAAAAGAGATAGAAAAAATCAAGCATATTAATAAATTATATAAGATCAAACATTCTAGTGAATTGTTTGAAAAAACAAATATTGAAAATATTTTTAAAGATGTAAAATTATTACCCAAAAAAATAAAGCCTATTAATCTATTTTATAATGACTATGACCTTGTAGATTCTCTTGTTGAAGTTTACAAAGATAAGATGAAGAAGCCACCTGAGAAGATTATTGAACCTAAAGCTGCTCCTAGAAAAGTAATAAGTAATAAAAATAAAAAAACTGAAAGAAGAGTTATTGTGGGTGCAAGTATTGCTTATAAAATGTTCATCAAGCAAGATTTAGACTTAGGTACTTATCTTTCAACATTAGATATAGATAGAAAAAAGTTTATATCTTTATTTATTAGAATCCTTTTAAATCACAATATGTTCTTAGATATAAATAGAAAAGAGATATTAACCATTAATAAATTTGCCGTTCCAACAGTAAAAAAAAGGATATAAATGAATTTTGAAAACTTACAAAACTACAAAGAAGAGTTTGAAACAATTGAAGAAGCAAGACTTGGTGGAAAATTCATTTGTGAAAATTCTCTTGAGATAAACATGCAAAACGCGTATAAACTTATTTATTTAAATAAATCAATTATTGAATATTACTATTCAATACTTAGTTATGGAATAGTATTTGAATCTGGCTTTTGTTATTTTGTTAAAGAATATAAAACAGATAGTGAAGCTACAAGATACGATAAGCAGTTCATAGATAACTTTATTGAGTATATAGATATACATAAGTTTCTAAAAACTTTAGATAGTAGCTTTATTTCTGAAAACAACTATACGTTTAGTATATCTGCATTAGAAGAAAGATTAAATAAAGATATGGAATTAAAAACAACAGCAAACAAGATGGCATTCATTAAAAAGAAAAGTACTCATAGAGAATTTTTAGAACAGCTTCTTATGAAACTTAAAAATGATGGATTTGTAGAATCCTTTAATTCTAGGGAAGGTAAATATAGACTGTTGAAGTCATATAAATATATAGAAGATATAATTGAAGGAATAGTAATTGATGAATAATGCATTTGGATTAAACGAAATAAGATTGGTTAACTCTGCTTTCTTTGGAAATGAAGTTATAAAGCTTGATGATTCTACATTGTTCCTAGGTTCAAGCGGTGTTGGTAAAACAACTGTACTTTCTGCAATAATGTTTTTCTATAGTCAAAATAAGAATAAAACTAGACCTGATAAAAAAGATAAAGATTTTTTTGAATGGCATCTTAATACTCCTTCATCGTATGTAATGTATAAATATAGAAATCGTTCTGGTTCTGTTCTTCTTGTTGTAGGAAAAGATAAAAGTAGGCCTAAATTCTTATTTGCTGATATAAATGATGTGGAAGATATTGAATCGCTATATTTAGATGAGGAAAATACAGTAATAGAGTTTGATAAGCTAGGTGGAAGATTAGCTGATAAAGGTATATATTTTTATACAACAGATAAAGTAATTGATTTTAAAAGAGTTTTACATAGGGATGAATTTAAAAGAATTAAGAACTATCCTACTATTGACTTCTCTTTATTTAGAAGTATAGAGAATACTGAAAAGTATAGCGACCACTTATTTAAAATATATAAGAACTCTACTGTTAAAGACTCCAATATAAAACAAATGCTTATATCTATTATTGGAGATTCTGAAACTACTTTGGATTTATATGAATTTGATAGCGAACTAAAAAAAGCTTTATCGACTGTTGAGGAAGTAGAATACATCAAAGGAAAAAGAGATTCAATCTTAAAACTTGATATGAATATCAAAGATTACAATAGCTATATCAATAGTACTGCAGATTTAAAAGAAAAGATTAGAGATATACATAGAAATAATGATGAGATTAATACTTATATTTCTGATAATCTTGCAAAGATATTTGAACAAAACAATAGCTTAAAAGGTAAACTTGCTGCAACTAAAGAGAATTGGGATAAAAAAAAAGATACTCTTATTGGGGATATAAAAAAATTAGAGTACAAGCTTGATGTTATAAAAAAGAAAAAAACACAATATGTGCAAACGTATAAAATTGAATTATTACTAAGTGAAGAATCTTGCAAAGAATCTCTACTTTCTGAATATGAAGAATTAAATACTAGAGTTCTTGCAATTAATGCAGACATAAAAGACATTGACAACCTAGAAAAGAATAGAAAAGATGAAGTTGAAAGAACTCTTTTCACTGAAAAAAGAGAAGAATACGACCGTTTAAATACAAATGAAAATAAATTAAATGAACTTCTTACAAGTGTATATACGAAAAAAGATGAAAGATTAAAGAATGAAACTGTTGAGAGAAAAAAAGAACTTGAAAAACGAAAAGTAGCTCTTGGAGATACAAGAGTAGAAAAAGCAACTTTAGAAGGTAATCTATCTACACTTACCAAGCAAGAAGTAACAAGTTCTTTGCTTAAGACAATTAAAGAAAAAATTCAAGATTTTAAAGAAAAGAGGATTTCTAGTACGGAGAAACTAAATGCAACTATTAAAGAGCTTGATTCCCTAGAAAGCCAAAAAGTACATGATATCAATGAAATGGTTAGAAAAAGAGAAGATATGATTGAATATTATGGGGATGAGATAAAAAATGCCAATAAATTAATTGATGATATTTCCTCTAAATTAGATATTGGTAAATCAAATCTATTTGGATATCTTAATAATCATGAGGTTAGCAATAAAGAAGAGATTCTAAGTGTAGTAGGAGAGGATTTCTTATTTAAAGAGAACTTATTTTTTACTCCTTCAAATGAAAATAAAAACTTATTTGGACTTGATATTTCTGGTAATTATATTTCATCTATTGATAAATATAATATTGAAACATTAAAAGATGAACTTCAAAAAATCAAATTTAATAAAAGTAGTCTTGTAGCAGAGCAAAAAAGTAAACTTGATGGTAACGAAAAAAGAATGCAAGAATATTACAAAAAGAATTCAAAGGATCAAAAAGCTGCAAGTAGAGAGAAAAACAAACTTGAATCTGATATTAGTGTGTTAGATAGAAGAATTAATGAGGAAACTATTCATGCTGATTCTGAGTTTGCTGCATTAAAAGAGAGCATAAAAGAAAAAATTGCAAATACTAAAAAAAATATTTCTAATATTGAAGCTAAAATTTTTAATGACGAGCATAACATTAGAGAACAAGAAACATCAATTGAAAGAATAGTTTATGACATTGAAGAAGCAATGAAGAGTGAAATACTTAAACTTACTAGAGAAAAAGATGCAGTTGTAAAAGATATAAAAACACTGGATGATAAATACAATAAATTAAAAAAAGAAAAGTTTGATTTAATTAAAAAAGAGTTTGAGAAACGAAAAGAGGATAAAGGAATTGATATTCAAGAATTAGATTCTTTAAATGATTCAATTAGTAGCTTGGATAAAAGATTGCAAAACATTAAAAATAATGAGATTCGTACTTCTGAATATATAAATAATATTCTACCCGAAATAAAAAAGATTCCAGAAAATGAGCATATTTTAATATCACTAGAAGAAAAAAAGCAAAACCAGGAGCAAACATTTAACCAAGAGATTAAAGATATTCTTTCAAAAATAAAAGAATTCGATACTCTAATAAGTAAGTTTCAACAATTTGAATATGAGTATAAAGATTTTAAAAATAAAACTGTTGACCTTACTATGCATCTTGATCATAGTGGAGATTATTACACAGAAGAAGAAATAGAATCTTTATTGTCATCAAAAAGATATTTTAAGTATTATGAAAATTATAATACAACTGTTTTGGAAATTGAAAAAATATCAAATACGATACAGAAAAACACTAGAAGTTTATGTGCAAACATCAACCATGAAAATATGCTTAATCTAAAAACAGTTGATGGAATGGATGCTACTATTTCAGATGATGTAAATAGTTATATTATAGTTGCAAAAGATTACATAAGATTTTTAAAAGAAGAACTTGATATTGAAGGTCTTGGACTTCAAATCAAGACACTTTCGGAGATTGTAAATAAAGCTTACAGTACATTAAAACATATTAAAAGTGATATCTCTACTATTACAGGAGAGATAGGTAAAATTAATAAAATGATTAGAGATAGTATTGAGAACATTAGAGTACTTGATATGATTAAACTAAACTATTATGAATCTGATACCGATTCAATTGCCACTAGAATAGATAGCCTTGGTAAAAAATTTGAAAAAGAGTACTACTTGTTATTCAATAGCAATAGTGATAATGCAAAAATAGAGTTAGATAGGATTGTTAATATCGCTAGAGAATTAAAAGATATCCTATCTACAAACACCAGAAAAGTAATTTCTGTAAGTGATCTATCAACATTATCATTTGATATAGGAGAGAATGGAAATGAATTTAGAGGGGAAATGGTAATTAATGATATTGGTTCTAATGGAACGTCTATTATGATAAAAACTATTTTATATATAACTCTACTAAAAAGAGTATCTGAAAAAGTAAGCCATCTTGAAGATATTAAATTTCATTGTATCTTAGATGAGATAGGTCAAATTTCTGCTGACTACTTCTCTGAATTATTAGGATATACAAAATTATTAGGTTTTGACTTTTTAAATGGAACTGCTGCTAATGATGATGATATCATTTATGAGTATTCAAGGGTCTACACAGGAATTAGAGAAGGAAACAGTACAATTATGACTCTAACTGAAAATAACTCTTTATTTGATGGTTCTACTCTATTAGAGAGTGAAAATACGATATGAAACTAAGTATATCTAATCTATGTACCATTCTTGAACTTTTAAATGAAGGTAAACTTCTTTATAGAAAAATTTCATCAAAGAAATTTTTAAAATATTTTGAAGATATGCATGCAATAAATATACACAAGAATGTAAGCCCAATAATTATAGATATAAAAGATGAGAAAAGAATATTTTCTTTACTTTCAAGAAGTGGTTGTGAAGTAAGCACTAAAGAAGAATTGATATCTTATATCAATAATTCATCAACACCTCAAACTAGGGATGAGATAGCTAACAAGAATAAGAATACTAAGTCTATTAAATCTCCTTCATTTAAAGGCTTAAACGTAAGTGTACTTAGACCCTTAAAAGTATTTATAAAAGGTAAAGAACAAATACTAATGCCACTAGAAGGTTGTTCTACTTTTTTGCATTACGCAAGCCCATTAACTTTGCAAAAAGATACAATTGTAGTAGGAGTTGAGAACTATCAAACATTACTATATATATTAAGATATAAGCATTTATTTAATGATGATAAAGATTATATGTTCTTATTGATCAAGAATATTAATACTACTTTTGAAAGAGATTGGCTAGAGAGTCTTAAGAATGATTATTTACATTTTGGAGATTACGATTTAGCAGCTATTAGTATTTACCTTAATGAGATTTGCCCTAAATTAAAACAGTCTTCTCATTCTTATTTTATCAATGACTTTATACTTGAAAAAATTGAGAATGGAGATAGGGAACTATATTCACAACAGATTATTCAATATAAAAAGCTAGAAAGTAAAGATAAGAAAGTTCAAAAACTGATAAACTTTATAAATACAAAAATGCGTTCAGTTGAGCAAGAAGCTCTAACACTTGGTAATTACTTATAATGCTTTAAAAAATATCTATTTAATAACTTTTGATTTAACATTCTTCTAGCAAAGAATAATAACTGTTACTAATTAAACTTAAAAGAATATATAAAATAAAATAATATTTAAATATGAATATTTTTAGTTTACATTTATCATCTTTTGATAGGATTTTATCTCTTAAGTTTTACTAATTTAAAGAATATATTAAATAGTTTAGAATAGTAGATAATTTTGTAATAAATAAGGAAATAAATGAAAAATATAGAATTGAATGAATTTGTTAATGGAGATATGTATTGTCCTAGATGTGGAAACATTATTAAAGAAGGTAGTAAGCCAATTGATATAAATAACTTATGTGAACATGTTCAGTTTATTGTTTCTGATGAAGGAGTTGAATTTTCTAGAGATAAAAATTTATATAGTGAACTTGAAAATAGTGATCTAAGTATAAATGAATTCTTAACTAGCAAAAATTATGAAAATACAATTATGATTTCATCTTTTACCCCTGCACCATCATTTTTTGGTGAGTATATTGGAATAAAACTATAATAAGGCAATAAAATTTTAGAATTAAGAGAATATCAAAAAGATATTGTTCATAAAACATTAGAAACTTGTAAATCAACATTAATTCAAGTTCCTACAGGAAGTGGTAAAACTGTTATTGCAAAAGAGATAGCAATAAAATTAATTAATGACTTTAATAAACAAGTTTTATTTATAGCTCCTAAAATTGTTTTAATGAAACAAACAGCAGAAGTTTTTAAAGGCTTAAAACCACAAATAATACATGGAACAAAGAAATTCGATAAAAATCATCACACATTGATAAGCACGATTCAAACTGCCTATAGGCGTGATATTAATCCTGATGTAATCATAGTAGATGAAATTCATCATGGATACTCAGGAAAAATGATTAAAGAGTTGATAAAAAATAAAAAAGATATTCAAATTATTGGTTTATCTGCAACTCCTTATGATGAAAGTGGTAAATTATTAGAAGGATTTGATTTAGTTTTAAATAAATATGATATGAAATATATGATTAAAAATGGATATTTAGTACCTATTAGATCTTATGTACTTACAAAACCTGATTTAAGTAGTGTTGAAATGCTTGCAGGAGATTATAATATTACTCAATTAGGTAAAATTGTTAGTAAGAATAACACTATTTTAGAAATAGTTACATCTTCAAAAAGTTTCATTTTAGAATCTAAAAAAACAATTGTATTTGCAGTTGATATTAATCACGCTGAATTATTATCAAAATCATATCGACAAAATGGTTTTACTTCAGTAGCTTTACATTCAAAGTTACAAAAAAAAACCATTGAATTTGAAATTGAAAGATTTAAAAAAGGGCATACTAAAGTCTTAGTATCTATTCTAATGCTAACTACTGGATTTGATGTACCAGAAACAGATCTTGCAATCATTGCACGACCTACAAAGAGTCAAAATCTTTATAAACAAATGGTAGGTCGTATTGCAAGAATAGCAAAAGATAAAAAATACGGAATTATATTAGATTGTGGAAATGTGATAGAGAACTTGGGTAAGCCACTTGATCCAATAAAAGCATCAAATTCTCATGAATCTGATAGTAAGTTAGTGTGTGATGAATGTAAAAGTGAGAACTTACATTTTGAGAAAAATCAATATGGTATGTTTTGGGAATGTAAGGATTGCGGATATATTAAAGAAATAGAAAGTAAAAATTTATATCAATGTGAGAACTGTGATACAAAGTATACTTACAAAGGCGATTTTGAAATTGTTAATAACAAATTATATTTAAATTGCACTTGTGGATACGAAACATTGATTTCTAAGTTTACAGGTAGTGAAAAGTTTATAGAGATTGAAGATTCAGATAATATAGAAGAAGTTGATTATTTGACTTTTGACGATGCTAAAAAATATGCCCACACCTTAGGTTATACAAAAAAAGTATTTTGGGATTATCATATTACTCAAAAAGAGAAACTATCCTTTCCTCATAATATACCAACAAATCCAGATGAGTACTATAAAAATAAAGGTTGGACATCTTGGGAAGACTGGTTAGGAAGCAATGAAAATACAGTTGATACTAATATTCAGAAGTTATGTAATGAATATAAAGAAGAATTATCTAAGTATATTGACGATGAATTATTAAAAAGTAAACGTATAAGAAGAAAGGTAAGAGATTTAAAAAAAGGTTTAGAATCAGGACTAATTAAATCTAATGTTAATATTAAACAAAAAGTTCAAGACGATAATACAAATTTAATACTCTATGATAAAACAATTAACATATATAAAGAGATATTATCAAAAGATTTTGGAAATGCTATATTGAAAAAAACTACAGTTATGAAAAATATAACGCAATTAAAAAAAGATATTAAGAATAATACTATTGATTGTAAAACAATAGATATTAAAAATAAAGTTATTGATGATAATAAAGATATTTATAAAGTAAAAAAAGAAACTACAGAGGAAACAATTTCTGCTTTTCAACTTATGAAAGAATTAAAACTATCAATTAGCCAATTAAGTAAGTTGGGTAAATACTTTGATTCTCCTATTACAAGTGGTTATGATAAGGTTCCTTTACATATCGTAGAAAAAATAAATAATACAGACTTATCTCAAATAATAGATAATAATCGTTAAGAAATTATTATTTCATAATACTTAAATGCTATAATAATTACCTATTAATTTAATAAAAAGTTATGAAATGTTAATTGACAATAAAAAAAATGGTAAAGTTGGAGATGTATTAAAGTCTTCAATTAAAAATAATAGCAAACTTTCAATAATCTCTGGATATTTTACAATTTATTCATATAATCATTTGAAAAGTGAGTTAAATAATATAGATGATATAAGATTGCTTTTTAGTTCTTCAACTTTTAAAAATGATATTGATTTATTAAATGCAACACCAGAAGAAAATAAACTAAAAAATAAACTTCAACAAGTCAAAATTGCCAAAGAGTGTGCTAATTGGTTAAAAAATAAATCAGAAGTAAAAGAAGTAAAGGTTAATAACTCTATACCCTTTAATTTATATCATATTGATAATAAAGGGAATGAAGACTTAGCTATTCAAGGAAGTTCTCATCTATCTTCTGTTGGATTGGGTTATACTAGCTCTAATTCCTTTGCAATGAATACTTCAATAAATGATTTTGAAACAACAAAAGATTTTTTAAATACTTTTAATGAAATTTGGGAAAATGAAACATTAGTATCAGATATAAAAGAAAATATTTTATCAAATTTAGAAACTATATATGAAGATAAATCACCACAACTTTTATACTTTATGACTTTATATAATATCTTCAAAGATTTTATTGGTGAATTAGATGAAGAAGAGATAATCAAAACAAAAACTGGTTTTAAAGATACCCTTGTTTGGAATAAATTATATAACTTTCAAAGAGATGGTGTATTAGGTAGTATAGATAAACTTGAAAAATATAATGGATGTATTATTGCAGATAGTGTTGGACTTGGTAAAACTTTTGAAGCATTAGCAGTTATTAAATATTATGAATTAAGAAATGATAGAGTTTTAGTTTTATGTCCTAAAAAATTAAGAGATAACTGGACTTTATATACTGTAAATGATAAAAGAAACATTCTTTCAGATGATAGATTTAATTATGATGTGTTAAATCATACAGATTTAACAAGGCTAAAAGGTCAAAGTGGTGAAATAAACTTAGCTACTTTAAATTGGGAGAATTATGATTTAATAGTAATTGATGAATCTCATAATTTTAGAAATACTTCAACTAATAAAAGCAAGTTTAAATCAAGATACGCAAGACTATTAGAAGATGTTCTTCAAAAGGGTGTAAAAACAAAAGTTTTAATGTTAAGTGCAACACCTGTTAATAATAGATTGAATGATTTAAAAAATCAATTACAATTTATAACAGAAGGAAGAGATAACTCTTTTAAAGAGTATGGTATTAACTCTATTGAATTAACCCTAAGACGTGCTCAAAACAAGTTTAACAAATGGTTAGACTTATCTGAAAACCAAAGAACAACTTCAAATCTATTAGATACATTAAATTTTGATTATTTTAAACTACTTGACTTAATTACAATAGCAAGAAGTAGAAAGCATATACAAAAGTATTATGATACTACTGATATTGGTGAATTTCCTACAAGATTAAAACCAAAAAATATAAAATCTGATATTGATACAGATGGTAGTTTTCCCCCACTTAGTGAAATAAATAAAACTATTAGAAAATTAACTTTGTGTGCATATTCTCCTTTAAAATATGTATTACCTTACAAAAAAGAAGAGTATGAAGAAAAGTATGATACTAAGACTTCAAAAGGTGTATTTAAACAAACAGATAGGGAGAATTCACTTATTCACCTTATGAGAGTAAATTTACTTAAAAGAATGGAAAGTTCTATTAATTCTTTTTCTCTTACTGTATCAAAACTTTTACAAAATAATATTCAATTATTAGAAATGATTGATAATCATAGTAATACAGAAATTGAAGAAATGAATATTATTGATATAGATATAGAAAGTGATAAGTATGCAGACCAATTAATAGGTAAAAATGTAAAAGTATTACTTTCTGATATTGATAAAATTATGTTAAAACAAGATTTGACAAATGACATTAATAAACTGCAAGAACTATATAATGCTTCAATTAAAATAGATAATACAAAAGACAAAAAGCTTTTAACATTAAAAGAAAATATTCTTGAAAAAGTAAATAATCCAATAAATGAAAACAATAAAAAGGTAATTATATTTACTGCATTTGCAGATACAGCTCAATATCTTTATGAAAATATTTCAAAGTGGGCTAAAACAAACTTAGAAATAGAAAGTTGTTTAATAACTGGAAGTGGAATAAATCAATCAACTTTATATCCAAAAGAAAGAGATTTAAATACACTATTAACTCATTTTTCACCTATCTCAAAAGATAGAGGTAAAATAGATACAGAAGCTACAAAAGAGATAGATATATTAATTGCTACTGATTGTATTAGTGAAGGACAAAACTTACAAGATTGTGACTACTTGATTAACTATGATATTCATTGGAATCCCGTTCGTATTATTCAAAGATTTGGTAGAGTTGATAGATTAGGAAGTAAAAATAGTTCTATTCAATTAGTTAATTTCTGGGCTAATATGGAACTTGATGAATATATTAATTTAGAAAGCCGTGTTAGTGGTAGAATGGTTTTACTTGATGTTTCAGCAACTGGTGAAGAAAATGTAATTGATACTTCAAATAAAGAAATGAATGATTTATCTTATAGAGCTAAACAATTAAAAGAACTTCAAAATACAGTTATAGATTTAGAAGATGTTAATGGAAGTATATCAATTACTGATTTAACATTAAATGATTTTAGAATGGATTTAACAAACTATTTAAAAGAGAATAGTTCTTTATTAGAAAATACTCCAACTGGTATTCATTCAATAGTTTTAAATGATAATGAAGAGTTTGTAAAACAATTTGGTAAAGGTGTTATTTACTGTATTAAAATGATAGAAAAACAAGATAATACTAATGCAGACAAATATTCATTAGAACCTTATTACTTAGTTTTTGTAGATGAAAACAATGAAATAAAATTTGACTTCTCAAATGCAAAAGTCATTCTTGACTTTATGAAAAAGCTAAGTCTAAATAAAAGTGATATAAATAAAGAACTTATAGAGCTGTTTGAAAAAGAAACCAAAAATTATAATGATATGAGTCATTATACAAATGGTTTAAGTACGGCAATAGAAAGTATCGTAGGTAAAAAAGAAGAAAAAGGTTTAACTTCACTATTTAGCAGAGGTGGAACAAATATTTCTGTCAGCGACACACCAAAAGAAGAATTTGAATTAATATCTTATATGGTGGTGAAATAATGGAAGACTTTTTTAATTCTTTATCTATTCCACAAAGTTGTTTTGTAGGTAAAAAACTTGATAAAAAAGAGTTTATAGAAAACTTTTCTTTAAATGCTAATGATAAAAAAATATTATCAAAAGATATAGATAGAATCACCCTTGAACATCTACTAAATCAAAATACAATCAATATCTCACCTTTTACAGATGAAGATAAAGATTTTAGTGAAATAGCTTTTATAAAAGTAAAAATATCAAACCCTGATAAGTTAAAATCTATCAATAATATTATTCAACAAATACCATACCCTTTAATAGTATTTTATATATATGAAAATCAACTAGCTATGAGTATTTGTCCTAAGAGAATAAATAAATCTGATAGTAGTAAATTGGTAGTTGAAGAAGAATATTTTTCTAAATGGTTAGATTTTAATAGTCTAAATAAGATAGAAAAAAAGTTTTTAGATAATCTAAATATCTCTAACCATCCCTTTACTGATTTTTTATCATTTTATGAGAGTATTATAGATACAATAATAGCTTTTAATGCTTCTAAATACACGGGAAATATTAATGCTTCAAAAGATACTAAAAAATTATTAGAGGAAATACAAAGATTAGAAATAAGTATTACTGAAATTAAAAATAAAATAAAAAAAGAAACAAGCTTTAATGAAAAGGTAAGTATGAATATTAATTTAAAAGAAATAAATGATAAATTAAAAGATTTAAAAGGGAAGTTATAAATGATAATCTCAAAGAGTTTCAGCTCTAAACTGATACAGCCAAATATCTTGAACGATTTGGCACCCTTTGAGGAGTTGTCATATTATACAAAAGGTTTGCTTAAATGAATCATAAACATTTTAAGCAAATATTAATATCAAATAATATAATCCCAAAAACTTATAGTGAAACTAAGTTAGGATTAAAGCTTGTAAAACAAAAAGAAAAATTTATATTAGAAGATAGTGCAAAAGCACTTATATATAATAAAAACATTCAACCTATAAATGGAAACTATACTATAAGTCAATATATAAATGAAATAAAAAGAATTACACATCAGTATTACTTTTTGTATATACAACTTAGTCAATTAGAAGCTTTTTTAAGAACTTATGTAAATCATAAAATGGTAAAAATTTATGGTAACCAATGGCATAAACATTCTATTATGAGTGACTTGACTGATTTTCAAGACCAAAGTATAAAAAGTCTTGATAAACCTTCTTATGCTTTAAATAGTATCTCTTTTGGAACATTGGAGTTAGTATTTCTAAATGGTTCTAGATATGCTACTGTATTTGAAAAACATATTAAAAAGAATAAAATTCTTACAAAAGCAAATAAGCCCAAATATAACAATAAAAAAGAGATAAAAACTCTATTTTCAATAGTAAGAAATGTACGAAATGATATTTGTCACCATAGACGAATAGGTGAAAGTATTAAATCAAACTCAAAATATACAAAAAAGAAAATGACAAAATCAGAAGTATTAACAGCACTTAATGATTTAAAAATATTATTAGGATATGAAAATATCTTTGATGTGAAATCAATACAAATAAAATATTAAGATTTTTAAAAGAGGTAAATATGAATAAATTAGATGGAAATAGTATGAATATAGTAAATGAAAATATTGAAAAACTTAAAGAAATTTTTCCAGAAGTATTTAGTGAAAATAAAATAGATTTTGAAAAACTGCAAGAAGAATTAGGTGAGTTTATTGATGATAAAAATGAAAGATATAACTTCACTTGGAATGGTAAAGCAGAAGCTAAAAAAATAGCATTAACTCCTTCAACTGGAACACTAAGACCTTGTAAAGAAGAATCTAAAAACTTTGATACAACTCAAAACCTTTATATTGAAGGTGATAATTTAGAAGTATTAAAACTTCTACAAAAGTCTTATCATAAAAAAGTAAAAATGATATATATTGACCCACCATATAACACTGGCAAGGACTTTGTATATAAAGATAATTTTAAAGACAATATCAAAAACTATTTAGAACAAACGGGACAAGTTGACAGTGTTGGTAATAGACTTTCAACAAATAGTGATACAAGTGGAAGGTACCATAGTGATTGGTTAAATATGATTTATCCACGACTTAAACTTGCAAGAAATCTTTTAAAAGATGATGGTGTAATATTTATTTCTATTGATGATAATGAAATAGATAATTTACAAAAATTATGTAACGAAATATACGGTGAAGATAATTTTATTGCTAAGATAGTTAGAAATACAAATAGTGCAAAGAATCAAAGTTTATTTGTTTCAGTAAGTCATGAATACTGCCTGATTTATAGTAAAAATATTGAACTATTAAAAATAAAACACGCAGATGATAAATGGGCTGTTCCAAAAAATAATGTTGAAGAATATATGAAAAAAGTAAAACAATTACAAAAGGAAGAATTAAGCAACGAAGAAATTTCAGAAGAGTTAAAAACACTAACAAAATATCCAAGATTTATTGATTTTACAAATTATTGGTATTTTGATGAAATTGGATTGTATATGAAAGATAATTTAGGTGGTGTATCAAATGGAAATAAGGAAGCAATAATCAACCCTTTAACCAATAAAGAAGACCCTATCCCACCAGGTGGATTCAGATATAATTCTGAAAAGTTATCAGAGCTTATATCAACAAACAAAATACATTTTCATGAAGATGGTAGCCTTCCAAGAATTAAAAGATACCTTCATGAAAATATGGAGCAAAGACCAAAATCTATAATGTCTGATGACCAGCGACCAGATTATTCTATGATGACTCAATTTGAAACACCTTTTGATAATCCTAAACAATTATCTTTTATGACAAGAATTAATAGTCTTTGTGATTCTGATTCAATAATCTTAGATTTTTTTAGTGGATCAGGAACAACTGCACATTCAGTTATGAAATTAAATAGTGAAGATGGTGGAAATAGAAAATTCATTTGTGTTCAATTACCAGAAGAAACAGATGTCAAAAGTGATGCAAATAAAGCAGGCTATAAAAATATCTGTGAAATTGGAAAAGAAAGAATTAGAAGAGCTGGTGAAAATATATTAGAAGAAAGTGATGGAGAGGTAACTAAAATTCATACACTTTTTTGCTTATCCCTAAGCCACCATTTCACTTTGTAACGCATTTTGTTTTTCTTCAAATTTAACAGGAGATAAATTTCCTACATAACTATGACTTC
>Ga0193962_1000562_pt1 | contig 17034 bp, 15 predicted proteins | sample FB_5_MG_FD_140335 | JGI IMG/M metagenome (GOLD analysis project Ga0193962, IMG submission 140335) | Microbial mat bacterial communities from the Broadkill River, Lewes, Delaware, United States - FB_5_MG | ecosystem: Environmental > Aquatic > Freshwater > River > Microbial mats | place: USA... | reverse complement strand
GATCATAAAGCGGCCCTTAATACATCGCAGCTTATGTCGGTTTATGATATTCTCCGCCGAATTGTTGAGACAGAATCCAAATACCTTTGCCGCAGTTGTGGATTTAAAGCAATGGAGCATCACTGGCGATGTCCGTCGTGCAAAAATTGGTCAAGCTTCGTCGCGGCAAGTTGATTGTTGAATTAAAAGACTGATTTATATGTATTAAATTTTCATTAAATCATGTTTGATATACCTATATAAAAAATGAAGAAATATTTATGACACTACTGAATGCTGATCAATCTCCTATTGTTGTTGCCTTGGATTATCCTACGCCTAAGCAGGCAATTGAAATGGCCAAGCAACTTGATCCAAGTAAGTGTCGTGTCAAAGTTGGTAAGGAGTTATTTACGGCATCAGGCCCAGTCATTTTAGAGCAGTTGCATAAAATGGATTTTGATGTTTTCCTAGATTTAAAATTCCATGATATTCCTAATACGTGTGCGGGCGCAGTAGCCGCAGCAGCAGAGTTAGGTGTATGGATGGTGAATGTACACGCTTCAGGTGGTGAGCGCATGATGAATGCGGCTGCAGAAGCGATTGCGAATAAAAATAATAAACCGCTCCTAATCGCTGTAACTGTTTTAACCTCAATGGAACAGTCAGATCTTGCAGGTATTGGCTTAGATATTGAGCCTAGGCAGCAAGTCGAGCGCTTAGCTAAACTTGCAAAGCAATCTGGTATGGATGGGGTTGTGAGTTCAGCACAAGAAATACAATTGATTAAAAACTTATGTGGTAATGATTTTCTTACTGTTACGCCGGGTATTCGTCCAGTGGGAAGTGCTGCGGGTGATCAGCGCCGAATAATGACTCCACAAGAAGCAGTGAATATTGGCGGCGATTATTTGGTGATAGGGCGTCCGATTACACAGGCGGAAGATCCGAAGCAAAGTTGCCTCGATATTATCAATGGCTTGTAAGCTGAGCTTGTATGATAACTAACGTATTAATAATAGATGTCTAAGTGGTATGTAGTACTCACAAAGCCTAAGCAAGAAGAAAGAGCAGAAGAGCACTTACGTGCTCAAGGTGGATAGGTCTTTTTACCCCGTATTGCGCTGGAAAAAGTGCGTAAGGGCAAAAGGATTCGTGTGGTTGAACCTCTATTTTCAGGCTATTTTTTGTCAATATAGAAGGTTGTGAGCAACTGATGGGTAGTCTCAGATCGACATGTGAAGTTAGATAGCTTTACTTTTTGATATTGAACCGTTAGAAATTAATCCCGTATTAATAAATGATTTACGACATCGCTGTGTAGAGACTGGGGGTAACGGTGCTAGTACCGATATTAACCCTCAGGCATGTTTTGAACAAGGGCAAGTAGTAGAAGTTAGATCAGGTCCATTTAAAGATTACCAAGCGATATTTAAACAATTTGATGGCGAAGATAGAGCCATTATTTTATTGGATTTATTAAATCAGCAGCAAGAATTGTTGGTTGAATTGAAGTTATTAGATATCTTTTCAAACTGAAAGGGTGTGATTAAAAAATGATTAAGCATGCGATAACAGGGAAAGTTCACGGGAACCCTTGGGCGGTAGCGTTTCTGAATTTTGCAGTAGATGTTGTCCTTGGATTGCTTGTTGAGATGCTAATCAAATAAAGAGATAAGAATTTATGATTACATTAGAAAACTCAAAAATTGCCATAATCGGTCTTGGTTATGTAGGTTTACCTTTAGCGGTAGAATTTGGTAAAAAAAGACCGGTACTAGGTTTTGATATTAACCAAACTAGAATTTCTGAGTTGAATTCGTTCATCGATTCAACACTAGAGTGTTCGGTAGAAGAATTAAAAGAAGCAAAAAATTTAAGTTACAGTTATTTACTTGATGATTTAAAGGAATGCTCTGTTTATATCGTTACAGTACCAACACCAATTAACGAGCATAAACAACCAGACCTAACGCCACTTGTTAAAGCTTCTGAAACCATTGGTAAAGTGCTTAAGCAAGGCGACATCGTTATTTATGAATCAACTGTTTACCCTGGCGCTACTGAGGATGAGTGTGTACCAGTATTGGAACGTGTTTCAGGCTTAACGTTTAATAAAAATTTTTTTGCGGGCTACAGCCCAGAGCGTATTAACCCAGGTGATAAAGAGCACCGTGTAACGAATATTAAAAAAGTAACTGCTGGTTCTACTTCAGAAGTAGCTGACGCAGTTGATGCGTTGTATAACGAAATTATTACCGTAGGCACACACAAAGCCAGCAGTATTAAAGTTGCAGAAGCTGCAAAAGTCATTGAAAACACCCAGCGTGATGTGAATATTGCACTTATTAATGAACTGGCAATTATTTTCAATAAATTAGGTATTGATACAGAAGCCGTGTTAGAAGCTGCGGGCACTAAATGGAATTTCTTACCATTCCGCCCAGGTTTGGTTGGTGGACACTGTATTGGTGTTGATCCTTACTATCTAACTCATAAAGCACAAAGCATTGGCTACCAGCCAGAAATCATACTTTCTGGTCGCCGCTTAAATGACGGTATGGGTGAGTATGTAGTTGGTCAGCTTATCAAAGCGATGATCAATAAACGCATTCATGTTCAAGGTGCCCGCATTTTAATAATGGGCTTAACCTTTAAAGAAAACTGCCCAGATCTGCGTAATACTCGTGTTGTTGATATTGTAAAAGAGCTTAAAGAATACGGTATTCAAGTCGATGTGTTCGACCCTTGGATTGATGCTAAAGAGGCAGAGCATGAATACGGCATAACACCAATAATACAACCAGAGGCTGGTATCTACGACGCAATAGTATTAGCAGTTAGTCATAATGAATTTAAAGAGATGGGGGCAGAAAAGATCCGAGTTCTAGGTAAGGTGGATCATGTTCTTTACGACCTGAAATATCTTTTGACAGCCGAAGAATCAGATATACGCTTGTAATCTTTTAAATGCTTATGCTGGTCGGTCTTTATGTCGACATTACATACAGCAAGTAATCTGTAAGTCAGCTTCCAGGCTGACAATTAACAGTAAGAAAACCTGTAGACCATCCTTTAGGGCGACACCACGAATACAAAGTGAAACTATGAATAGCAAAACTAGATACGAGCAACTTCAAGAACAACTACTGCAACAACCAAAAACATGGCTAATTACAGGTGTTGCCGGTTTCATTGGTTCTAATCTATTAGAAACACTTCTTAAGCTAAATCAGAACGTAGTTGGTTTGGATAACTTTGCCACTGGCCATCAGCGTAATCTTGATGAAGTTAAAGGTTTAGTTAGTCGGGCTCAATGGAAAAACTTCACTTTCAATGAAGGTGATATTCGTGAATATCAAGATTGCCAAAACGCAGTGAATGAGATCGATTACGTATTGCACCAAGCAGCATTAGGTTCTGTACCTCGATCAATTGCAGATCCAGTTACAACCAATGCCGCTAATATCACCGGCTTTTTAAATATGCTGCAAGCAGCAAAAGAAGCTAACGTTTCCAGCTTCACTTATGCGGCGAGTAGCTCTACTTATGGTGATCATCCTGCATTACCCAAAATTGAAGAAAATATCGGCAATCCACTATCCCCTTATGCAGTAACAAAATATGTCAACGAACTGTATGCTGGTGTTTATGCTCGCACTTATGGTTTTAAAACCATTGGTCTTCGTTATTTCAACGTGTTTGGTAAGCGCCAAGATCCAAATGGTGCATACGCGGCAGTTATTCCAAAATGGACAGCGTCAATGATTAAAGGTGAAGATATATTTATTAATGGTGATGGTGAAACCAGTAGAGATTTTTGCTTTATTGAAAATACAGTGCAAATGAATATTTTGGCAGCAACAGCACCTGAGACAGTTAAAGATGAGATTTATAATGTAGCGGTTGGTGATAGAACCACACTTAATGAGTTATTCATGTCAATTAAATCAGCTCTTTATGAAAATGATGTATCTGTAACTGTGAACCCTAATTATAGGGGGTTTAGAGAGGGCGATGTGCGACACTCTCAGGCTGATATTAATAAAGCAATTAATAAGTTGGGTTACACTCCTCTATTTCGTATTGCGGATGGTATTGAGAAAGCAATGACATGGTATGTGAACTCTCAAAAATAAAAGGTAGTAAAAATGAACTTTATAAAAACACTGCTAATTGATAAAAAATTTAGATACCCACGAATATGGTCAAATAGGGAACTCGCTAAATTTTCAGATACCTTCTCAGGTAATATAATAAATGTATCTGGATGGAAGGATGAGGATAAAGAAGGGAGTGAGTATAAAGATTATTTTCCATTAAAAAATACGTATACAGTATCTAACTTTAAGCCTGAGGCAAGGGGTTATCAAGGGAATATAGGTGAGGTATATCTCGATTTAGAAAGCGTATTGGACGAAGATTTAAAGCATAAGTTTGACGTAGCTTTCAATCATACTGTTTTAGAGCATGTTTATGATATAAATATGGCTGTGAAAAATTTATGCTTATTGAGTAAGCAGTTTATTGTTATAGTTGTTCCATTTATACAGGAGCAACATGCTGATTATGGTGATTATTGGAGATTTACGCCTTTAGCAATTAGAAAGCTATTTGAACAGAATGGAAAAGAATTAATTTATATCAATTATAATGATAGTGATAAAGAGTCAATATACATATTTGCAGTAGCAGCTGGGGAGGGTGTTGAAGATACATTGAAAGAATTGGTTGTGAACAAGGATGGTAATAAAATTAATGAAATTGATCAACATATGCTAGGAAAAAGAATTATTAAAAATAATATATTTTCCACAATTTCATACTATATTACAAATAAGTTTAGGAAAAGATAGTCATGAATATTAATGATTTAAATTTTTTTCTCGCACTTGGATATTTTCCTTGTCAATCAAAAAGTGTTGAAAATTATTTTGATGAAAAAGTTTATTTAAGTAGTTTGGATGAGTCGTATGAATCTTTGGTTGTAAGTGCAAAAAATAATTTTCTTGAACAGTTAAGTTGTAATTTAACAAATAAAAAAAATATCGTGCCATTAAGTGGTGGAATGGATAGTCGTGCAATTTTAGCTGGATTACTTCAGGTTACATCAGCTTCAAGTATTGAAACATTTACATATGGTACGAAAGGGTGCATGGATTATGAAATTGGTCCCGCTGTTGCCAAGGGTCTTGGTGTTATAAATAGTGCATATGATTTAGGTTCCTATGAACTCAATTATGAAGAGTTGATAGCAAGATCAATTGCAGTGAGAAAACAAACTGAAATAATGCATTGCCCGCCTGTATTATTGCTTGGTAATGCTTATAAAGAAAATACTGTTTGGTCTGGTGTTATGGGTGATATTGTTGCCGGAAGCGTCGGTAGTATTCTAAATCCTAAAAACATAGGTGCCAAAAAATACCTAGAAGGGAAAATGATTGATGCTAATGATTTTTTCTCAGGAAAAAATCTAGAATTTTATAGTAAAAAATTAATTAAAAATAATAAATTGTTTGAATTAGTTGGTGACAAGGAAGGATATTTGTTTACTGACAGGCTTAATGGTTATTATATGCCAATTATTGGCTGTGGAGCTGGAAATATAATTACACCATTCTTAAATGATAAAATACTATCAATGTTTTTTGCAGGCAGAGTTAAAGAACCAAAACAAGGGCAGTTCTATAGAGACTTCTTGCGATTGTTGGATAAAAAAGCATTTTCATATCCTCTAAAAAATAATTTCGGCTATGGACTGGATGCTGGATACCTTAATGTAATGACGGGAAGGCTTCTAAGAAAGATAAAAGTAGCTTTTGGATTGGGTGTTGATCCATCTATTAATTACTTTGATTTTTCAATGAAGATGAATAATGATGCTAGTTTTAATTTTCTAATCAAAGAGTTACTAGTCAGTTTCAAAAAAAGAAATATAGATATTGATCTAAATTGGCCTGATATTTTTGAAAATATATCCTCTAATAAAAATAGTACACTAATTAAAAGAATTATTTCAATTGAGATTCATTTTCAAAATGGATTGGCTGTCTAATATGTCTGATCGATTTTTATATGTAGATTGCTGTAATACTTTGATTAAAAAGGATACATATCATGATTACTTTAAATATTGTTCTAAAAAATTAGGTTTTATTTTTTTTGTTAAGTATTTTTTTGTTAGAATTTTATTCAAGTTTGGTTTTATAGAAAAAAAATATTTCATGAAAATTATTTCGAAGGAAGATATTAATAGTGTCCGTAAAGTATCTGAAGGTTATGTCGATGAGGTCTTATTGCCATGTCTGAACCTTGATGTTTTGCATTTTATTGATTCTTATCGGTTAGACTATAAGATAGTGATTGTATCAGGAGGAGTTAAAGAATATCTTGAGGTGCTTTCAATTCGTTTAAGACTTGATGGTGTGATTTCTGCTTCAATATATGATGAGGATTTATGCTTAATAGTTGGACCTCATAAAGTTGAGGGAATTAAGCTATATGAGAAGAAATTAGAGAAGGGGGATCTATACCGTATCGGAGTTGGTGACTCAGATTTTGATATCCCAATGTTAGATTACACTGATGAGTCCTTTCTTGTAAGTAATAGTACGGAAAATCTAAAAAAAATTGCAAAAGATAAAGGCTGGGGTATTATTTAGGTGCTTTTATCAAGTTTTTTTAAAATAAGTTTGAAGTTTTTTAGAGGAAGTTCTGTCGCTTCTCTAGCTTCTTTTTTTGCTATGATAATTCTTGTAAAAAATTTAGAATTGACAGAATATGGCTTATTAATTCTAGTTCAAGCAATAGTAATGTTTATTGAAGGTGTTTCGACTTCTCAAAGTTGGCAGACCGTTGTTCGTTATTATAAAATTGATTCTAGGATCGCATCTCAGACTTTATATGTAGACGGAGTTAATGTTGTTTTTTCCCTGTTGCTTCTTTTGGTTGCTTGTTATATTTCAGAGTGGTTAGGTGCACCTGCAGAATTGCTTATTTTATATGGGCTTATACTACCTTTTAAATTTCTAGGGACTTGGTCTGGCATTGCCCGGGAATTGGATGAAGTAGGTTGCATTTCTAGGCAGATGCAGATTGTAGGTTTTGGAAAATTTTTCACAGCTATACTAACTTACATTTATGTATTGAGTATAAATGAAATTATAATGCTGTTTGTATTCTTTGAGATTATTGGGGCGCTGTATTTTGTAAGGTCAGTTCTGACTAAAGTGAAGCTTGAAAATCTAATTCAACCTTTTAACTTTGATAGAGGATTAGTCAGGTTTACAGTTATTACACACTTGAATGCAACCACTGTTTTAAGTGTGAGGTATTTTGATGAATTGTTGGTGGCTAAAACTTTGGGTGTAGAGACTCTAGCTGTTTACAAGGTAATTAAAACGATTGTAGCTATTATTTCAAAACTAGTTGAGCCAATGTATTTGGTTATCTACCCAATGATTAATCGTATGATTATAAAGGTCCAAAAACATGAGCTTAAGATACTCTTAGCACAAATTTCAATTATTTTTTCACTGGTTGGTGTGTTTTTTATTCTAGGTGTTGTGCTTTTGGGTGACATTGGATTGTTATACCTTACTGGAAAGGAGGTCGGCTATAATGCTTTAATTGTTCATACAGTGGGGGTTACGCTTAATTTAATATTTTTTTATGCTCATCCTTTAGCGATCGCAACGGGAAATGAAGGCAGAGTATTTATATTAAACATAATATTAGGAGGATTCTATCTACTCTCCTTGATGTTTGTTGGTGGGACGTTTGGGCTTCTTGGGGTATCGATACTTGCTTTGATTTATACTGTTTTATCAGCATTATTTCGTTTATTTTTCTCAATTTCTTTTTTCAGATCAGGTTTTTAGTATGTTTGTTAATGAGTTTGTTCGAGGGTTGTTGCCTTATAAAGTTGTTTCTCATAAAGCTTGGGAGATAGAGGATAAAGCAAGTATTCTTAAACTAGATTGGAATGAATCTACCTACCCACCAAGCCCCAAGGTTAAGGAGGCTTTAATAAAGTTTGCATCTAATGGCCTAATGAACTGGTATCCAGATGTAGATAATATTAAATTGCGAGAGAAGTTGGCAGAATACTCTGAAGTTGATCGATCCAATATTGAATACTTTGCTAGTTCAGATGGATTGCATGAATACATAATTAGGGCTTTTTTTAATCCAGGCGATGTCATAACGTTACTTTCTCCGACATACGATAATTTTAGAGCGGTATCAGAAAGTGTAGGAGCAAAAATAGATTATTATGTTTTATCTGAAGAGCGTGGTTTTAAGTTTGATGTGTCTTTATTCGAAGCGCATATAAATAAAATAAAACCTAGAATCGTGTATATCTGTAATCCAAATAATCCTACAGGTACAGTCATAAGTGCTAGCATTTTGGAGCACTTGGTTAAAGAGTTTAATGAGGTACTTTTCATAATTGATGAGGCTTACTATGAATTCGAAAAGGTTACTGCAAAAAAATTAGCAATTGAGTGTGAAAATATTGTGATATGCAGAACATTCTCAAAAGCGTTTGGACTTGCTTCTTTTCGGGTAGGTTATGCTATTTCAAGTAAATCGAATATTAGTAATTTAGGTAAAATAAGAAACCCAAAAAACATTAGTGCTTGTGCTCAAGTAGCTGCTTTAGCAGCATTAGAGGATATTGAATATATGACTAGTTATGTAGGTGAAGTAGAAAAAGGAAAGATGTTTTTTCGGGAAAGTATGGTTGGGCTAAATGTTTCTGTAGTGGATTCTATGAGTGGTGGAAATTATTTACTTTTAAAGCTTGGTAATAAAAAGAAAAAAATTATTGAAGATTTAGAGAAGAATTTAATATTTGTAAGAAACTTTGAAAATATTATATTAGATGAGTATTTGAGGATAACTATGGGGAGTGTCGATCAAATGAAGCGGGTTGTTACTGTTATCTCTGAGTCTTTAGAATCGTTATCAAATTGATTTAGCTGGTAAGTTGTTATGTCTAAGATAGTTTATTTATCCAAATCTATGCTGCCCTCAAAAATGGCTAATAGTGTACATGTAATGAAAATGGCATCTGCTTTCTCTCGGGAAGGACATGATGTCACCTTGATTGGGAAAACTGAATGTGGGAGCGATCTTTTTGATTTTTATGGGATGGATCGAATATTTTCAGTGAAAATTTTTAAAAATAGTAATATTTTATTGAAAAGATTAAATGTTTTGTTTTTTCATTTTAAGTCTCTGTTTCATGTTTTTTTAAAACGTCCTGATTATATTTATGGCAGAAATGTTGCTGTATGTTCAACGTTAATGCTTTTGGGTTTCAAAGGAGGGATTGAATTGCACGCCCCTTTGAGTAAATTAAATATGCTTGATTATCTACTGCTTAGACTTTTATTGTTGTTTAAGAAAAATGTTAATATTTTCGTTATTTCTGAAGCACTGAAAAAAATAGTAGTCGATGAGGTAAATTTAAATAACGAATTTGTATGTGTATCACATGACGGTTCTGACCCAGTAAACTCTTTAGTGAAGAAGGGAGTTGTATTGCATGGTGATAATACAATTAATGTAGGTTATATCGGGCATCTTTATAAGGGACGTGGTGTTGAATTACTGTTGAATTTAGCAATGAAAAACCCAAAAATAGGATTCCATTTTATTGGTGGCAACAATGAAGATATAAAATATTGGAAAGAGACTGCTTCTTTGGGGAATATTTATTTTTATGGTTTCATCAAAAATGGGGACTTAGATTCTTATAGACATAGGTTTGATGCTCTTTTAGCTCCATATGAAAAGGTAGTAACAATAGAGGGTAAAGGTGACACATGCTCTTATATGTCACCTCTTAAAATTTTTGAATACATGTCTTCAGGTAAGCCAATATTATGTTCTGATTTAAGTGTTTTGAGGGAGGTGTTGTCAGAAAAAACAGCTGTTTTATTACCCCCTGAAGATATCGATGCTTGGGACGCTGCCATTAAGAACCTTTCAGAATCAGGAGGGGAGTACAGAGAGCGCGGATTGAAAGCTCAGGATGTATTCATAAAGCATTATACGTGGCAGGTAAGAGCTAAAAATATTTTTGAGCGACTTGGTTAAATAAATGTATATAGCTTTTATTTTAATAATGCTTCTCTTCATTTCTATTTATGCTTTTCTTAAGGTTTTTAGTAATAAAATAATTACAGTTAATATGCATTTCGTTGTAATAAGTTGCAGCCTGTTTTCTCTTTATTTTCTTATTACTATTCTATCGCTTACTTTTTTGACTTCGGATGTTAGTGGGGGGTACTTTAATGTAATTTCAAATGATTCTTTAAGGTATGTCTATGAGATCGGTTTATTTTCTCAATCGCCTTGGTTAGTGGATGAACTTAATGGGACTTTTTTAGGGTATGTAGCAACTCCTAAGTTTGGGCTTTCAAGTTTGTTGGCGTGGATTTTTGTTTTCAATCCAACAGACTGGGTTTATTATTATATTGTTAATAATTTTGTCGTATTTTTATTTTTATTTTTTAGTCTGAAAATAATGCTACGGCTCTTTGAATTTTATGCCATAGGATATAAGGGGCAATATTTTTTATGTTTTGTAGTTCTTTTTTTCCCCTTTGATCTTTACTGGTCTACTCGATTTTTGCGAGAATCTGGTGCTAATAGTATTTTTATGGCCCATATCCTCATTACAATGCTTATCCTAATAAACTCTAAGTCTAGGGACTTATTAGTATACGTTTGTTTAAGCTTTTTACTTGTGATCTATAGACCACAGTTGTTAGTTGCATCTTCTTTTTTTCTTTTATGTCTAAGTATTGTGTCTATTAAGCCTCGTTTATTATTAATTGCGTGCATACTCCTTTGTTTATCTCTTGTTCAAAGCCTTAAAGCTATGGGTGCCGAATCGTTGTCTAACTTCCTGTTTATAGAGAGTGATTTAATATTAGAACTACTAAAGGGGTTTGGAACTCAGTTTCTTATTGTACTTTCTTTTTTAGTTGTTCTATTCAATTCTTTATTTAAAGAGAATAGTCAGAGTAAGAAAATAAATATTAATTTGATTATCCTAATATCAATATTCTTTTCGTCTGTAACTGTGTTTCTTTGGTTTTACATTGAAAATATGCAGATTCGCTTCATTTACCCGTTTATATGTTTTTTTAAAATTGCTTTATTTATGATTGTTATTAGATACCACCAAGTTAAATGTAAAACTATGAGAGTTATCAGGAGTGATTGTTAGATGATTGTAGTGCATGTAATTATAGGTTTGAACGTAGGTGGTGCTGAACTTATGCTTAAGCGTCTTATAGAGTCTACCAAGCAAGAGGACGTTATTCATAAAGTGGTCTCATTAACTTCATTAGGTGTTATTGGATCAAGCTTAAAAGACAATGGTATTACAGTTATTTCACTTGGGTTGAATTCGGTGCTTGGTTTACCTTTAGTCTTTTTTAAACTCAGAAAATTGTTGAATGATTTTCGTCCAGATATAGTACATACATGGATGTATCATGCAGATTTGATCGGTGGAGTAGCAGCGTATAGCCTTGGAATAAAAAATATTATTTGGGGTGTGCGCAGTACTGATATAACTAAAGGAGGTAGTAAGGTTACTTTAGTTATCCGTAAGTTATGCGCATTTCTCTCATCTGTTATTCCTAAGAGAATACTATTTGCTGCAAAAGGTTCTAGAGATGTGCACCTTGGTGTTGGTTACGATCCTTTACTTATGCAAGTAATTCCAAACGGTTATGATCTTAGTTGTTATACAGGTAATAAAAGCGCGGGGAAAGTACTCAGGCAAAGCTTGGGTATTTATGATAATGAATTAGTATTTATTTCAATAGGTCGATACAGTCCAGTGAAGGATCATGCCACTTTTATTCGGTCAGCTTGTTTGCTGTTGGAGCAACATAATAATATTAAATTTATGATGCTTGGGAGAGATATAACAATCGAGAATGATGTATTAATGTCGATTATTAATGCTAAAGGTTTCTCGGATAAATTTATGATGCTTGGTGAGCGGCCTGATGTACCGGTATGTTTGGCTGCTTCAGATATTTTTTGTCTCCACTCAGTTACTGAGGGTTTCCCCAATGTATTGGCAGAGGCTATGGCATCTAGTCTTGTTTGTGTAGCAACTGACGTAGGTGATGCTGCTATGCTGTTAAATACACCTTCTATGGTAGTAACTCCAAGTTGCCCCAAGCAGTTAGCAGAGGTTATGAGTAAGGCACTTAATAAGACATACTCAGAAAGAGAAAGGATAGGGCATATTAACTGCAATAGAATATATGAAAGTTTTTCTATGCAAGTTGTTTCAGGTCAATACCTTAAGCTTTATCAGGAGTTAAGTAATTAATGAAGGTGCTTGTAGTAGCTGGATATGTGGGCTCTATAGTTAGATTTCGTGGTGCTCTCATTGATTTGTTGTTGAAGCAAGGCATGGAGGTGCACATAGCTTGTCCTGAAATTAATAGTGACCCTGGGATAGTACATCTTCTTACTAGTAAGGGAGTGCTACTTCATGAGATACCTTTGTATCGTACGGGGACAAATCCGCTTCGTGATCTAACAACATTATATGCTTTAATTCAGTTAATGCGAAATGTTAAGCCTAGTGTTATTTTGGCTTATACGATAAAGCCTGTAATTTACGGATTATTGGCCGCTTGGGTCGTAAAGGTACCAAAACGTTTTGCTTTAATTACAGGCTTGGGTTATACCTTTGTTGATAATAATTCTCGTTCATTAATTCGTCGCATAGTACAATCCCTGTATAAATACGCTTTAGCTAAAGCTGATATCGTTTTCTTCCAAAACCCTGATGACGAAGCTCTTTTTCAGTTACTGGGAGTTATTAGCCCAGATGCTGTCTCAAGAGTGGTGAATGGGTCGGGTGTTGATATATCTGAATACAGGGTTGCAGAGCTTCCTAAAAAACTAAATTTTTTGCTTATTGCGCGTTTACTCGGTGATAAAGGTGTAAGGGAATACGTTCAGGCTTCCAGTATTGTTAAATCAAATTATCCGAATACTCGGTTCAGTTTAGTGGGTTGGATTGATGAGAATCCTGATTCTATTGATCAGAGTGAATTGGACAAATGGGTTGAGGAGGGAGCTGTTGATTTTAATGGTAGGCTCCAAGATGTTCGACCTGCTATTGCTGATTCTTCAGTATATGTATTGCCATCTTATAGGGAGGGTACACCTAGAACAGTTTTAGAAGCTATGGCTATGGGGCGTCCAGTTATAACTACAGATGCACCAGGTTGCAGGGAGACTGTTATAGAAGGTGTAAATGGTTTTCTTGTGCCAGTGAAAAGTGTCGATGCGCTAGTAATTGCTATGACTAAATTTATCGAAAGTCCTAGTTTAATTTCTACTATGGGGAGAAATTCCCGCAAAATTGCCCTTGATAAATACGATGTAGATAAGGTTAATGCATATATGTTAAAAGAAATGAGAATTAATAAATGAAACGCTTATTTGATATGATAAGTTCATTTTTAGGTTTGCTATTACTATCACCTGTTATCTTATTAGTCGCCTGGAAAATTAGCCGTAAACTAGGTTCCCCCGTGTTATTTCGCCAAGTTCGCCCAGGTAAGGATGGCAAGCCATTTGAGATGGTGAAGTTTCGTACCATGCTAGATGCTGTCGATTCTAATGGTCAGCCGTTACCAGATGAAGAGCGCATGACACCTTTTGGTAGCTTTTTGCGCTCGAGCAGTTTGGATGAATTGCCAGAGCTGTGGAATGTACTTAAAGGTAATATGAGCTTAGTTGGCCCTCGTCCTTTGTTGATGGAATATTTACCTTTGTATTCAGAGGAGCAATATCGTCGCCATGAGGCTCGTCCTGGGGTCACAGGCTGGGCTCAAATAAATGGTCGCAACGCGATTAGCTGGGAAGATAAATTCAAACTCGATGTTTGGTATGTCGATAATCGTTCCTTTTGGTTAGATATTAAAATCATTTTTTTGACAATTAAAAAAGTATTAGTTCGTGATGGTATCAGTGCTGATGGTGAAGCGACCATGACTAAATTTACAGGCACTAAATAGTGAACTCGTTATGGACATGATTATTGGTATTTACGGTGCAAGTGGTTTTGGATGTGAAGTCATCCCTTTGGTTCGAGAGCAGTACCCTGATGCTGACTTATGTTTTATTGATGATGGCTCAACTTCTAATAAATACAGTGGGCTTTCTGTTTATTCATATGATGTGTTTCTAGAATTAGCTTTTTCAGAAAAATCTATCATTATTGCAATTGCCAATAGCCAGGTTCGTGAATCATTAGTTCAGAACGTTACTAAAGATGGTTTGAAACTACTATCAGTCAAAGCTTCATCAGCTATTTGTTTGGATAATGTAAGCATTGATGAGGGCACTATCTTGTGCAATTTTACTCATCTCACATCGAATATAAAAATAGGAAAGCAATTTCAAGCAAACATATACAGTTATGTTGCTCATGATTGCGTGATTGGCGACTATGTTACTTTTGCACCAAGAGTTCATTGCAATGGCAACGTTCATATAGAGGATCATGCTTACATAGGAACAGGTGCAATTTTAAAGCAAGGCACACCTGATAAACCTTTAATAATAGGTCGTGGCGCGATTGTTGGGATGGGGGCTGTTGTAACTAAAAATGTCGCCCCAAATACAGTTGTTGTTGGAAACCCTGCAAAAATTTTAGAGCGTAAATAGTCATGTTAAATACCCCTTTCTCTCCATGGCCTTCTTTTACTGAAGAAGAGGCTAATGCTGTTCGTGATGTTGTTCTTTCAAATAAAGTAAATTATTGGACAGGCCAAGAATGCCGCGAGTTCGAGAAAGAATTTGCTGTTTGGGCCGATGTTAAATATGCAGTTGCATTAGGTAACGGTACGCTTGCGTTAGATTTGGCATTAAAGGCGTTGGATATTGGTGCTGGTGATGAAGTTATTGTTACCCCAAGAACGTTTTTAGCGTCGGTTTCTAGTGTTGTTACCGCGGGTGCTACGCCTGTTTTTGCTGATGTCGATATAAATTCACAAAACATTGAAGCTGCTAATATTGAAAAAGTTTTAACGCCAAAAACTAAAGCGGTTGTTGTTGTTCATTTAGCAGGTATGCCTGCAGAGATGGATGTCATTATTGAATTGGCTAACAAACATGATTTTTATGTGATAGAGGACTGTGCTCAGGCTCATGGTGCTAAATATAAAGGTCGTTCTGTTGGCTCGATTGGTGATGTAGGCTGTTGGTCATTTTGCCAAGACAAAATTATGACGACTGGTGGAGAGGGAGGAATGGTAACTACTAATGATGAGTCTTTGTGGAAGAGTATGTGGTCTTATAAAGATCATGGTAAATCTTGGGATGTGGTATATAACACAGAGCATTCCCCTGGTTTTCGTTGGTTGCATGACAGTTTTGGTACTAACTGGCGCATGACTGAGATGCAAGCTGCAATAGGCCGAATACAATTATCGTGGATGGCTGATTGGACTGCTAAACGACAAACTAATGCTAAAGCGATTGATGACGTTGCTGAGCAGTTTACTGTTGTTCGTACTATTTGTGTTCCAAGTCATATGGTGCATGCGGAGTATAAGCATTATTTGTTTGTTGAGTTAGAGAATTTAAAGGAAGGTTGGACTCGTGATCGTATAGCTGAAGAAGTTAATTCACTTGGTGTACCTTGCTTTCAGGGGAGTTGTTCAGAGGTTTATTTAGAGAAAGCTTTTGATGATACTGGATGGAGGCCTGAGGTAAGGTTGTCTAATGCTGTTGAACTTGGAGAGACTAGTTTAATGTTTTTAGTGCATCCAACACTGACTAAGCAAGAAATTGATAAAACATGTTCAGTACTGAATGAGGTTTTAAAGGAAGCTGAAAAAGTTTAGATTTATAGTTCTGTCAGAAATTATAAAAAGAGAGATGCCCTAGTGAGCGGTGCTATTTTTTTTTCCTTGATTTAATACCCAGTCTGGTATTTCACCCTGTTTATTAAAGGCAGCAGGAGCTTCTAGCAATAATTGAATCACATCATCAACATGAAACTCATGACAAGCTCTATCTAAGCGATTGAGCAAGTTATGTGTTTCTGGCCAGCTCAGATGAATTTCATTTGCTGTCATTATCCGTGGATGTTTTGTACCTTCTACGTTATCGCCGACTAATAATTCTTCGTATAGCTTTTCACCGGGGCGCAAGCCAGAATACTCAATTTCTATATCACCATTTTGGTTTTGCTCGTGTTTTTCGCAAAGGCCTGATAGGTGGATCATCTTACGCGCAAGATCTGTAATTTTTACAGGTTCGCCCATATCTAATACGAAAACATCGCCACCTTTACCCATGGAGCCCGCTTGAATAACAAGCTGAGCTGCTTCAGGAATCGTCATGAAGTAACGGATAATATCAGGGTGAGTAACGGTTATAGGTCCGCCACGTTGAATTTGACGATGAAATAGTGGCACTACCGAGCCTGAGCTACCTAAGACATTACCAAAGCGAACCATAGTAAAGCGTGTATCTTGTTGGCGCTGTGCTAATGCTTGTAATACAAGCTCAGCTACGCGCTTAGAAGTTCCCATAACGTTAGTCGGGCGTACGGCCTTATCGGTACTAATCAAAACAAAGTTTTTAACATGAGCTTTAATGGCGGCTTCTGCGCAATACCAAGTGCCAAAGACATTATTTCGTACTCCTTCAACAACATTATGCTCAACCATAGGCACGTGCTTATAAGCCGCCGCGTGATAGACGGTATCCACTTTGAAGGTTTCGAATATGGTTTTTAATCTATGTTCTTTTTGTACAGAGCCCAATATTGAAATAATATCGAGTTTAAGCCCTTGTTTGTCTTTTAACTGATTTAATTCCTGTTCAATAGAGTAAAGGCTGAATTCGTTAAGCTCGATTAGTACGACTTTGTTAGGTTTTTGTATTAGTACTTGGCGGCATATTTCAGAGCCAATAGAACCGCCTGCTCCTGTTATGGCAACGACTTTATCGGTAATGCATTTTTGTATAAGGTCGCTTTGGGGT
>Ga0193962_1000556_pt1 | contig 17077 bp, 16 predicted proteins | sample FB_5_MG_FD_140335 | JGI IMG/M metagenome (GOLD analysis project Ga0193962, IMG submission 140335) | Microbial mat bacterial communities from the Broadkill River, Lewes, Delaware, United States - FB_5_MG | ecosystem: Environmental > Aquatic > Freshwater > River > Microbial mats | place: USA... | reverse complement strand
TATTAATGAGTGAATAGGAGATAAATAAAAAGGCTGCTGAATTGTAGGATAGTGGGGTGTGTCATGGATTTTAAAAAACTAACGTTGACGGCGTTGATTTCATCATTATTGGTTTCTTCGGTTTGGGCAAATCAGCAAAAGGATGAGGACGAAGATTCTGTTACTGAGTGGGGGCCGTGGGCGCTCGCTGTACCAACAGCTGCTGGGCCTGAAGTCGCCGTGAATCCCCTTTTGTTTGCGGGTGGAGCCGGACCTGAACATGTTTTTTTCGATCCAGATCTTCCTACGGAAACGGGCTGCCTTCCGGGTGCTCCTTGTGGTTATGCGAGTTATTATCCGTTTTCGTATGATTACAGTGAAAATGATGATGTTTCGATACAGCAGCAGGGGCTAAGAGGTGATTTCTTTGCTCGTCATGGCATTTCTAGCTTAACGCCAGTGAGTGCTGGTTTTTTTATGGAAGAGTTGGCGATAGATGGGCCTGAAGGACTTAGGAAGAAACCTCGTCGTGGACCGCTACAGTTCTCCGTAGCGCCAGGAGGAAATCCTGGAGAGTATATCGATATTCTCTCTTTACCTTTAGATGAGCGGCAGCGTTTGGGGCCGATCATGACTTTTTATGGCTATGATGACGATAACTCGCGATTAGATGGCCTTACCGATACATCTATTCGGTGCGTAGGTAATTGTCGAAGCCGGTATGGTTATCCTCCATATATACGCTTAGATAAAGGTCATTTGGCTGGTTTAGACGAGGATGGGTTGTCTCACGGCTTTTGGCTATCCGGTGCGGATAATAGTGATGCCGCATTTATCCAAGCATACCTAGGTAGTTTTGTCTTTGGTACAACTTCTACTTTGAATGATCTGTCCTCTTTACAAACTAAACTCGAAGGGATGAATGAGTTTTCCGAGTTAGCGAGTAGCTTGGTTGCAACATATAAAGGGCATACTGCATTAGGTGCTAGAGTGCGTTTGAATATTAATTTCTCAGATAATACGTGGGGTGGTTCATTTAACCGTGGTAGAGATGGCCAGGTAATGGCCTATGCTAGCGAAAATGGAACCAGTGTCATTGGGCATGTAGGGTTTGATATTGAAGGTGGCACCATTAGTGGTATTAACCTGAATGCGGATTCTAGTGCCTTAAGCGCGAGAGATGGGACAGTGACCGGTGCTGTAACGGCAACCTTCTTTGGAGAAGGTGCTAATGAGATAGGTGGTGTGGCTGATATTGTTAAAACTAAGAGCCCGATTCAGCAAACGGCTATCCCTCAAGGCATCGACGGCGGCGATCAAGTAAGGCCAATAGGTTACGAGAATGGGGTGCATGTAACCACGTTTAGTACTAATTTAGATCTGCCTAAGTATGAGCCAAACGATATTTAACGGGCTGTGAATCAATAGTTAGTGGTTATGGCGGGGCCTAAAAGCATATATATACGACTAAAAGGCACGTGTTTTACGTGCCTTTTTTGTTGTTTGAAAAACGTTCAGTAGTTATACTCGCCTTCATAAGCGTCTATCTATGAATAGCGTACGTCTAGGAAGGGGAATGAAGGAATGAAAAATTTTAACAGGGTTTCTGTCCTGTCAGGTGTTGTATTGTCGATGATGGCATCGTCTGTAATGGCAGCTGAAACTAACGAAGAGCAGTTTGATCCAGAAAAGTTTTTCAAACAAGGGATGCAAGAGAGGGAAGAGGGAGCGCCGTACAACGCGATAGAATCTTTCCAAACTATCTTAAGTAACAAGCCTTCATTGCACCGTGCCCGCTTAGAATTGGCAGTCGCGTATATGCAGACATTGCAATATCAAGAAGCCGAAGCTCAAGCACAAACGGTTCTTGACGATCCTAAAACCCCAGCAAGTGTTCGAGTATCCATTCTTGCATTCTTAGCCCAGCTTAAGAAAGATGCCGAGCAGTTAACACCGCAGCATGATCATAAATTTAATGCTTCTGCTGGTGTAATGCACGATAGTAACGTCAATGTTGGTCCCGGTAGTTCTGTTATTAATATCAATGGCTCTTTGCTGAATATTACTTCTAGACCGGTTGCAGATAATGCGCTAGTGCTAAGTGGTAGTTATGACCATAGTTACCGTACAGGTAAAACCCTTCGTTTAGGTCAAAATACAGGAATGCTATTCTGGCAGAGCGGTGCATCTATCTACCACCGTGGCTATGAAACGGAAGACGACTTTAACCTAGATGTGCTTTCTTTGCGTACAGGTCCTGCTGTTATCACAAATGCTAAGTGGAGGGCTAACGTAGCACTTCAGGCGGATCATATTCGTTTAGGTGGCAATGACTTGGCAAATTATGTAGGTCTTCAGCCATCGATGACTTGGGCGTTTGATGCCAGTACAGAGTTGACCATTGATGCTGAGATTACAGATCGTGATTTCCAGCAGTCTGCGGATAATGATCGTGATGCAAACTATTACTCTCTAGGTGTTTCTTTAGGTAAGGGTTATAAGAACAATACGATCGGTGTTCAGGCTGGTTTTGAGTGGTTTGAGAATGATGCTCGTGTAGCTGAATATAGTAACAGCGGCTGGGAAGCTTTCGTTGGTGCTAATTGGCAGGTTAAACCTACAACTAGCGTGTTTGCTCGTTACTCCTATACTGAATCAGATTATGACGGCCCTGTAACCGGAGTCGGTATTATCCGTGATGATGAAGAGATGCAGTGGATGCTGGGTGGCAAACATATATTGGCTAACGAGTACGAGGTTTCTGCTTTCTGGATGCGTAGCGTTGCAGATTCAAATGTGGCGTTGTATGAATACTCTCGTAACCAGTTATCGTTTAACTTAGGTAAAAAATTCTAAGTTAACTTCAGATTGCTAATAATTTTAAAAGGCACCTTTCGGTGCCTTTTTCTTTGCCTATCCAAAATACTTTTTAGTCTTCCTTTGCATTAAAACTGACCTGAATCATTAATATTAGATGTTGCTAATTTTTATGGTGAAGTTTGTTTGAATTTAAGCGCTTCTTATCTACGCTGTAAGTAGATAGAACAGGGTATGACTATCTTAGATCGTAGCCGTACCTCCAGATAAAGAGGTTTGCCCTATTGGGGCACTTCTGGGAGGGTAACGTCATGAAAAACTTCAAACGCCAATTAATAGCACTCTCCGTAGCATTTGCTGTGATGGGAGGCGTTGCTGCCTCATCCGCAAATACAGAGAAAGATAAACAAGATGATTCTGTGTATGAGTGGGGGCCATGGGGAGTGTTGCAGACTGCTGCAGGTCCCGGTTCCGTTGTCCCGCCGTTGTTGATCTCATTTGTTGATGGGCAGAATGTTAATGATGGCTCTCAGTTTGACCCAAGTATTAAACCGCCATCAGCAGGTTCTGAATATAGAGAGTATATGGCTTGGTATTCACGCCAAGCGCATGCTGATGAGCGTAAATATGAAAGAGCGTACTTTATTCAGCGACAGCTTGGCAGTGATGGCCCAGAAGGTGCTCCATCATATTACTTTAATGTGGGAACTGACGCGGGTCAGCAGCAATATGCGCCTGATAGCCTATTGCTAAGAGAGCCTAGTGTATCTGATCAGTTATATATTGGTAGATCTGATCGTTACGGTGCTGGGCAAAATGGTAAACGAGGTGATATGGGTTACGGTGATTCAGGTCATCATGGCCCTAAAGGCAGATACCAAGATGTTGAAATGTTCCGTTATTCCGCTGTATTTGATGCGCTAGATAGAGAGCAGGCTGAAGCACAAGCAGATATTGCCTTCATCCAAGGGCAGTGGGCTGATATTCAGAATCGGCGCAAATGGGGAGGTTGGCATCTAAACCAAGTTAATGATGTTGGTTTCTTTATTGCAGGAAATAGTTCTACTTTATCATCAATCAATAACTTGATTGCAGGTGATGTTGAAGCCAATTACCAGGGTGGCTTTATGACTAATCTTTATCATCAGGGCTTTGTCCGTCTAAATGTCGATTTTGGCGCTAAAGCGTGGAATGGCAGGTTTATGACTCCTGCTTCAAATAAAGGAATCCCAATTTACTTTGAAGTGAATGATGGCGTGATGAAAGGAGTTGATCTTCTGGCTGATGTCAAACATGTTGATAAAGGAGGTGTTGTCAATGGCGAGGTGGAAGCATCTTTCTTTGGTAGTGATGCTAAGTATATCAATGGTGTAGCTGACGTGGTTCGTGACGCTAAATTTGATCCGCTAGATCGTCAATATGTCGGTGTATTTTCAGCAGAGGAAGTGCCTCGTTAAGCGTTTCAGAAATGTGATATAGCGAATAAAGCCGCACTCCTGAGATGGAGGGCGGCTTTTGTTTTTTTAAGCTTGTTGAATGTTTGTATTTTAAAATAAATTTTAATCTATCTTTTTGATTTTAATGAATAAAATTTTTATTTTTGCTCTATTGTACCTTGGTGAAGTGTTTGAAATTAAATAAGTGGGTATAATTTTTCTCATCGAGTAAATAAGTGCTCATTTGAGTCATTCTTACCCGTCTATTGTTTAATAGGAGCTGGGTCGCTAATTTGAATAAGGGCATAACATGTTTAAGCGTAATGTTGTTTCTCTCGCAGTTTTAACGACCTTGGTTGCTACTTCAGCCGTAGCCGCAAACAAAAAAGATGATCAAGATGATTCCGTAAATAGCTGGGGTCCTTGAATGGTGTGCAAACAGCAGCAGGCCCAGGCGCGGGTGCTGCAGTTCCTTTGCTTATTCAGTTTGCGAATTCTCAGAATAATACAGATAGTTCTGCTTTTGAGGCCGGCGCTGAGAATGATAATGCTGGGTTGCGTCAATACCACGCTTGGTATTCGAAAGGTGCCCATGATAAGCGTAGATCTACAGAACAGGCTTACTTTACTGAGTTTTCAGTAGATGATTCTGGTGAGGAAACAACGTTTACCTATGCGATAGGCACAGATGCTGGTGATCAAGAACGTAACCCTCGTGTTGCTATATTTGATGGAAGTGAGGGTGGGTTTGTCAGTTATACTAAACCAACTAGAAAGAACACTAGAACTATTCGAAGTACTCCTGTTGATCGTATAAAGGCACCTATTTTAGGTGAGGGTCCATTACCACCTGTGGGAACTATAGTGCTTGTCGAAACTCCAATTCCAATGGGACCTCCAGGTGGTGCTCCAATGGGACCTCCAGGTTATATGGGGCCAGAAGCTCATAAGATGCCGCCGGTTCGTATGAAGCGTATGATAGTTGTGTCTGGTAAAAACGGTCCGTATTTAAAACAATTGCCGCCAAATGCTCGATTGGTTGTTCAAAATCAAACAGGCGAGAGAAATAAGCAGTTTGTATCTTTTGAAAATGGTGATAAAGAGGGTACATTCTTTGTTGGTACTGTTTATGGTGGGGATGGAAAGCAGCATAGGCAGCGTCAAGGGGTTAAAGTCGGAAATAAATGGGTAGTGAAGCCTACTTGGTCTAGCTGGACTGGCTGGAATGAGAAGTCGCGTAATAACAGTAGTAGTTTTATCTATGGTCAGAGTTCTTCTATTGCTTCTGTTAACCAAGTACTTTCAGGTACTGGCAGTGCAACTTATGGTGGCTCGTTCATGGGTAATGGCGGAGATGTAAGTCTTACTGTTAATTTTGGCAGCAGCCCTTCGTGGAGTGGTTCTTTTAACCCTGCGGGTGACGTACAATCGTTTGCCGTGGAAAATGGATCGATCAATGGAGTTGATTTGGCGGGTGCAGTTACTGCAACAAAAGGTATAACTTCAGGAACGGTTAATGCGTCATTCTTCGGTAATAGTGCTCAGCACATTGCTGGCATTGCCGATGTGTCGGGTTTTGAGGATGAGCGCTTTGTCGAGGTATTCACTACAACGGAAGGTGTTGTGCCTGCCATCCCTCGGTAATCATTTTATTTAAGTAAATGCTTTATAAAGGCCGTATCTAAAAAGATACGGCCTTTTTGGTTGTATCTGATAAAGTCGTAGAGGATATATTTAGTAGGTTAAGAGATTGGTTCGAGTTATTTTTAGGGGTGAGTAAATGAAAGAATTAAAGAGTTGTGTGCCTGGTTTTAAATGGCCCGCGATACCTGACCCTAATGGCGCGCTTATGTTAGCGCTTCAGTATCAATTTGAACAAAGCGAAAAGTTATCATCTGGCGAGCTTCGTGCATTGCAGTTTAAGCAAGCTGAGTCGCTGCTTTATATCGCTAAACGTTCAGTGCCTCTTTATAAAGAGCGTATCCCTAAATTAGGTTCCGCCTTAACTCAAAATATCTGGGATGAAATTCCGGTGCTTACGCGTGCTGAGTTGGTTGATGCAAAAGATTTGATTATCAACAAAAAGCCTCTACAAGGTCACGACCAACTACATAAAATTACTACATCGGGTTCGACTGGGATGCCGATCACCGCCTACGGAACACCGATGACTAGGCTGTTTTGGGATGCGTTCACTTTGAGAGATCATCTTTGGCAGAAGCGGGATCTGAAAGGTAAGTTAGTCTCTATCCGTCCAGAGCAGTGTGAGCCTGGTAAGCCTATTGAGGCTAAAAACTGGGGTAGTGGAACAGCGGTTGCTTTTGAAACGGGCCCTGCTGCTTTAATGAATTCTAGAACAGATATAGCGGAGCAATTGGTATGGTTGCAGCGGCAAAAGCCAGACTATCTGTTGTCCCTTCCTTCTATATTGAATGAGCTTGGTGTTGTATCGATCAAAATATTAAGCTCCCTAATTTAAAACAAATTCGCACTTATGGTGAGTTGTTAACAGATGCGGTGCGAGATATTTGTCAGCAGGCGTGGGGCGTTGCTGTTGTTGATACTTATAGTGCGCAGGAGGTGGGTTACATTGCAATGCAATGTCCTGAACATGGTAATTATCACGTTCAATCGGAAAGTTTATTAGTAGAAATTCTTGATGAGAACGATAAGCCCTGTGCAGTAGGTGAGACAGGACGTGTAGTGGTTACAACCCTATTGAATTTTGGTGCTCCTTTGATCCGCTATGCAATTGGTGATTATGCGCAGTTTGGAGAGCCTTGCGCTTGTGGAAGGGGCTTGCCCGTTATTCAGAAGATCATGGGGCGCCAACGAAATATGATGCGTACTCCTGATGATCGTGTTCATTGGCCGAGTTTCCCGTCCAGTTATTGGAACTTGAATAAAATAAAACAGATGCAATTAGTGCAATTGGAGCCCGATCGTCTCTTGGTAAGGCTAGTGGTATCTGAATATTTGGATGAGGGTGAAGAAGAGACGCTTAAATCCTTGTTTGTAGAGCGTTTTCAGTATGAATTTTTATTTCAATTTGAATATCTAGACGCAATTCCACGCTCTTCTGGTGGTAAGTTTGAGGATTTTGTTTGTTTCGTTGATTGATGCCAATCCTGCTTGAACCCTTTTTTTAAGGTAGCGTATACCATGTCAGAGAAAGAAAATTTTCCAGCGGTTTCAGCTGAGTGGGCGATGAGTGAGTTTCCTAATGCCCGAAATGCCGAAAGAGAGATGCTACTAAAACTAGCAAGCTTAGAGCCGGGTATGACTGTTTTAGACATTCAGGCTGCGGGAGGATATCTATCCGATGGTATTTTTAGCTACCTTGATGGCGAGGTGGACCTTATTTGTTTGGAGCCTTGTAAAGCGCTTAATAGTCGATTGTCTTCTAAGTATCGCTTGATAGAAGATCCGGTGGAATCTTGGAACTCTGTTCCGGATCAATCGGTGGATGTGGTTATGGGGTTGGCAGGATTGCATCATAGTAAAAATCAGTTAGCGACAGTGTCTGAAGCCTATCGTGTATTGAAGCCAGGTGGACGAATTGTGATTTGTGATGTTATCGATGGGTCCGATATTGCTTTTTGGCTCAATGACTATGTTGATCGACATAATCCAGCGGGTCATAAGGGGGTGTTTTTGAAAGATAAAGCATTAAGCAGTTTATATCGAAGTACGGGTTTCCATGTTCTCTCTGAAACTAAAGAGAACGTAGCTTGGGTGTTTGATAATGCAAATGGAGCTGGCCGTTTTTTTAAAGGACTGTTTGGCTTGGAGCTTTCTGAAGCAGATGTGCTTCATGCTATGAAGCAAAGGTTAAGTTTTTCGCAGAGTAATGGGCGCTCTGTTGTTGATTGGGTGTTGGTATATGGTGTGGCAGAAAAATAATTGAGTACTTGTACCTTGGTACAGTTACAGCGAATGGTTATATGTATAGAATATGAACAAATGACTACTTACCCGCCTAAAAACCCAATTTAGGAGCTGGGTCGCTAACGAAAACAAGGATATGGATGATGTTTAATCGTAAGCTACTATCAATTTCAATTGCCTCTGTGCTGCTCACTTCCTCGCTTGCTGCTTCTGCCAATACTCAAAAAGATGAAGAAGAGAAAGATTCCGTCAATAGTTGGGGAAAGTGGTCTCAAAACTATGCAACGGCTGCGGGTGGTGAGTTTAATACCGGCGCATTGGCTTTCGCTTCTTTAGGGCAGGGTGAGACCGGTCGTAATGGGCAAAATGAAGCCGGTTATGATGACGGAGTTGAGCTGAATTGTGAGGCAGGCGCATTGTGTGGTTATGCAAGCTTTTATAATTTTTCCGGTGGTGATGGCTTTGAAGCTAGTCAAGAATCGAGTGATATATTAGCTGCGTACGGGGTTAATAGTCGAGTTCCAGTTACTGCTAAGTTTTACGGGGATGGCGGTGAAGGTGGGGTCACTTTTGTTGTTACTCCATCTAATGGTCAGGCTGCAATTAAATCACTTCTTTTGGATCAAGAGGTAGATCTTTCAAATCTTCTTGGTGATGATGTTGATGGTCAAGTTATATTTGCGTTGTCGCCTTCACGTGTAGATGCAATAGTGGGAGCCACTTTGGAATGTTCTTCTGGTCGACGGTGCTCTGACAATATAGAGAAAGGGGTATATGTTGCGGCTATTGATGACGGCTCCCCAGTGTTTCATGGTATTTGGTTTAATGCCGAGGAAGTTGCGGCAGATAGTTACAATGTAAATGTTGGCGGATTTGTTTTTGGTAGAACATCCACTTTAACTGATGTGGAGGTTATGAAAGAGCGTATTTCATATTTACCGGACATGCAGGTGTTAAGGCTTCCGGAATTTATAGATGGTGATCTGCCTGGAGGTGACTTGGCTCAAATGGGTGGAGCATTGATAGCGAATTATAGCGGCCATACAACACTGGGCGCTCCCGTCAATATTAATGTTAACTTTACCGACAATACTTGGGGCGGGGTCTTCAATGGCGGTGCTGATAGTAGTGTGCTTGCTTATCAAAGCAGTAATGGTACAAGTGTAGCGGGTCATGTGGGTTTTTCCGTAAATGGCGGTGTAGTTGAAGGAGTTAATTTAGTTGCTGGTTCTGATGCCATTGTGGCAGGGGATGCCATAGGTGCGGTGACAGGTTCCGTTAATGCCAGTTTCTTTGGGGATGGCGCTTCTCATGTTGCAGGGATTGCAGAGATTGTCAAAACGACTGAAACTTACGAAAATGCGACACATGTGACGGCATTTGATACGTCTTATCAACCGATGGACCATTATGAATGATCTTCTAAAGAGCTTTTTTTAATAGCTAAGCCCTGATAAATTCGGGGCTTTTTTATGCCTCGACGCTTTACTCTATAGCTTATTGGCAGTAGCCTTGCACATAATATATAACCCTTTATATTATAAGGAGTTACCCGAGTTGAAAGCTGGGTTATTCGCGTTAGGTCAATCGATGTTGGGAAGCTTGCGAGATCTGCTTCCTATCGTGCTGGTTATCGCTTTTTTTCAGGTTGTTGTATTGCAGCAATCCGTGCCTGATTTCTTTGGTCTTGTGACAGGGCTTTTATGCGTTGTGATGGGACTCACTTTCTTTATCTATGGTCTTGAGATGGGGCTCTTTCCAATCGGGGAGAGTATGGCGCACGCGTTTGCGCGTAAGGGAAGTGTGTTTTGGTTGCTCACTTTTGCATTCTGTCTTGGGTTCGGGACCACGGTTGCAGAACCTGCGCTTATTGCTGTTGCCGCTGAAGCGGCTAAAGTTGCAGCCACAGGGGGGATGATTGAGGCTACTACTGAGTCCCAGCAAAGTTACGCTTCGGGTCTGCGCTTTACGGTCGCTTTTTCGGTTGGCTTGGCTATTGTCTTAGGTGTTTTGCGTATTCTTAAAGGCTGGTCTATCCAGTATATGATCATCGCGGGATATATGCTTGTCGTCATTATGACGGCCTTTGCGCCCAAAGAGATTATCGGTATTGCTTATGATTCTGGTGGTGTAACCACGTCAACTATTACGGTACCGCTTGTGACTGCACTGGGTGTAGGTCTGGCTTCATCAATCGAAGGGAGAAACCCGATGATCGATGGTTTTGGTTTGATCGCTTTTGCTTCCTTAACGCCGATGATTTTTGTTATGGCTTACGGCATGGTGATCTGATGGAGCTATTAACGCAATTCCTCGATATTACGTTGTCTACCATCAAAGATGTGATGCCAATTGCGTTGATAATCTTTGGCTTTCAGTTTGTGGTTATCCGTCGGCGTATCGCTAATCTGCGTAAAGTGCTGATCGGCTTTGCTTACGTTATTGTGGGTTTGGCGCTGTTCCTATTAGGCTTGGAAAAGGCACTTTTCCCGATAGGTCGCTTAATGGCTGAGCAATTGACTGATCCCGAGTTTATCCGGGGTTGGAGTGGTTCAGTTGCCGGTGCGCTTCACTGGCAGGATTATTTCTGGGTCTATATTTTTGCCTTTGCTATCGGTGCCAGTACAACTATTGCAGAGCCGTCTTTAATTGCGGTAGCGATCAAGGCTAATGAAGTTTCCGGTGGCGCTATTGGTGTGTGGGGTCTGCGTATCGCGGTTGCGATAGGTGTTGCTGTAGGTATCTCTTTGGGGACTTGGCGTATTGTGACAGGTTACCCCATTCATTGGTTTATCATCGCAGGTTACGTGGTAGTGGTTTGCCAAACCTTTTTTGCGCCGAAGATGATAGTGCCCTTAGCTTATGATTCAGGTGGAGTTACTACTTCGACGGTGACGGTGCCCCTTGTTACGGCGCTAGGGTTAGGTTTGGCTGAAACAGTACCGGGGCGTAGTGCGTTAATAGATGGTTTTGGCTTGATTGCATTTGCAAGCTTGTTTCCGATGATTACGGTAATGGCATATGCACAAATTTCTGAGTTGCGTTCAAGGCGCAGCAAAACAGCTGACTAAGGTTGGTCTAAGAGGCAGTTATGCATTTTAAATTGTTGGTGGTTTTTGTAGAAGATTCGAAAACTGATGCGGTGATGAAGGCGGCGCGTGAAGCGGGTGCCACGGGTGCGACAGTTATCAACAATGCGCGTGGTGAAGGGGTTCATCAAACGAAAACCTTCTTCGGTTTGACGCTTGAAACCCAGCGAGATGTGGTCTTATTTATCGTAGAAGAGCACCTTAGCCGTAAGATTTTAGAAACGATTTCTGACGTGGCTGAGCTGGATGAACAGCCCGGTCGCGGTATCGCAATTCAGATTGATGTCGAGGATGCAGTAGGCATAGCACATCAAGTTGAGAAATTGGCAAACATAGTGGAGGATGAGCTATGAGTTCAGAGCGTAAAGTCGTACGCACCCGTGACGTAATGACGGATGAGTTTGCAATTATTGATGGTTTGATGACGGTTAAAGAGGCGTTAACGATCTTTCAAGAGAAAGAGGCGCGCGTATTGATTATTGATAAGCGCCACGCTGACGATGAATATGGGTTACTGCTTCTGTCTGATGTTGCTAAAAAGGTGGTCGCAAAGGATCGTTCTCCAGAGCGTGTTAACGTTTATGAGGTGATGGCGAAACCGGTTGTTTCGGTAGATCCGCATATGGATATACGCTATTGCGCACGTTTGTTTGAAAGCTTTGGATTGGCGCATGCGCCGGTGATCGAAAATGAAAAAGTGCTGGGTGTCGTAAGCTACCGTAGTATTGTGTTGAAAGGCTTGTTAGAGCACGCTTAATCTAAGCTTGAGCATAAAAAAGCCTGCGGTTAAGCAGGCTTTTTTGTTTTGAATGATCCAGATTAAATAAGATTAGTGCCGAGCTGATTTAAGTGTGTCAGCAATGAGGTAGGCGAGTTCGAGCGCCTGCTCACCATTTAGGCGAGGGTCGCAATGGGTGTGGTAGCGATCGCCGAGATCTTGCTCACTTATCATGTAAGCACCGCCGATACATTCAGTAACGTTTTGTCCCGTCATCTCAAAATGCACACCACCTGCGTGAGTGCCTTCAGCGCGATGTACTTCAAAGAATCCCTTCATCTCTTTTAGAATGGACTCTACGCTTCTAGTTTTGTAACCACTTGATGCTTTAATCGTGTTGCCGTGCATCGGATCAGAACTCCAGATCACGTTGTGGCCGCCACTTTTTACTGCGCGGACAAGCGGTGGTAGGAAGTCGGTAATCTTATCGGCACCCATTCTGGCAATCAGTGTGATTCGGCCCGCTTCGTTGTTTGGATTCAAGATAGCAAGGAGTCGGTCTAGATCTTCTGGCTTAGTCGTAGGGCCAACTTTGATGCCTACTGGGTTTTTAACCCCGCGAAGGAATTCAACATGCGCATGGTCTGGTTGGCGAGTGCGGTCACCGATCCATAGCATGTGAGCAGAGCAATCGTACCAGTCGCCCGATAGGCTATCTTGGCGTGTTAATGCTTCCTCATACCCTAGTAGTAATGCTTCATGAGAGGTATACAGTGACGTCTCATGTAGCTGTGGTGTATTTTTAGCATTAATTCCGCACGCTTCCATGAAGCGAATCGATTGATCGATCTGATCCGCTAAAATCTGATACTTCTCACATAGTGGGCTATTGGTGACAAAGTTTTGATTCCAAGCGTGAACTTGGTGTAGATCAGCAAAGCCGCCGCGTGAGAATGCTCGTACTAAGTTTAGCGTCGAGGCGGCTTGGTTATATGCGGTGACCAAACGCTCGGGATCTGCTTGTCGTGCTTCATTGGTAAAGTCGATACCGTTGACTATATCTCCCCGGTAGCTCGGCAGTTCAACACCGTTACTACTTTCCATATCGCTGGAGCGAGGTTTGGCGTATTGGCCTGCAATGCGGCCTACTTTTACGACTGGGCAGCTGGCAGAGAACGTCATGACAATCGCCATCTGCATTAACACTTTGAAGGTATCACGGATTTTGTCAGCGTTAAACTCGCTGAAACTTTCTGCGCAATCACCGCCTTGAAGGAGAAAAGCTTTGCCTTTGGCAACTTTGGCTAAGTCGCTTTGAAGCTGGTTGATTTCACCTGCAAAAACCAGCGGTGGCATATTGCTTAATGTGTTTTCTGCTTGCTTCAGTGCTGCTAAATCAGGGTACTGAGGCTGCTGTACGATAGGTTTGTTTCTCCAGCTGGAGGGGGTCCATATTGAAGTTGTCATCTTCTATTCCTAGCGAACTATAGTGGTATCTATAGAATTTTTTTAAACTGAATAATTAGGGTCAATCAGCGTTTTGAGTCAAAACAGATGAGGGGCGGCCTGTCAATTTTGTGCAGGTAGCACAAAACCTACAGACCTAGATAAAGTAGGAGTGTAGATAAAAAGCGTGAGTCGCGGTGTCGTTTGTTTGCAGTTTTAGTGCATTCACTTGTTTATCGTTCACTTAATAGCTTGTATGAGTAAATATTCTGACAGTATATGATGAATTATGCTGTCTTGATACCCGTTAAGTTCCTGAATGATACATCTTTCGCCGTGTTTAGGAAATCTACCATGAATTCAGCGTCTTTCTGATCATCTCTGATGGCGGCGAATAGCGTACACCATACCCCTTTTTCACCTAATGGTTTTGAGGCGATGTATTCGCGTTGTATATATTCATGCAGCGCCCAGTTTGGGAGGGCGGCAACTCCTCGTCCACTGGCGACGAGTTGTAGCATCATTACCGTGAGTTCGGCTGTTCTAATCGTGTGTGGCTCAACGTCAGCTTCATCTAAAAAGTGATTGAAAATATCTAACCGCTGATGCTCAACCGGGTATGTAATGAGTGTTTCTTGTGCCAAGTCTTCTGGATGTATAAAGCGTCTAGCCATAAGGCGGTGTTGTTTGCTGATGGCTAACCGTGATTCATAAGTGAACAGAGGAATGTAGGTGATGCCATTGCGAGGCTCAGGGTCGGAGGTGATTACTAGGTCTAGATCGCCTCTTGCCAAAGCGGGTAATGGTTGGAAACTGAAACCACTTGAAAGATCGAGTTCTACCTCTGGCCAGTGCTGACGGAAGTGATCTATGGTTGGCATAAGCCAATCAAAGCAGCTGTGGCACTCAATACATAGATTAAGTCGGCCAGCTTCACCGCCTGCGAGACGAGCGATATCTCGCTCGGTATTGCGAATCATCGGTAGGATTTCATCTGCAAGCGTGAGTAAGCGTTGTCCCGCGCTGGTGAAGCAGATCGGTTTTGTTTTGCGGATAAAAAGAGAGCAATTTAAGCGATCTTCTAAATCTTTGATCTGGTGAGAAAGCGCTGATTGAGTGAGGTGAACTCTTTCCGCCGCTTCGACAAGGCTGCCTGCGTCGCGTAAAGCTGACAGTGTTTTAAGGTGGCGAAGTTCAACCATTTGTACGTTTCTCCGGTCGGGCTCTGTTATCGCAATATACGCAGTATAGTACGGTCGAGCAAGAAGAGTAGGTAACCGAGTTAAAGAGTTCGGTTACCTACCGTCATCATTTGACGAGAAGGAACTCGAGTAGTGCTTTTTGTGCGTGTAGTCGATTCTCTGCTTCGTCGTATACGACAGAGCGTGGATCTTCCATCATATCCATGCTGATCTCTTCCCCTCTATGGGCTGGGAGGCAGTGCATGAATAAAGCGTCTTTGTTGGCGTGGTCCATCAACGCCGGAGAGACTTGAAAACCTGCAAATTGAGCTTCGCGTTCTTTCTGCTCCTCTTCCTGCCCCATGGATGCCCAAACGTCGGTTACGACGAGATCACTTCCAGTGACGGCTTCTTCGGGTGAGCGAGTAATAAAGACGCGATCTTTGTTTTCCTCTACCAGCTTCATGTCTGGATCAAAGCCTTCAGGGCAAGCAATATTCAGTTTGAAATCAAACTGGCGAGCGGCATTGATATAGGAGTGGCACATGTTGTTGCCGTCCCCAATCCAAGTGGCTGTTTTACCTTGGATATCTCCGCGATGCTCAAAATACGTTTGCATGTCAGCTAGTAGCTGGCAAGGATGATACTCATCAGTCAGGGCGTTAATAACGGGCACTGACGAATTAGCAGCAAACTCTTCAACTAGCTGGTGGCTGAATGTACGAATCATAACGACATCAACCATGCTTGAAATGACTTTAGCGCTATCGCTGATAGGCTCGCCACGTCCCAATTGAGTGTCCCTCGGTGATAGGAACATAGCATGGCCGCCGAATTGAGCCATGCCTGCTTCAAAAGATACGCGGGTGCGAGTTGATGATTTTTCGAAGATCATCGACATCACTTTGTTTTTAAGCGGTTCGTACACTTCGCCGCGGTTGCGAATCGCTTTAAGCTCACTAGCGCGTTTGACAAGGGTGCGCAATTCGTCAGAGCTAAGGTCTCTAAGTGTTAAGAAATGTCTAGTTGTCATTATGCTCTACGTTCGCCTTTAGGGCTGTCTTCAAGGGTATCGCTGCGCTCATCGGCTGCATAAATACGAATGATTTGTGAAAGAGTATTAACAAGCAATTCAGCTTCGCTATCAGTCATTGTGAGGGGAGGAAGCATGCGTACTACTTTTCCTCCGCCTGTAACGTTAAGTAGGATGCCCTTAACCTTGGCAAGTACTGCTAGCTCTGTTCCTGCTTCGCTCAGCTCTACAGCAATGAGCATTCCCTTATTGCGAATCTCTTTAACGTAGGCTGCATCGCCTATTTTTTCGCGAAACCCGTCAGCAATTCTATTGCCTAGCGTTTCTGCTCGTTGGCACAGGTTCTCATCCATGATGGTATTAACAACAGCAAGTGCCGCTGCGCATGAAAGAGGGTTGCCGCCGTAGGTTGAGCCGTGGGTGCCAGCGGTTAAAATTTTAGCTGCAGTACCGCGGGCTAGACATGCGCCAATAGGGACGCCATTACCTAAACCTTTTGCTGTAGTGACGACATCGGGCAGTATATTGTTATGCTGATAAGCGAAGTATTTACCAGAGCGGCCATTTCCGCTTTGGACTTCGTCAAGCATCATTAGCCAATCGTTCTGATCGCAGATCTCTCTTATCTGATTGAGATAATCTGGTGCTGGGATGCGGATGCCTGATTCGCCCTGGATTGGTTCAACCAGCACAGCAACGATATTGGGGTTGTTCTCGGCAATTTTTTTAATGGCGTCAATATCATCGTATGGCGCGCGAACAAAACCGCTAACCAGTGGTTCAAAACCTGCCTGGGCTGAACGGTTGCCTGTCGCGCTTAGCGTAGCCATAGTGCGGCCATGGAAAGCATCTTCCATCACGATAATAGCAGGGTTATCTATATTACGGACCGTATGACCATACCGGCGTGCCAATTTTATAGCGGCTTCGTTTGCTTCAGCACCTGAGTTGCCAAAGAACACATTTTCCATATCCGAAATTTGTGTCAAGCGTTCAGCAAGCTGTTGCTGATTTGGGATGGTGTATAAATTTGAGGTATGTAATACCTTCGTTGCCTGTTCGCATATAGCGTGGGTTACCGCCGGATGTGAGTGGCCTAAACCACATACCGCTATACCGCTAAGTGCATCTAGGTACTTGTTACCATCAGTGTCATACAACCAGCTTCCTTCACCGCGCTCGAACGCTACGGACAACCGGTTGTAGGTAGTCATAATAGATTCTACAGCCATGTTTATAATTCCCTACAAACGCAAAAAGGCAGCCAAGGCTGCCAATCAAAGGACGAATAATAGGCAGCTTTAGGGGGTTTGGCAAGATGCTCTGGTGATAAAGTCAGTATTTTTAGTATAGAAATTGGTTAATCCGTAGACGATAGAATTTATTTATCAGGCTAATTAAGAAAAGCAAATGTACATTATCAGAGTAAGATGGTCGGATATATGGTATATTGCTTGCCACAACGTAGCATGTTTATATTTTCAGAATTA
>Ga0193962_1000553_pt1 | contig 17116 bp, 13 predicted proteins | sample FB_5_MG_FD_140335 | JGI IMG/M metagenome (GOLD analysis project Ga0193962, IMG submission 140335) | Microbial mat bacterial communities from the Broadkill River, Lewes, Delaware, United States - FB_5_MG | ecosystem: Environmental > Aquatic > Freshwater > River > Microbial mats | place: USA... | reverse complement strand
TATTAATATTTTTGATTGTTTTATTATCTTTTCATACATTTATAAACTTTATTCCTTTTAATTTAGCAAAATATTCATCCATATCGGAATCTCATATACTTATTGCTTTATTATAAAAGCCTAGATCACCTGATAAATCTTTGAAAATTTCAAGGTGTTTTTCTGATTTAGGGATTTCTTCACTTCATTGTATTAATTCAAAATATTGAGAGATATTTCATTTTTCTAGTATATCTTTCGCAAATATAGTAGAACTTCAAGTTGATAAAAATAACTTATAATTATTTCATAATTCTATTACTTTTTCTATAGCTCATTCTATAAATATTGTTTTGTTTTTTTGTTTATCTAATTCTTTATAAATATCAGAAATTATATTTTTTTTACTCTCATTATCTTTTAAAACTATATCTATTAAATCTTTTAAGTTTGAAATTTTATTAAAGTTAAGATTATATTTTAATTCATCAATATAATCAGGGTAGTTTTTCTTAAAATAATTTTCTATAGTTATTCTTATGTTATTTTCTGAATGTATTAATGTTCAATCTAAATCTAATATTATATACTTTTTCATATAGCTATTTATTATTAAAAAAAGATAAGTAATTACTTATCTTTTTGCTATTACTTCGATTTCAATTAATGCATCTTTAGGTAATCTTGATATTTCTATTGTACTTCTTGCTGGTTTTAAAACAAAATAATTTTTATAAACTTCATTTACTGCTTCAAAATCTTCAATGTTTTTTAGAAATATTGTTGTTTTCACAACATCTTTTAAACTTAATCAATTTTCGTCTAATACGTATGATATATTTCTACAAACTTGTCTTGTTTGTTCTGTTATTCATCATTTAACTAGTTGCATAGTATTAACATCTAATGCAATTTGTCATGAACAAAAACATAAATCTCATGCGAAATAAGCTTTACTATATGGTCAAAGTGCTAAAGGAGATTTAGAAACATTAAAAAGATAGTTAACTTCATTTTCTTGATCTTCTTTCTTTACTTCCTTTGCTGTATCTCTATTTGAGAATATTAATCACATATTACTTTTTTATATATTATTATAATTTATTTTAACATTTTTATACTAATAAATCAAAATATAACTCATCATCTGTAACATCTCTATGTTTGAAGCCTTTTTTCACCATTTTTTTAGTTATATCTGACCAGTTATCCTTATTGTCAGTCTCAATTCATATAAATACTGGAGCCTTGTTTTTATTGGATTTTTTAAGATATTCAAATCTTGCAATATCATCATTTTGTCATAAACAATCAAGAAATTCTTTTAATGCTCATGGTCTTTGAGGGAAGGATACAAGAAAATATCTTTTTAATCATTCATGTTTCATAGATCTTTCTTTCACTTCTTGTAATCTTTCAAAATCAAAGTTTGATCATGAAACAATTACTACAACATCTTTTCATTTAATTTCTTTTTTTAATCATTTTAGTGCATCTGTTGATAAAGCTCATGCAGGTTCAACTACTATTCAATCTTCTTTTAAAAATTCAAGTATTGTTGAACAAACTCTATTTTCAGGACAACTTTCAACTTGTAATTTTTCTTTTTTTGCAATATTAAAAGTTTTTTCTCAAACTCTAGCTACACTTGCTCAATCAACAAATATATCTATTTTCTTTAAAGTTAAGTTTGAACCTTTTTTTAATGATTTTTTCATTGATGTAGCTCATTCAGGCTCAACTCATATTATTTTTGTTTTCTTTTTGAAACAGTTTTTAGCTGTTATTATTCAAGAAACTACTCAACCTCATCAAATAGGACATATTATAAAATCAGGTTCTTTTTCTAGTTCTTCAAAAATTTCCAATCATATTGTAGCTTGACCAGTAATTATTCTTTCATCATCAAATGGATGAACAAATGTTGATCCATTTTCATCTTGATATTTTTTACTTGCATTAAAAGCTTCATCAAAAGTATCTCATATAAGTTTAACTTCAATAAATTCTCATCAAAATTGTTTAGTTTTATAAACTTTTTGTTCAGGAGTAGTTATTGGCATAAAAATTACACCTTTAATTTTTAATTGAAAACACGTTATAGCAACTCATTGAGCATGATTTCATGCACTAGCACAAACAACTCATGCTTTCTTTTCTTTATTTGATAGTGAGTGAATCAAATTGTAAGCTCATCTTATTTTATAAGACCTAACAGCTTGTAAATCTTCTCTTTTTAAAAAGATATTTGCAGAATATTTTTCTGATAATCTTTCTGATTTTATTAATGGGGAAGTCTTAATGAATCTTCAGAATCTTTTTTTTGCATCTAATATGTCTTTACTAGATATTTTAACTTTATTTTTGTTAAATAATCACATAGTTATTTTTTAAATTTTATAGGTTACCTATTATTATAATTTTTAAGTGATTTTTTCAATTTTTAATATTGTTTTAAGTTGACTCTATTAAGTATTGTTTTTATATTACTATATTTACTTGAATAAAATCTAGCTTCACTAAATATTGATTTAACTATTATATTTTTATTATATCTACTTTCTTTATCCCACATATTTGGAATTATTTCCAATCATTTTTTATAATAAATGATTGACTGATTATTATTAATATGCCATAAAATATCTCAGCAAAAAAAGTAATTTTCAACTGACTTAACTTTACCTGTTAACTCTATACATAATTCTTCTTGTAATAAGTTTTTATTAAAAATTTCTTTTTCAATGTTTTCATTCTTGAATTCATTATATATTTTATTGTCTATTTCTATTTTCTTGTAATTTAATGCTTCAAAATAATAATAAAAACTACTAATTATTATTGATAATATTGCTGATATTATAAAGATGTTTTTTATTGTATAATGATATGATTTTTTTATTTTTCTTTTACTAATATAGGCAATTAATATTACTAAAATTATATAAACTATAACTGATGAAAAATTAAATATAGTGAATAATAAAAATAAAATAATACTATGAAAAAAACTGTTATTTTTATATTTTTTATATAACTTTTTAAGTGATGAAGAAAATATTATTATTCATATTAATCAAAAATTATAAAAAATTTGTAATAATAAATTATGAGGTCTGTCAGCTGAGAAACCAATATTCTCATATATATATAGGAAGGGTGATTTATAATTATCAAATAGGTATATTAAAGAATCATTTCATACTCAAAATATTATATTATATGGATTCGAAAAAATTATATTTAAAGTGCTTTCCCATATATAAAACCTGGATATAAATGAATTAAGTTTAGTTATTAATCAAAATTGATAAATAATATATGATGTTAATATTAATAATGAAACTATTATTAATCATAATATTTTTTTATTTACTTTATATTTGTTTGATAAGTAAAATAATATATATCAAATAAATATTAGAATTCAAAATAATGATTTTGTTAAAAATAATACAAATACAGATATAAGAAAAATAAATAAATAGATTTTCTTTTTAATATTTTCTAATAGAAAAGGAATTAATATTAATACATATAATGCTAAATAATTTGGGTGTCAGAAAGTACCTATGGCTCTATTTGACAGATTTCCATAATCAAATGAAGGTATAAAAAACTCCTTTATTGCTATAAGAAAGGGGATTAAACTAAATATTAGACTATATTTAATTATTTTATCTATAGATTTTTTCTTTGTATTTATTAATACTAAATAAAATGATAATAAACTACCAAGCATTAATAAGCCATGTCACTTAGAGTTTAGTCATAATATATTTGTTAAGGGGAATAATGAAGTAATTGAAGATATAAAAAATATAAGAATAATTATTGGAATATAAATATTTGATATAATTTTTTTCTTATAATTTTTAAGTAAAAAGATAAGAGTAATTAATGATAATGATATTGTAGAAAATATGGACTTTGTAAATTCATAATTTCAATCAACATATAATCAATAATCAACTCAAAATAAGTTTAATAAATGTGAGTTTATTAAACTTATTGCTAGAATGATTACTGGGAGAATGTATATCATATATAAATTTGTTAGTTATTACTTTATAACATTTTTTTATATTTTTTCAATTTCTATAATAAAAAAATAGCATAGTTTTACTATGCTATTTTTTTTAAAATCTCTTTTACTTGTAAATATGTATTATTTAGTCATAAAACTTCATCTTTAGTGAAAAGTCCATATTCAGATATTTCTTTTTCTTGCAATTCAATATCTCATGATTTTATTTCTGCTAAAAAGATATATTCTAACTTTTTAATTTTTTTCCCTTTTTCACTTATAAAATTAATTTTATAAGTACATACTGGTGCTGGTTTTTCTTTTATATTTTCTATATCTAATCATAGAGTATTTCAAAGAATATTTATTTCTAAATTTAATTCTTCCTTTATTTCTCTTTTCATAGCTTTATAAATACTTTCTCATTCGTCTATATGTCCTCAAGGAAGAGACCATACATCTTTACCTACATGTTTAACAAGTAAATATTTTCATTCATTATTTTTCAAAAAACTCCTTACAACTTTTTTCATTTTATATTTGTATTAAAGAATAATTATATTTCTTTTACCATATATTCTCAATCTAGATGATATCATCTTTTTTCATAATATTGCCTTACTCAAACTCAAGCTATAACAGCAACTTTATTAAATCAATTTTCTTTAGCAATTTCTTCAGATTTTATTATTAATTTTTTTCAAAATCCAATATGTTGTCAAAATGTAGAACCTTTTTCATGAACTGATAACTGATCTCAAAAAGTATGAATTTCTCTTATTAGGGCAGCTCATTCCAACTCAGGAAAGATTTTTATTAGTTCTTTATTTTCTCAAGGAAGTCTTAATCTCATTAAGCTGAAAATTGTTCTATCTTTAGGATCTTCAAAAGTCATAAAATACTCTTTTCAATCAGATGCATCATATTTAAATATGTTTATTTCAGCTTCTTTAGGATTATTTTTACCATCTTTTATTTCTCTTTCTCTTGTGTCAATTAGTTTTCATCATTTTTCTTTAACTCTTTTTTCAACTAATTGTCTTAAATTAGCAATTTTAGATCATTCAAGTATTTGGTCTCCAGGAATATCTCTATATGTTCTGTTAAGTCTGATATATTCAGGTATCATCATTTGTAACTCTGATGTAAGTTCTATAAGAGTTTCGTCATCATATGCCTTAAATCAACCATTTTTCCAGATATCTGTAAGTTCAGATTTATCCGTAACCATCATTGGGTATATTTTTAGTTCATCTGGTCTAAATCATTGATTTTCAAAAACAGTAGCAAGTGATTCTTTATCTGTTTCTGGTGTTGCTCATAATAGATTTGGCATCATATGTGCTACAACTTTAAATCATGCATCTTTAAGCATTTTTGTTGCTGCAATTGATTCTTTATTTCAATGACCTCTTTTGTTTAATTCATTGATTTTATCTATAGTTGTTTGGTATCAAATCTCAACTCTAGTTACTCAGAAATCTCTAAGCCTTTTAATCTCTGCTAAAGTTACCCAATCTGGTCTTGTTTCAATAGCTATTCATATAACTCTAAGTCTTGAAGTTTGATTTAATAATTTAGCTTCTTCTATAGAATTAGATAATTTAGCCTTATATCATTGCTTAAGTTTAAAGGTTGCAAATTTATCAGTTGATAAATCTGTTTTTTCTAAATAAACTTTCATGTCATCATATGTATTGAAAGCATCATATATTGCTTTCATAAACATATCTTGATAGGCTTTAGGGTAAACTGACCATGTTCAACCAATTATTCTGATATCATTTTTTTCTATTTTATGACCTGTTATTTCCAATGCTCTTAATCTATTATGGATTTGCATAATAGGATCAAAATTATTTAGTACTGCTCTTTGAACTGCAGGTTCATTAGGAATGTATGATTTTGGTAAACCTTCGAATGTAGGACAGTATACACATTGACCAGGGCATCAGAAAAAATCTGTTAATAATGATATAACAGTAACTCAAGATAAACTTCTTATTCATCTTTTTCTTAGTACTTTTTTAAATACTAAGTTTTCTTCTAATTCTCAAGTTGCATTTAATTCATTATATCTTTCAATTAATTCAATACTTTGAAATGGTTTAGCAATCTTGTATTTTCAAAAGATTTTATTTTTTAATTTATGAAAATCTTCTCTTACTTTAGATAAATCTTTATTTCAAGATAAATCTAAATTTTTATCTCATTGAAATAGTATTTCATCTATTATTTGAATTTTATCAGTCATTTTTATTAATTTTAATTAGGAATATCTATTATATAAAAAATAGAAAAAAGTCTAGTATATTTCACTACTTTATTTTTATTGACATATATATTATTATATTTATATTTATAATATAATCAAACGAAAGGATTAGGATTGCGAAACAAAAATAAAAAAATAGAGACAATTCTTTTTCATATAGAAGAAGGGCAGAAATTTCATAAGAAACTAATACCTAAAGTTAGGTTTCTTTTAGGTGATACTGAAGTATTTATGTTATCTAGTATAAAAAAAATGGGTAATTTAGAACAATTTTCAGATCCAAATATATATGTTGTTCACATTAATGTGCTTAAATTGATAATTAATGATATTGAAAAATTTAAAATCATTAAAAATTTTAAGAAAATTATTGTAGTAACATCAGATTGTGATACAAAAAAAAGAGATATTCCTATATTTAATGACTTAAATATTGCATATTTTATATGTGAATATCCAGCATTTAGAAAGCTTTTAAAGGCTTTTAAGTCGGTATAGTTTTTACTATACCGATTTTTTTGTAAAAAAGTTTGAATTTAAAATGAATTAGTATATAATTGACTAAATGTATTATTTTAGTCATTTAGTCATAATTAAATAAAAATGAGTACTGATAAGTGAGAATTAATATATAATTCTTGAATAAAACTATTTAAAAAATTTGGTCCCAAAAGAGTTTCTATAGACGCGATAGTATTAGAAGCATGAGTTTCAAAAGGGACTTTTTATAATTATTATAAAAATAAAGAAGAATTATATGAATCTATAGTATATGACATCATTAATCATTGAAAGGATTATATGAGAAGGTTAGTATCGTTATATCCTGATCCTAAAGAAAGATTAATGGTAGACCTTCTTAATACACTAGATTTTTTCTGTTGAAATAATGGTATTATAGGTGCTTTAATGAGTGAAGATAAAGATTATTTCTTATGAGAAATAAATTCGGGTTTTTTAGAAAAAATGCATAAAGAAATTATTGCAATATTGTTTTCTGATATAATTGGTACAGTATTTAAAAATGATGAAGACTTATTAATATTCACATGAGATTTATTTTGATTATATAAACATGCAAATGTGATAAGACATCATTATGAATCAGAGGATGAATATAAAGACTTTATGACAAAATTAGCATACTTTTTTGTTGAGTGAATATTCAATGATAAATTAAAAAATATAAATGATATTAAATATAATAACTATTTAGAAAAACTTAAACCATTTAAGTGAGCTTTCAATTTTATGAAAAAATATTAATTAATAAAAATAATATAATGAAATCAATATTTACTATTTGTTCACTAGTTCTACTATCTTTATTTCTAACTTCTTGTTGAGAAGAAGAAATTAAAGAAGTTGAAAAGAAAAACTTTATAATTGAAACTAAAAATATTAGTAATTTCAATTGAGATTATACTTTAGAAAAAACATGAAAAATAGGTTCTGATCAAGATATAACTTTAAGCTCTCAAGTTAATGGTAGAATATCTGTAATATATAAAAATGAATGAGAGTATGTTAATAGGTGAGATATCATTCTTAGGATAGAGGATAATATAGCAAATTATGGATTAGGTCTAGAATCAGCTAAAAATAATTTAGAAAAAGCTAAATTAAATTATGAATCTACAGAAGTGAAATTAGATAAAATAATATCTGACATTAGAAGAGATTTAAATAATTCAGAAATTGATAATAGTTCTTCAACATCATCACTTGAACTTAAAAAAATAGAAAGTTCAATTAAAAAATTGGCTTTAGATTATGAAAATATGAAAATTTGAAACCAAGAACAAATAATGTGATTTAAAAATTCTATGAATAAAGATTTAGTTAATTTTAAATCTTATATTGATAATGTTATTGATTTTTCAGATGAAATCTTATGAGTTACAAATATAAATAAAAATAAAAATGATGATTTTGAGAATTATCTATGAAAAAAAGATTCAGATCAATTAAGATCAACGGAGAAATTACTTATTGAGCTTATTGATTATAGAAAATCAGAATTAAGTACTGTTTCATTTGATTTTGAATGAACTACATTATTTAAAAGTAATATTGATAAAATTAATTTAGGTTATGAAAAAATAACAGAATTATTAGAAGAGTTAGATCAAGTTTTAGATAATTCGGTAACTAGTGTTTGAAGTTTATCAAAATGAGAAATTTCATGATTTAAATCACAAATAACTTGATATGAATGATCTTTTAATGCAAATAATAGTTCTTTTATTGGATTAAAAAATGCAATTAGTTCATTTTTAGAAACTTACCTTAATTCGGAAGACTCTTTATTGAAACAAATTGAATTACTTGAACAAGATAAGAGAATTTATATAAAATGATTAGATTTTAAAATAGAAGTTACTAATGCAACTCTAGATGAAGCTATAATTAATAAAGATCTTACATTAAAAAATTTAGATATAATTATTACTGATGCTGAAATCTGATATAAACAATCATTAAAACAATATTGAAAACTTACTGTAATAGCTCCAATATCTTGAACTATTTCAGATATATTAGTTGATGAATGAGAGGAAATTAATCCTGGAACTAGACTTTTAAATGTTACAAATAACAAAAAATGAGAAGTTGAAATTTCTCTTACTGATAATGAATTAAAATACGTTAAAGTATGAATGGTGGTAGATGTGATAGTTAATAATAAAGTTGAAGCTGCTACTATAACTTCAATTTCAAAAATTGCAGATTCAAATCTTAACTATACAACTACAGTATCACTTGAAAATAATGTAAATTTAATTTGAAATATAGTTGTAGTTAAAATTCCAGTTATTATTGATAATATATTAGTTCCAATTAGTTTAATAGAAACAATTTGATGAGGAAAGGCTCAAATAAAATCATTATCATGAACTTGAATTGAAAATTCAGTAATTTCATTATGAAAGATATGGGGGAACAATATTGAAATATTACCTTGATATGATCAAAACTTAGATATCATAACTTCTGAAATTAAGAATTTTGACTCTAATAAATTTAATTTAAAACTTAAAGAAAAAGATGGTGAGTAATATTAAATTAATAATAGATAAACTTGAAAGTTGATTCTTATGATTTTGGATTAAACAATATAAAGTAAGTTTTTTATTGATTGCACTTATGATAATCTTAGGTGCATCATCTTTTGTGATGATAGATAAAAAATCAGCACCTGATCTTGATTTATGAATTATATCAATTTGAAAAGTTTATATATGAGTTAATCCTGAAGATATAGACTCATTAATAACTGATAAAATTGAAAAAAAAATTAAAGATATAGAGTGAATTAAAAAAATAAATTCTACATCATCTTTATGATTTTCTAGTGTAGTTGTTGAACTTGATAATTGAATCGATGTTCAAACTACAATGACAGAAATTAAAGATGAGATTGATACAATTGATTTTCCTGAAGATGCAAAAGATACTATAGTTCAAGATATCTCATCTAAAGATAATAGACTTTTTTCAATTGTCTTTTACGCTGATGAAAATATATACTCTAAAGATTATCTTTTAGGTAAAGCTATAACATTAAAAGATAAACTAGAATGAACAAAATGAATAAATAAAGTTGAAATACAATGATGAGATGATTATGAAATAAGGATTTTAATCAGTAAATCTAAGCTTGAAAAATTATGACTTACAATTTCATGAATAGCAAATTCAATTAGAGATCATAATAGAAATACTCCTATTTGAAATTATTCTATTTGAGACTTGAGCTATGATTTTAGATTTGAATGAGAAATTAAAACTATAAAAGAGTTTCTAAATATCCCAATTATATTAAATGACGGTTCTATTGTTTATGTAAAGGATATTTCTACAGTTAAAAAACATTATAAGAATGATTCAATTAGTAAAGCTTCTGTTTTTGATAAATCTGGATTCAACTCAATTACTTTAGATATTAAAAAATCTGATAATGAAGATTTCTTTTCATCATCAGTTATTGCTAAAGAAAGCCTTGAAAAAGAAATAACATGAATTAATTATGAATGAATTAATTACGAAGTTAATTTAGATGCTTCAAAGGAAATGTTACAATCATATGAAGATTTATTCAAAAATATGATGACAACATTCGCATTAGTTTTTCTAACATTATTGGTATTTATTTGATTTAAAGAATGATTTATAGGTATACTTATAGTTCCTTTGTCATATCTTATTACTTTTATTGTTCTTTATTACTGAGGTTTTTCGTTGAATTTTTTAACAAATTTTTCATTGATACTTAGTTTATGAGTTGCAATTGATACTATTATTGTAGTTATAGAATGAGCTAATAAAAAAGTTAAACTTTGATATAGCCCTAAACATGCAATTCTTGTTGCTATTAGAGAGTACGCACCACCTATTATCTCTGGTACAATGACTACTCTTGCAGCATTTATACCATTACTTACTCTTCCGTGAGTAATGTGAAAATACCTTTCGTACATACCAATTACAGTTTTCATAACTTTACTTGCATCTTTATTTTTATCATTAACTGTTACTTCAGCTATTTTTATGAAGTTAACTAAAAATAAAACTTATTATAGAGTTAATGAAAAAGAAGAAAGTACTATTTCTGAAAATGAAAGAGAACTTTTAGCTTATGATAGAGAATGAAAAACTGAAAAACATGGTAAGATGTCAAACGCAAGAGAAAGAATTTTTGATAATATCTCAAATTTTTACTTTAATTTATTGTCAAAAGTTATCAAAACTTCACTTTCGAGATTATTAGTAATATTTTTACCTATATTCTTCTTATTAGTTAGTTTTTGATTTTGAAATGGATTTACATTATTTCCAGCTTCTGATAATATTCAAATTAATGTAAAGATTGAAGCTTCACAATGAACAAAAACAGAATCTTTAGAAGATATTTTACCTCTAATTAATAATTCATTAGAATGAATACCTGAACTTAAATTGTATACTGTAGATCTTAAAGGTAATTTAATATCAATTATTGCTGAGCTTTATTCAAAAGACGAAAGAGCTTTATTATGACTAAGAGATTCTTTTAAGGTAGAAAATGAATTAAATGAGAGATTAGATGTATTTAAAACTTTATGATATAGAGTTGAAAGTTGAGTTTTAGCTTGATGACCTCCTTGATGAAAAGCTGTGTGAATTAAAATTGTTGCTGATTCAACTGATTATTTATCAGTATTATCTGTTGTCTCTGAAGATTTTAAATCATATTTAAAAACTTTAGATTGAACAAAAAATGTAACTTCATCTACAGCAAAAACACCAGGTCAGTTTGTTTTTAAACTTAATTATGAAAAAATTGCCAATTTATGATTAACTCCATGAGAAATCACAAATTCAATTTTCGCCAATACCAATTGATTAGTATCATGAACAGTTAAATGATTATTAAATGATCATGACATAAAAGTTAAAATAGCTGAATTTGAAGATAATCTTTCTCCTTATGATGTAGAAAATCTAATATTGAATACATCTAAATGAAAAATTAAGTTAGTTGATGTAGCTTCATATGAATTTAATACTGCAATTTCTGAGATTAAAAGAGTAGATACGAAAATAACTACTGTTGTTGATAGTGATTTAATTGATTGAGTTGTAGCATCTTCAGTACAACCATTATTTTTAGAATATGCTGAAAATTACGAATTTCCTTTAGGAATTTCTTACGAATCTTGATGAGAGGCTGAAGAAAATGCTGATTTAATCCAGTGAGTTCTTACTGCATTTGTAATAGCATTATTTCTTATATTTATAATACTAGTATTACAATTTAATTCATATGGTCAGCCAGCCATAATTCTTTACTCTGTTATACTAGCATTGTTATGAGTTAATACTTGACTTTGAATTATGTGATTACCATATTCAATGGCATTTGCAATATGATTTATTGCACTTACATGAATAGTTATAAATAATGCAATTATTTATATTGATAGAATAAATACAAACTTACGTGAATGATTAGTAGATTTTGATGCTATATTACAAGCAGGGAAGTCTAGATTGATCCCTATGTTAGTTACAACTATTACAACAATTTTTGGTATATTACCAATTGCATTCCAAGATCAATTTTGGGCATGATTATGATTTACTATCGTTTTCTGATTAGTTACCTGAACTATAATGACTTTATTTGTTATACCTTCATTATATTACCAAGTATTCCTAAAGAAAAGATGATGGTTATGAATGATTATAGCATTAATTTTAACTATAATTATGTTTATGATTTATAATTTCATAAAATGATTAATATTTTAAAATAAAAAAAGAAGACTTTAAGTCTTCTTTTTTTATTTTATTTCTATAACTTGTATACTTGGAACAATTTGATCCTTTTTTTCTATTCAGTAAACAGTTACAATTTTATCTCATTTAACAACTAGTTTTTTATCTTTCAATTGTTTTAATGCATTATCTAAATTTTCTTCATTTGATTTTTTTTCAATTTGAAAAGTTTTTAAACCAAATAATATAGTTAATTTTTTACGTAATTGATCAGTATAAGTGAAAGCAAATGTATGTAACTTAGGTCTTAGGGCAGATATTGTTTTTGCCATAAATCATTTATTAGTAAAAACTAATATATTTTTAGCTCATACTCATTCAGCAGTATATATTGCATTTTTAATTAATTGTTTCTTATCTTCATGTTCTCATAGGTCTTTTGAGAAATAATCATGTTTATAATCTATTTGTGATTCTGTAAATCTAAGAACTCTAGACATAGTCTGAACGGCTTCAAGAGGGTAGTTTCAAGCTGCTGTTTCTCCTGATAACATTGTACAATCAGTTTTTTGCATAGCAGCATTAAATATATCTGTTACTTCTGCTCTAGTTGGGATAGGATTTTCAATCATTGACTCAAGCATTTGAGTTGCAACTATAAAGTAAGTTCAAGTTTGCTTACATTTATTAGCTATTTGTCTTTGTAATACTGGAAGAGTTTCAAAAGGTACTTCAGCTCATAAATCTCATCTTGCTATCATTATACCATCAGATTCATCTATGATTTCATCTATATTATCAAGTGATTCTTGATTTTCTATTTTAGAAATTATTTGTATATTTTCCGGTGCTTTTATTTCTTTTAAATATTCTCTTAGTTCCAAAATATTCTCTTTATTTCTTACAAAAGATAGAGCAATAAAATCAGTTCATTTTCAAACTGCGAATTCTATATCTTTTTTATCACTTTCAGTAATTCATGGTAAGTGAAGCTTTACACCAGGAAGATTTAAATGTCTTTTAGATCAAACTGTATGTTTATTTAAGGCTTCACATATAAGTTCTCATTCATTTTTTTCAATAACTTTGGCTTTAAGTAAACCTGTATCAATATCAACTATATGTCATATATCTAAATCTGTAATTATATATTCATAATCACATACTATTAATTTTCTTCACTTCGTATCTATATTATCTTCATGAGAAAGTGTAGTTAGTACAAAAATCTCTCATTGTTCTAGATTAATTTTCTCACTAATTGTTTTAGTTCTTATTTCAGGTCATTTAGTATCAGTTAATATTCAAAAATTGGTTTTTCATGAATTATTAAGATCTTGAACAATATCTATTATATTTCCGAAGTATTCATAATTTGTATGAGAATAATTTAATCTAACAATATTTGCTCATGCGTTATATAAACTTTCAATTTTTTCCTTTGTATCAGTTGCAGGTCAAAGTGTTGTGATGATTTTGGTTTTTTTCATAAACATGTTTTTAAAATATAAAATTTATCTCATAATACCGAAAAAAAGTACTTAGTAAATAAAAATAAAAAATTAATATTAATTTAATACATATTTTGACATTAATACTAAATATATTATTATAGCTACATATAGTACTAATATGCTTTTTAAATGGATTTAGCAAATATATGAGATTTAGAGTCTAGAAATCATGAATATGATCTAGATAATGATGCAGAATTTAATAAAGTTTTCTGAAATATAACTTTGTTATGCGAAAAACTTGAAATAAGTTATGATGAGTTATATAAAATGCAAAAACAAATTAATGATATTCAACTTAAGTGAAATGTTATTAAATCAATCACCTTTTCAGATTTAGATGATACTCTTTTTTCGCGCTTACCTCAATTAGAAATGGATATATTTGCGAAAAACAGATGAAAAGCTTGAAATTTAGTTATTGACTCTATGTGAATAAATAATTTCTTTGCAAGATTTTATAAACCAGAAATGCTTGTTGATGATGTTGCAAAAAAAACTGATGTCATACTGACTGCTTGAGAAATTCATATACAAGAATGAAAAATTCAATCTATATGATTATATGATAAAGAAACAATTATAGTTCCTAAGCATAGTTTAAAACCAAAGACTATGTTATATTATTTATTATATGATTTAGAAGTTATACCTGAAGAGATAATATTTAATGATGATAGAGTTAGGGAATTATCTGAAAGCTTCAAATTAATGTCATATTTTTTATGAAATAAAATAAAATTAAAAGAGGTTGAATTGGACGAAAATCACCCTAATATAGTAAAAAATACAAATACAATTGCTTATAATAAATGAAATCAATACTTTAATCTATGAGATTTAAATCTGTAAAAAAAAGAGCTAGCTAGCTCTTTTTTTATTATCTATAATCATTCATTTGGTAATCTTCAAAATCAGAATAATCTCATGTTTTAATTTGATGTGATGTTTTAGATTTTTTATATTTGCTTTTTTGTTTTAAAAAGTTTATTAGTGTGTGATCTCATCTAGAAGGAGTCCTTACTACTATGTTTTTATTGTCTAATAACTTAAATTCGGCACTAGGGTTTTTAATTAAGTGATTTACAAAAATTTTAGTAGCTTTATAATAATCTTCTCATAAAGAAGATTTTCATCATATTATTGTTGTTCAATCAGCCCCTAGTTCTGATAAATATGACATATTTGTTCATGGTATAGGTAAAACTCATTGTTCTAACCATGAAATCCTCTTTTCGAAATGATTTTTAAATTTCATATCTGTTAGTGAGAGTAATCTTCATTTAAATAAATCAGTTATATTTATTACTGAAGCTGTCATAAGACTTCTTTCTGTCCATTCTAGTGATCATCAGACTATTCATATATTTTCATCTTCATATTGTTTAATATGCTCTTGAACCCAATTTTCTCATACATGCGTATCTGCATCTAGTTGTAATATAATTCTAGAATTATATAAATCTTTTGCTGCTTCTACTCATTTTAATCTTGCGTACTTTACTCATTTTATTTTCTCATCAATAATATCAACTCAAGACTTATGAGCTATATCTCTAGTTTTATCAGTACTTCAATTATCAACAACTATTATATTATATCAATATTTAGTTGATTGATTTTTTGCCCTTTCTATAGTTTCTTGGATTCTTTTTTCTTCATTATAGGCAGGGATTACTATTGTTCAATGATTCATTTATTTATATAGTTGGAGAATAAATAAAATTATATTTCTATCTTATCTAATATTTCTTTTTCAATTTCTATTAAATTTTTGTCAGTTCTAAATCAAGCAGCTAATTTATGTCATCCTCCTCATGGAAAACTTGCACATAAGTCTCATACACTGTATTCTTTTGATCTAAAACTCGCTTTAACTATATCTCATAATTCATATATAAGAAAAGCTACCTCACATCATTCTATATTTATAAATCTATTTATGATTCAGTTTGTATCTTCATCACTTGTATTAGTTTTTTTGAAATCCTCTTTTGTTATTTTTCACCATACTATTTTTCAGTCATCACTTTTTTGTAATTTATTGAATATTTCTCAAACTAATTTAGTTTTATTATAGGTAGCTTTTTGAAAAAAATTAAACATTGGAGATCTGAAATCAGCTCATAAGTCCATTAATTTAGCTGCTGCTCTTAGTGTATTTGATGATGTATTTGAGTTATAAAATACATTTGTATCTGTATGTATTCAGGCCGTTAAAAGTGTGGCTTCTTTTGGTGATATATGTTTATCTAAATCTAATTTCTCTAATATTAACAACACTAATTCGCAAGTAGATGATAGATTTGAATCTATAATATTAATTTTCCCAAATCATTTATTTGTCATATGATGATCAATAACAACAAAATCATTGTTATCAAAAATATCTTTATTGTTAATATATGTTTCTCATAGTTGTCATATACTTGCGGCATCAAAACTGATTATTAAATCAGGATTATATTTTTTAATATCTAAATCTGTTTCTATTATTTCACTAGTTCACAAAAAATTAAAACTTTCTGGAGGTCTCATGTCATTAACGGCTTTTACATTTTTATTAATTTTTTTTAAAATATAATAAAAAGCTCATAAACTTCAGAATGCATCAGGATCCATTCTTATGTGATTTATTAAAAGTATATTATTAGATGCTTCTATTAATTGTTCTAATTTACTTATTTCTTTTATCATAATATTTATTTAAATATTTATTGGCATATATTATATATTTTAGATTATTAATGTAAATATTAAAAAATATTTTTGACTTTCACTTTAAAACTTTCATAATAAATCTTGTCATAAAAATACGGGAGGACGTATGACAAAAGTAATTAAAATATGGGGAATTATCCAAGAGTTCTCTCTTTTTCTGATTTCAGGTGTTCTTATTGCCTTGTTTTGGGCAAATTATGATTATGAAGGTTATAGTCATTTTAAGCATCTAAGTATCGCTACAAACGATTTTATCGGATCAAGAAACGATTCTGGAGAATTCAACCTAACTATTCATTACATAGTTAATGATTTTCTGATGGCATTCTTTTTCGCATT
>Ga0193962_1000552_pt1 | contig 17132 bp, 15 predicted proteins | sample FB_5_MG_FD_140335 | JGI IMG/M metagenome (GOLD analysis project Ga0193962, IMG submission 140335) | Microbial mat bacterial communities from the Broadkill River, Lewes, Delaware, United States - FB_5_MG | ecosystem: Environmental > Aquatic > Freshwater > River > Microbial mats | place: USA... | reverse complement strand
ATACTTGCTGTATAGTTTGCTAATATTGGTTGCATAATATTATCCTTTTTTTAGTATCAATTATTATACTTTATTTAGTATCTTTTGTCAACATAAATTTTATCCCCTCTTCTACACTAAAAGGATTGCTCAGCTTTAGATTCTTTTTTGTGAGAGTATTGTCAACTTCGAGACTTCCATAAAGTCTTTTATGAAAAGATGGTTTAACTATTTTTAATAAAGATTCAAAAAATGGTATCTTGATAAGATATACTTTTTTGTTCAAACTCTTAGATATAAGCTCACACAGTTTTGTGGTACTAAGTGGCTTATCATCACTAGCTAAAAATATTCCTGATTTTTGCTTTTCTATTACTACATCGACCAAATGACAAAGGTTTCCTATGTACACCATACTTCTTTTGTTTTGTATACCACCAAATGGTAAAAGAGGAACTTTTTTTACTAAGCTTACAAGAGATTTGATATTGGCTTTTACACCATATCCATACACTATAGGAGTTCTTACTATACTTACTGTAAAGTTTTCATCCTCTAGTTTCAAAAGCTCATTTTCGGCTTTGAGTTTACTCTTTCCATATTCATCTTCTGGAGTACAAGTACTATTTTCCGTATATGTAGATTCTGTTTCTTCCCCATATACTTTAACTGTACTCATAAACACAAAATGTTTTACACCAAATGCTTTTGCTTTTGTAGCTAACTCTAAAGTCTGAGTTACATTTACTTTTTCATACTCTTCTTTTATAGCTCCACCCATCTGATGCACTAGTGCTGAGAGATGAAAAACTATATCTACATCACTACAGTCTAAAGTTTTTATCTCATCTTTTAAAAAGCTAAAAGTTTTTATCTCATACTTATCTTTATATTTGTTTATAAAGTAGCTTCCTACAAAACCACTTGAACCTGTAATCAATATACTATTCATCATTCGCCCCGCAGGAAGTACCCTTGGGGTATAAGATATCCTCAATAGCTTCTAAATATTTATTTATAACAATTTGTTCATCAAACTCTTTAACTATCTTCTCTCGTCCAGCTTTTCCCATAGCTTTTCTTTGTTCATCTGATAAACTTAACATTTTTTTCATTTTGTCTGCCAAATCTATACTATTTTTAATTTCACACAGATATCCATTTACTCCATCATCTAACACATCACGACACCCAACATTATTTGTAGTAATAATTGGTTTTTCCATACTTGCACTTTCAAGAAGTATTCTAGGGATTCCTTCTCTATAAAATGATGGTAAGACGATACAATCAGCTTGTAATATTTCTACTCTTACATCATCACTACTACCTAGATAGTTTACATACCCCTCTTTTACCCATATATCCATCTGTTCTTTTGATATAGCTGTTGGACTTTTCATATCAAGATGACCTAAAAGCTGGAACTCTACATTTGGATACTTTTCTTTTATCATTTTAGCTGCATCAACAAATTCTTGTATACCTTTTGCCCAAAGCATTCTAGATACAAGTAAAAACTTAAATACTCTATTATCTTCTTTAACTACAGGCTGAAATTTTTCTATATCTACCCCACTACCTGGTAGTACATCGCATTTCTCTTTTTTTACAAGCCCTTCATCTACAAACATTTTAAAATCATCTTGATTTTGAAAGAATACTTTGGTAGCTTTTTTTTGTGAAACTTTATAAAGCCATGTTGCTATTTTGGTTACAAAACTCTGCTTTATAAATAAAGTTCCTAGCCCTGCTATATTATTTATAGTAGGAATATTCAGCATACTTGCAGCTATAGTTCCATAAATATTTGGCTTGATAGTGTATTGTAATACAATATCAGGTTTTACCTCTTTATATGTTTTATAATACCGAAAGATAGTTTTTAAGTCTTCTATAGGGTTAGTCCCTTTTGTATTTACTTCTATATCTATATATTCAAAATGTTCTTTTATATTTTCACTATATTTATCATAAGGGCATATAAATACTACATCATACCCTTTCTTTTGAAAAACAAACCCAAGATTTGCTCTCATATTCCATGCATACCAGGAATTGTTTACTACTATTGCTATTTTTTTCACAATATCTCTTTATATTTTTTCATTATTTTATTTATCCTAAAATCTTCTATTCGTTCTAAATTATTTTTTTTAATTTTAGATAAATTAATATCACCATATAAAACTATTTTCATTTTTTTAATCAACTCTTCAGTATCACCAACAGGATATAAATAACCATATTTTTCATCTTGAAGTATTTCTCTTGGACCACTTTTACAGTCACTTGATATAACAGGTAGCTTACATGCCATTGCTTCAAGTAAGACATTTGGCAACCCTTCTAATTCAGAATTCAATACAAATAAATTAGATTTATTTAAATAATAAAATGGATTTGAAACATTTCCTAAAAAATGTACCTTTTGCTCAATCTTTAATTCAATACAATATTTTTCAAGATTATCTTTTAAAGTTCCATCACCTAAAAATATAACTTCTATATTATCATCACTCTCTTGAAGTTTATAAAATGCTTTTATTAAATCTTTATTTCTTTTTAAAGATATAAGTCTACCAACAGAAATAATATATTTTATATTATTTTTAAAATAAAAAACTGCATCTTCACAAGTATCTTTCTTTTCATTTATATATTCTATATCTATCGGATTATGTATCACTTGTGTCTTTGTTCTTATATTTATCAAAGATTTCAGATCCTCATCAACACCTTTTGAATTTGAGACTACCAAATCTGCTTTATTAAATAAACTATTTATTAAAAATAAATTCACCTTACCCAATAAACCTTCATTTAAATACCTTGATGTAGTACTTACAATATTTATAATACTTTTGTGCTTGGTACCAAAAAATGTAGATAATAAATTTATATAATTAGCTCTATATAAAAATGACATAACAACTGATATATTATTTTGTTTTATATATTTTGATAGTTGCCAAGCCACAAAAGGAAGTTCTAGGAGTTTTCTTAGTCCACTTTTTTTAGCTTTTGACAAAACTACTAATTTAACATTTTTAGGCAATTGATATTCAATCCCATCCTCCATCATAAGTAAATGAATATTTATTTTTTCATCTCCTATAAATTCTTTAACTAGCAATGATATAATTCTTTCTGCACCACCTTTTTTTAGACTTATTCCAAAAATTAATATATTTTTACTCATCATTACTTACCAACCTTTGTAAGAACATACCGATATATATCAATTAATTGAATATCTACTAATATTTGTTTTAATAACTCATTGTTAGATGTTGAAGTTTTTAACTCATCTTTTTTATAAGTTTGATAATCTACTACATAACCATTAGCTATTAAAATATCAATAATACTTTTAATTGAGACTCCATTTGATGTACCTATATTTAATATCGGTATATTAGTTATCGTAAGTATTTTTTTATAGATTTCTACTATATTGTCTATATGAATAAAATCTCGAATAGCATTTCCATTATTGAAAAGTGTCAATTTTGTATTTAATTTAACAGAATTAATAACTTTTGATATTATTGAAAACTCATCATCTCCCCCATACATATTAAATATACGGCAAATTGTATAATCAATATCATGCTGGATACAAAAAGTTTCAATTAATTTTTCATTTGCTATTTTGATAGATGCATGTAAGTTCATAGGCATCAATATGTCTTTTTCTGAACAAAAAATATTATTTCCATAAACCGAACTACTGCTTGTGTATATTATTTTATTTATAGATATTTGTTTTTCTTTTATATAGTTTAACACTTCAGATGTAGTCATTATTGACCTTTGAATATATTCACTCGGATGATTTAAATTATTTAACAAAGATGATTTTTGAAAATTATTAAAAATTATATTTATTTTTTCACATGGGTCAATATCTAAGGTTTCTATTTCCTTTAGTGTATTAACTGAGCTTACTGCATAACACTCAGCAATACTACTACAAAGACTTTGAGATAAATTTGAATTTTTACCTATTATTATTGTCATTTAGTACTCCATTTTTATTTTATTTTTTTATAGCTATAACTTAACTGTATTACAGAATCAATCAAAAGATAACTTTTCAAGTTTTAAATTCCATACTTTTTGATCTAATATTATATTTTATTTGTAAGTATATAAAATAAAAAAACATTACAAAAAAACCGTAGAAATTTTCTCTATATCTTATAGCACTACCTGGATTAAATATACCAAATGGATAATGTACGAAAAGCAACCAAAACAAAGCAAATAAACCTATTGAGAAAAGATAGATATTTAACCTTGCTGTTCTAATTATATTTTTTAATATATATAAAAGAAAATAAATAAAAAAACTAAAAATAATAAAACTTTCAATAAATGCAATACCTTGAATTGGCTTTGATAAGACTTCTGAAATTGTTGGACCCCACCAAGCTACAAACATACCATAAAGCATATTTCTATATAAGTCATAATCATTCACCCATATAGTATTTTCTCTAGTACTCCCTGCATCTAAACTAAAATTTTTAGGTATGATATAAGATAATTCATTTACTATATCTCTAACCATATAGAAACCAATAATCACCATTAAAATATAAAACATAAGATAAATTAACTTTGCATTAGCTCTTAAATTAATATTTCTAAATAATTTAATAGTTATAATTATGGAAAATATTGCAACTGCGTATTGTGGTTTAAATACAAACATCAAATAAAATGCTATGTACTCTATAAATTTAACTTTTCGTTTATCTCCATTATATAAGTCTATAATATACCCCAGTATTATACCCATAAAAAAAACACCTACTGCTTCTTTTGAAACTATAGAAGTCCAAACTCCAAAGGAGGGAAAAGAAAGAAGTAATAATACAAAAAAAAGATCTCTGTTAGATAAATCAAGTCTTTTAAGAGAATAATAAATTCCATAAAATGAGAGTATTACAAAAGGAAGATTACTCAATACAGTATATCCAAATATTTTTCCACATATTCCACCAACAAAATTCATCATATATGTAGACTTATAAAAAATTATCATTGAAAAGTCTATAGAGTGATTTATATATCCACTCGTATCACCAAGTCTAGTAATTTTTCCATATACTAAAAATGCAAAAAACATATAAAATATTTTTATCATAAAATATGAAAAATAATATTTATTTACTATAAATATTTTATTATTCAATTTCATTTTTAATTCCATAAAGTTCTTTATATTGCATTAAATTATTTTGTTTTGATAATAATTTTGCTTTTTGAGCTAATTGTTCCCTATTGTCCAAATCAATTTTGAGATTATTTAAGTCATTATCAAATAGTCTATTTTTTATTGTTTCATCATATACATCAAGATCACCAATATCATCACTGTGTAATATACTCAATCCACTCATCGCATACTCTGCATACTTAGTAGGAGATGCTGCACGATTAAGATCATTGTTTTCTCTTAGTAGTATACCTACATCTGACGCATTTAAGTATCCATTTACCTCACTTAGCTGAGCAGATTTTAATATAATTCTATTTATATCAGCACCATTCAGTTTTTTCAGTGCTAATTCTATATCTTGAGTTAATACAAGAAACTTCCAACTACTATTCAAATGTGAAAATAACTCTAAGCACTCATCAAACATTTGATAAAATGTAATACTTCCAGAATAAACCAAAATATTCTCATCAGCACTTATATTTAACTGTTCTCTTATTTGATTTCGTAATGATTTATCAAAATAAAAGAGTTTTTCATCTGCAACACAACCTATTATAAAACTATCTTTTTGAAAATTGAATTTATTTTTTAAAAAGCTTGAGACAAAAATAGCTTTATTCGCTGTTTTTGCATGATAAATATTTTTTTTGATTTTATATCTTTTATAATACTTACCTAAAATATTTTTAGAGTTTTTATACTGTGTATCAAACTCAGCTAACCTATCCCCTCTACAGTCCCAAATAAAGTTATTAGTAATTAGTGAGACTATATGTGAAGTATAGTCTCCTCTGGCATGAATCAACTCATAATCATACTTTGATATCTCTTTTTTTAATATCAGTGCATTTATTTTCTCAGAAAAAGGTAAAGCTGGCTTAATACCTTTAATAATACTAGCAGTACACTGAGATATACTTTTTACTTCATCTAGTCTATTTAAAGCATATATATATTGTTCCTCATTTGTGGCTATTGAACATATATGAAATTCTATACCAATATTTCTCATCTCTTTACAGTGAATCAATACTTGAGAGTCAATAACTTGAGATGGAAAACCACCAGTTAATACAAAAAATCCTTTCATTGACTTAACCTATCTATATTATTTATTGATTCAAATAACTCAATACTTTTTCTCAATTTGTTTTCATCCATGTCCCACCACTTAATTTCTAGCAGTTTTTCAATATTTTTTTTATCAAATCTATATTTAATTAGCTTAGCAGGTACACCTGCTACAATAGAATAAGGTTCTACATTCTTTGTTACTACTGCACCTGCACCTATAATAGCACCATTACCAATTCTTACACCAGCAAGAATTATTGCATTTGCAGAAATTAAAACATCATTACCTATGTATGTATATCCTGAATATTCAATTTCACTAAATTTATCTTTTGTAAATCCATATCTTTTAGCATAACAAAAAGGATGTGTTGAAAGATAAAACTGAGGATGTGCCCTAAGTCCAATTTTTACTCCATTTGATATACTACAAAATCTACCTATAGTCTTTGTGCTAGAGTCTATTATTGTATTATTTCCTATAAATGTATATTTACCTATACTTTTACAATTTATATTACAATAAGAACCAATGTTTACTTTTTGTTCTATTTTTATATCTTTTCTAATATTTGTTGTCAAACCTAGTTTTGTATTAAACTTCATTTTTAAAAAAATTTTCTTTAAAATAAATTTAAATAAACTTAACATAATTATTCCTTTATTTTATAAAATTCTTTAAAATAATTTATATTTAACTTTTGTTTATTAGTTAAAAAATCTATTAATAAATCATTTTTATTAACTATTTCAATAAAATCAGTATCATTTATTTCTTTAGTAACATCAAATAAATCACTTTCCTGTAATATAAATGTTCTACATTTAAAAAATAATCCCTCATAAATAGTTGTCGAACCAACAGAAAGATGATTCTCACAAATAGCAAAAAGCTCATATGTAGATTGTTCATCACGAATAACTTTTATATTTTCATATAAAAATAATCTGTTTAAATCTTTATTTTGTTTGTTATAATCTCTTGGATGCAATTTATAATATATTTTATAATTAGCTAAATCTTTTATATTAGCAAGTAGATACTCCACTAAATATACATCTACACTACTATCTGCCGATGTAATTAATATAGACTTATTAATCTTTTTTTTAGTCTTTTGTAGTTTTAATTCATAATTTAAATAGTCTGAACCATAAATATAATTTTTTGCCATTGTCAAGGGAAATTTATCATGCCAAAACTTACCAAAATAATAAAAGTTATTTGGAAAATATTTTACTTTTTTATAATCTAAATAAGTATAGTTTGGTTGTCCATTATAAATTGCCCCATGTTGTAATTCAGTCACAGATATATTTAATTCTTTTGCTACTTTTATTACAGGCATAAACAGTCCACTATTAATCAAATAAATTCTTTTAGGCTTTTTAAAATAAAATATAAATTTATAAAATAATCCAATCAATTTAAACTCACTATAAGTTTCTTTAATTAATTTAGTTAAATCTAAAGTTAAATCTAACCTTTCATATATTTCTTGTTCAATGTTTTTAATAAAACTATATTCTTCTTCTAAGAGTTTTAATTTAGTAAACTTTTTAATAATTTTTGATATATATAAAACCACATCATAATCTAAAGAGTTATTCATGTTTAATTGTGTAAAAGACTCTCTATAACCATAATATTCATATGAATTAGATTTTTTCATTAATTCAAAGAAAAACATATCCTGATTTTTTCCGTTAATTAATTTCATTCGTGAATAATATCCAAAAAACAAATCATCCTTTTTCGAAATCTTTATTAATGGATTATTAAATATAAAACTTTTTAAGATATGTTTTAAACTAACTCTTTTACTTTTTTTAGAACTTTTTGAATCTAGTTTATAAAAAATATTTTCTCGTACAACTTGCCATATATATACATCATTTAATGTAAAATCTAGCAAATTATACTTATCCTCAATTTCTAGTAATCTTTCAAACTTATTCATGAAAATATTATATCCCTAAAAAGTTTTATGTATGTAGTAAACTTTTTTAATTCCTCATTATTATATCCATAAAAGTCAATATCATTTATATTTGCAGCCTCATAGTCATTGGCACTATCACCTATCAAAATTGTTTCATTTTTTTTATATTGTTCTTGTTCAAGTAAGTTTTTAACTAAATCATTTTTAGGAGTTGGTGAGCCATTAATGCTTAAAAAATACTCTGTAAGACCAAGCTTTTCACAAAGATAATTTAGCTCGTGATGTTCGGAACCTGAAACTATATGAAAGTTATAATGTTTATAGTTTGTTTTAATAAAATCAACACTATCTTCGATAAGATACTTTTTATTGATTAATTGTTCTTTCATGACTATTGTAAATTGTTCTGCATAATTTTGTATTTGTTCTTCTGATATTTCTTTATTCAACAAAGTATTATAAAAGTATTTTATTTTATGAAACCTTGATAATCCTCCATTAAGTCTATGATATTTTATAAGCTCCTCAACTGTCTCTTTTGGGTATTTGTCAAATATTTTTCGAAATCCATAATCTCTTATAGGCATACTATCAAGTATCACTCCATCAAAATCCCATAATATATTTTTTATCATTTTAAACCTCTTTCATGCAGAAACTTCTCTACCTTTTCTACATCATTTGGCACATCTACAGCTATTGAATCAACTGTGGTCTCTTTCATCTTAACCTTATATCCCATATCCACAAACCTAAGTATCTCAATATCTTCAAACTGTTCATTTAGTGTTTTAGACCTATAAGAAAACAGTTCAAGTGCTTTTTTTGTAAATCCATACACACAAATTTGTTTTTTATGTTTTACTTCAAGACTAGATTTATTAAAAGGAACTCCTAACCTTGACATATACATAAGTTCATCTTTTTCATTTGTGATTACTTTTATAATCGTATCTGTAGTTACTTCTAGTATGTCATCAATAACTTTATATAAGTTATAAGCGATATAATTATCTTTATAAATTTTATATTCACTTACTATTTCATCTATACTTTTTGGGTCAATCACAGGTTCATCACCTTGTATATTTACATACAAATCATAATCCATCTGTTTTGAAACTTCTGCTAGCCTATCAGTTCCGGTTAGACAATTATCACTTGTCATAATAACTGGAATATTTTCACTTTCACAATACTCTTTGATCTTTTTGCTCTCAGTTGCCACAACTAAATCATCAAGCAAGTTTGATTTTTTTGCTTGTAAATAAGTTCTTTTTACCATAGGTATTCCACTAATCATACAAAGAGGTTTTCCCTCATATCTACTTGACTTATATCGTGCTGGAATAACCCCTAAAACTCTTAAATTTTCTTTTTTTTCAAAAATTGATGGTGTCAAAAACTCTATAGAAATTTTTTCTTTTAAATTATTAATAGCATTTGATAAAACAATATTTTGCTCATGAAGTGTTTTATTGTCAGTGACTATTGATGTTTCATCATAATTGTAGTTATTTGTATTCTCTTTATACCCATCAAATCCAGCTATAGATACTTTTTTAATATTTGAATTAATTAAAAAATTAATACAAGATATTGCTACATTTATTACTAGTTCATTGTCTAAGAAAGCTAACTCATTGAAATCAAGTACTGCTAATACATTATCTTTTATTTGAATATTATTTGTAACAACTATCTTATTTACTTCTATTTTTTCATAAAACTCATCATATCTCTTTTGATTTGTAAAAAAGTAATAATCACATTCAATACTTGGTTTATGATTTAATCCAATAAGTTGATAGTTTGAATCTTTTGCTTTTGATTGTAAAAGTTCTACATATTCATTTACACTTTTACCTGAAGCAATAAGAAGAATATTTTTATCAAGACTTAGTTTTAGTTCACCTTTTATATTAGACTTTGGTTCTAATATATATTCTCTATAAAGTTTTTCTATAAGCTCTTTATCAAATGATGTTTTATTTTCTTCAGGAAGATTATCAAGTATTTTTTTAATACTAACAATATGATTTGTATTTTTATTTACTAAGTATGAAGCATAATTTGGATGGCAATTATATGAAGCTGATAAAAATTGAGCAGGTGAAAACCCCCATGAGTTTTTTGCCATAAGTGAAGCTAAAAGCTCATCGATAGTTTCTAAAAGTGGTAGAGTGTCGTAACTTTTTTCATGAGAACTGTTTAAGTAATCTGCTATGAGTTCTGTGTTTAAGTTTCCTGCACCTCTACCTATTCCGTAAATACTTGAATCAATAATTATTTCTCTTTTTTGTACATGCGAACACATACTAATAGCATTTGAAAATGCCAACTGCATATTATTATGAGAGTGATACCCTAGTGATATATTTTTAGACAAATTTGATTCTGCTAATATCAAATATTTATTAAACTCTTTTAAAGTCATAGAACCAAAACTATCTACTATATAAAAAGCATATGGTTTAAGTTCATTAATTTTTTCAATAACAGATAAAAATTCTATATCTTTATAATTTTTTGTTATCATTGGTTGAAAATAAAGTTTATATCCAAGAGATATAATTTGTTTAGAACTTTCTAATGCTTCATCTAAATCTTTTTTATGAAATGCTAAACGAATTCCATCTATAAGTGTTTCATTCTTCGAAGATAAGCTCTTTATATCAAAATCTCCAAAATTTATCATTACAACCTTTTGAGAATCACTCTGTATAAGTGATTCAAGTATTTTATTGGCTGTATCAATAGAATCAAAAAGAGTAGAGTTTTCTTCTAGACCTTTCTTATCATTAAGATATCCACACTCTATTATATCAATTTTGGAATTACTCAAAGCCTTTAGTATTTTAAGAGTATGTTCATCTTTAAAAGACCAATCATTAATATATCCACCATCCCTTAATGTACAATCTAATATATTAACCATTATTATAACCTCCAAACAATTTACTAACTAACTTTCTCTTTTCTATTTCAAATGTCTCTAAGCAAAATCTATCATAAAAAGAATTTTTAATGTTTTTTTTCATATTATCTCGTTGAGCTATACTTTTAGAGAAATATTCTATTAGTATGTCTTTCATCTCAGACTTAGTCTCTTTGTCTATTAGATATCCATTATACTTATTATAAATTAGATCAGACATAATGTCATAATTATAAGCAACTGTTGGGATACCTAGCATTCCCATTTCAATTATACTATATCCTCCATGAGGAGCAAGCATAATATCAAAGTCTTTTATAAATGGGAAAGCATCCCACTTATCTATCCAGCCAGTAAAAAAAATATTCTTTTTTTCTTTAAACTTAACTTTAAAATGATCTAATGCAGGACCATCTCCAATAATTACTAAACAGCTATTTCCAAGTTTAGACTCAATTGATACATAGTCATCAATAGCACTATCTATTTTCATTTTATCTACTCTTGTGAACATAAATATTTTTTTTTCATATCGTATTATTTGGCTATGTATATCTTTTAATCTTTCTAATACAGTTTCTTTTATATTCATTTGAATAGAAACCGCACCTTGACAATACAGATAATCACTAGTATAAACACTTCTAGCACTTGCTAATTCGCTTTCAAGAGCAAAAAAAGCAGGAGCATTGACAAATTTAGATTTTTTTAAAGCTTGTTGATTCAAAAAATTATTTAAATTTCCTTTTATTTTACCTTTTAAACTTTTGTCCTGTCTAAATATATAGTCATTATAATAATTCATCCCACGTGGCATAAAAATAGTATCTATTTTCATAACAATTTTCACTAACAAATCAATGTATCCTGATAATATTACATTGTGTATTTGCATAAACTGAGGATTTAATGTATATAAAAATTTAAAATATTCTCTTACCCCTTCATACGAATTTGGAAACTCTTTTAAAATTAAGTTCTCACTAACTTTATACTCTTTCAACTCTTCAAAAAAGTATATTAAGTATTTTGTTACCCCTGGTAAACTTAAAGTAGTTTCCCTTTGAACCTTTAAGGTTTCATTTTCTTTCATCCATCCAATAAAACTTCTTGGGTATTCCCCAATCAGAATAGTTATTGTTCTCTTACTGATAGTATTTTTATTCTTTTTAAAAATATATGGGAAAATTGCTTTTAATGACCACAATAGTCTTTTAAATCTATTAGATAAACTTTGATAATCCTTATACATCAAAGTTTTTCTTTCTTAAATTTTTTATAAATTGTTCTTTTCCAATATTAGCGATGATATCAATAAAAGAGATATAAGGTATAAACCCTTCTGGAGAATTCAACTGCTCATATGCAGGCTGTACAAAATCGTGATGAATCACATCAATATCATTTTGTTTAAATAAATCATAGTCAAAATAATCTAAACCACCTTTACCCATTAGATAACTATTTCCATTAAGTTTTTTACATATATCAAGTAACAATTCTGTTTTTTGACCTACTGGTTTTAAATCTGATTGCAAAACTATTTTCGTATCAATTTTTAATAACTTAACTAAATAATTCAATATTTCAAAACTGATTTCAAATATTGTTTCATATTTTTTATCAAATATAGAAATAAAATCTTCTAATTCACTATAATATTTATGCTTTGAATAATTTTGTGAAACTGTTGCTAAAAACTTCTTTCTCCAATCTTTAATCCAAATTATATTAGTTTGTCTAATTGTTTTTTCCAATCTATCCTTAGAATCTACAGGTATACTTAACCATATTTCTCCATTTTTTGTTAATACTTTATTTCTATTTTGAAAATTATTCTTTTTAAACTGAACTTCATCAAGTAATACAAAAACATCAGAATAATAAAGCTTATGGATATAACCATACCATGGTAAAAGCTCTGGTTGGTGAATACCTATGTTCATCTTAATTCCTCTATCTCTCTTACAATAGCAAAAGCTTCTGCATATTGTGTGTTTATATTAAAACCTCTATGTTTAGCAAGATTTTCTACTGACTCTACTGATCTTGGATGTGGATATATACATTGTTCAGTTTCGTAACATTTAAATGCTTCTATCTTTTTATCTACTATCTCTTTGGTTAGTACATTATAAAATGTAGGAGTAAAAAAATTTTCACCTACTTGTCCTGACCATTCAGATGAAGATAATACTTCATAGGTTAATACTTTTTGAACTTTTTTTTGATTCAAATGATGTGGTCTACAAGCAACCATAGCTGCTTCAAATACACTATGGTGATCTGTATTTAAGTCACCCCAATGATGTGTATAAACTATATCTGGTTCATATTTAGCAACTATGTCACTTATATGACCATTTAATTTTGATTTGCTCACAAGATCAAGTCTTGCTCCCTCATATCCTAAAAAATCAATCTCGTCTATACCTAATATATTACATGATTCTTGAGCATGCTCTCTTTTAGTCTTTCTATATATTTCATCATCATAATTTTTCATATACCCATCTGTAACAATAACTACTTTTACAATATCACCTTTACTCTTGTGCTTTATTATTGTGCCTCCACATCCTAATGTCTCATCATCAGGATGTGCTGCTAAAACTAAAACCTTCATATTTACATCTCCAAATCTATATTTCTGTTAAATAATTCATTATACTCTTCTATAGAAAAATCACTATCAAGAACTTTGTTCCAATTTTTATCACCTACAAGTGCATATAAAGGTTTTGGTTGGAATCCAAACTTTTTCTTATATCCAAAACTTCCTCTCATAGCATCTAGCTTATTTATATTTAATCTTCTACACTCTTGAACAATATCTTCATATATAATAGTCGAAATATTATTATCATTTGTCAATGGTCCGCCAAAAAAATAAACAGCTTCATTTTCTTGATATATCAGCAAATAAACTCCATGCATTATATTATTCTTATATATTATTTTAAAGAAAGTATCAAAATACTCTTTAAAATATTTTATAATACTATTAAATAAATTTTCTTTACCATCCCATCCAAAAGCTATAGATCTATTTTTAAAATAGTCACTACTCAAATTTAGTATCTCTTGTATATATTCAAAATCATAATATATTTTAAAAGTATATTCATTCTTTTTACGAATAGGTTGTAATATTTTATTTCTCTTCTTTGAATTATACGATTCTAAAATTGATGCTAAATTATATGTATCAATACTATCTACTTCCCAATTCGCACCATATGGAACATCATATTTTTCTTCATCGAGTATTTCAATATAATCACTTTTAATAGAAAGAAGTCTAAATGACAATTTTTTGTCATTCATATATTTTATTGCAAAATTTAATAGTGTTTTATTATTTGGTAATGTATTATATTCATTGTAATGAAATCCACCATAAAAAGATACTAAATTATCTTTAATTACTAAAGGAATAATATCTTCATCTAAACAAAAAAATAAAAAACTATCTGGTTCATAAAAATTATTTAAAATCTTTTTATATTCAAAATTATTTTCTAATATTTTACTACCATTTATTAGTAATTTTTCTGCATCATTCTTTTCTGTTATAATTTTGATTTTATCTAGCATTTTTTAAGGTTCCATTATTTATTTCGTAAACTCTATCACACTTTTCTATTGTTGATAATCTATGAGCAATAATTATTAATGTTTTATCTTTACTAATGTTATAAATTTCATCCATAATTTTTGCTTCTGTATCGTTATCAAGAGCAGATGTTGCTTCATCCAATACTAATATATCTGGATTTGTGTATAATGCTCTAGCAATAGCAATTCTTTGCTTTTGACCACCACTTAATAAATTTCCACTTTCTCCTACTAGAGTATTAACACCGTCTTTTTGAAGTAAAAGATCATAAATTTGAGCTTGTTTTAATACACTTATTAATTGTTCCTCATCATATTCTTCTCCAAAAACTATATTCTCTTTTACTGTACCATCAAACAAATAAACCTGCTGTGGAATATATCCAATCTTTGATCGATAAGATTGGATATTATTTTCATTTATCTCAACATCATCTATATTTAAGCTTCCACTATTTAATATTTGCAATCCCATAATTATATCAACCATCGTACTTTTACCACTTCCACTGGGTCCTATAAAAGCTATACTTTCACCTTTTTTAATATTTATGGAAATATTATTTATTACGATTTTTTCTTTTTTCTCATAATAAAAAACTCCTTTATTTATTAATATACTATTTTCAAAATTAATTTTATCTGTACCAAGTTTTTCAATTTTATATAAAAGATGTTCTGATATTATCTCAAATGACTTATGTGCAAAAAGTAAAGAATTGTATCCTGTAACTATTCTACTAACTGAGGGTAATAACCTATACATAGCTAATACATATACTGAAACTAAAGGTAAAATATTTTGAATATTTTTTTCTTGAGTATATACATAAAATGATATTACTATTAATATTACACTAAATCCCAAAAACTCTAATAGTAGCTTTGGAATAGGTGAAATAGTTTGAAATACTATATTTGAACTAACAAGTTTTTTAATACTTTGTTCAAAATTATTAATATTGAATTTTTTAGATTCATGTAATTTTAATATTTTATAATTTCCAAAAGTACTATGCAAAGATTCATACACTTGTTTTTGACCTATTTCTCTTTCTATTCCAACATTTTTTATTTTCTTAGAAATAGGCTTCATTATAATTAATACTAAAAACATCATCACTATACTTATATATAAAGTTGCTTCAAAATTTACATATAGTAAAAAAGTATATATAAAAAAAACAACAAAAAATTCAGAAATCATTTGTAAAAAAGCTATTATCATAAATGTAAAACTCTGAGCTTCATTTATAATAGCTTTACTATAACTTGCAGAATTTTCTTTCATAAAGTTCTTGTAGCTAATATAAATATATCTCTTATATAAAGTACTCACTATATACTCATAAAATTTATAAGAAAAATTTGATATTTTATTTGCAAATAAAATATTCATTAGCATTCTAAACAAATAAAAAAATACCAATGAAATACCAATTGTTAATACAAATACTACACTACTATCAAATTCAAAAAAACCATATACTATACTTAAGTATTTATTTTCAGATATATTATTAAAATCTGACGCTATTGCAATAAATGGCATTATTAAAGATACTCCTAGAAGCTCTATAATAGAGATTAATAATGATAAGATTAAAACTGTATAAAACTTTTTTATACTATATTGTTTTAATAAATTCAAAATTTTATGTATAAATTTAATCATTTACTTACCAATACTCCACAAAAATCTAAATCTGTTTTTATATCCAATCCTTTGAACTCTTTGTGAGCCACTAAAAATGTAACTATATCAGCTTCTTTTAATGCTTTTTTGTAATCTACTAATTCAAACTCTCCATGTGATTGTATATTTGGTTCAACTGCAAGTACATCAACTCCTTGAGATATCAAAGATTTTGTGATATAAACAGCTGGTGATTCTCTAAGATCATCAATATCAGGTTTAAAAGCAAGTCCCATACATGCAACTTTTGCTTTTCTTCCATTTTCATTTTCAAACTTTAGTGCTTCATTTTTTATCTTTTCTATTGCCCACTCTGTTTTATAAGTATTTACTTCTCTTGCTGTTCTTATGATTTTTGCTTCTATATTTTCTTCTTTTGCAGCATGAACTATAAACCATGGATCAACAGCTATACAGTGTCCACCTACACCAGCACCAGGATTGAGTACATTTACTCTTGGGTGTCTATTTGTTAGTTTGATAAGTTCCCATACATCTATGCCAAACTTATCACATAAAATAGATAATTCATTTGCAAATGCTATGTTTGTATCTCTAAAAGAGTTTTCAGTAAGTTTTGCCATCTCAGCTGTTCTAGCATCCGTACTAAGTACTTCTCCCTCTACAAAAGTTTTGTAAAACTCTACTGTT
>Ga0193962_1000549_pt1 | contig 17140 bp, 14 predicted proteins | sample FB_5_MG_FD_140335 | JGI IMG/M metagenome (GOLD analysis project Ga0193962, IMG submission 140335) | Microbial mat bacterial communities from the Broadkill River, Lewes, Delaware, United States - FB_5_MG | ecosystem: Environmental > Aquatic > Freshwater > River > Microbial mats | place: USA... | reverse complement strand
AATATCTGATACCAAAAACTACTCACAAAGAGTAGATATAAGCTCCAAAGATGAGATAGGGATACTAGCCAAAGCATTTAATAGACTTATAGTAAGTATAGAAGATGCACTCCAAAAACTAGAAGTGGAAAACTCTCAAAAACTCAAACTCATAGAAGAAAAGAGTAAGAACGAGATGTTTGAGAGCCTAGCTAGAAAGCTCTCTAAGTATCTATCTCCTCAAATCTATGACTCTATTTTTGAGGGTAAACAAGATGTAGTGCTAGAGTCAAAGAGAAAGAAACTTACGATATTTTTCTCAGATATTGTAGGCTTTACAGATACTACAGAGAGTATGGAGTCAGAGGATTTATCAGAGATACTCAATCACTATCTAAATGAGATGAGTATCATAGCACTTAATCATGGTGCGACTATAGATAAATTTATCGGTGATGCTATCTTGATATTTTTTGGTGACCCCAAAAGCAAGGGTATAAAAGAGGATGCTATAAGCTGTATCAAAATGTCCCTAGAGATGATAAAAAAGATAGAAGAGCTAGAGGGGTATTGGCAAGATAGAGGCATCACCAAGCCATTTAGAGTACGAATAGGTATTCACACTGGATTTTGTACAGTGGGTAACTTCGGTAGTGATGAGAGGATGGATTATACTATCATCGGTGGCACAGTCAATACAGCAAGTCGCATAGAGTCCAAAGCAAACCCAAATGAGATTTGGATATCAGAAGAGACTTACCTACTCATAAAGAGTGATATAGAGTGTCAAAAACAAGAGCCTATCATAGCAAAAGGGATAAGCAAACCTATAGAGATATATAAAGTAATAGGATATGTTTCTGATAATAAAAAATATTTTGTAGTAGATAACACCCTTGATGGTCTAGCTATCAAAAACTCCAAAATAGAGATAGGAGACAGAAAAGAGGCGATAAAGAGTTTGGAGAATTTACTTGATGAGATTAAGAAGAGGTAAGAGTTCTTGTAATGCTCTCTAATGCAGGAGCTAAATCTCTTTTGACAACAGACATTAAATCTGTTTTAAGATAAGTAAGACTATACTACTCCAAATATAAAATGATAACAATTCTCAATTAAGGAATTTTGTGATGGAGACTATAACTATCGCTTTGGCAGGACAACCTAATGTGGGCAAGAGTTCTTTGATAAATGCTATCTCCAACTCTAAACTCAAAGTGGGTAACTTCTCAGGTGTTACTGTAGATAAGAGTGAGGTGGAGTTTGAGATATGTGATGATATATCTTGTATAAACTATAATATAAATATAATCGACCTCCCCGGGACTTACTCTCTTAGTGAATATACTATAGAAGAGAGAGTGACCAAGAACTTTTTGGAAAAAGGTAACTATGATATTATTGTAAATGTGGTAGATTCTACAAATCTTCAAAGAAATCTACTGCTTACTACTCAACTACTAGAGATGGGCAAAAAGGTAGTTGTGGCTCTCAATATGGATGATGAGGCACTAAAAGAGGGGATATTTATCAATGAGAAACTTCTATCATCTATATTGGGTGTTCCTTGTATCAAGACATCAGCCTCTACTAGGAGTGGTATAGATAGGTTCAAGAAGAGTATTGTTGAGGTCTTCAATGAAGAGACACCTAAATCAAAAGTGATATATAGTGATACGATAGAAGAAGAGATAGATAAAATCTCATTCTTTCTGAGGCTCAAAAAATATAATCAAGATATACCATATCGCCTAATCGCTATTAGACTTCTACAAGAAGATGATGCCATATACAAGAAGATGCATGATGAGCCTATTTGGATTGAGCTTTTGCCTATACTTCGAGAGAGTCTAAATCATCTATATCTCCATCACAATACTAAAGATTTAAATGAAATTTTTGCCGATGAGCATTTTGCTTTTGCCAAAGGTGCAAAGATGGAGGTGATGAGTCTTAAGAGTATGAGAGCCAAAAATATCACACAAAAGATAGATAACCTTCTTATCAATAAGTTTTTGGGTATTCCTCTATTTCTGTTTTTTATGTGGGGACTATTTCAGCTTACATTTGAACTAGGCTCTGTGCCTATGGAGTATATTGATAGTGCCTTTAGTTGGATGGGAGATAAGAGTAAACTATTACTAGGTGGAGGAGAGTTAGGCTCACTCGTAGGTGATGGGATGATAGCAGGTGTGGGTGCTGTTGTTATGTTTTTGCCAAATATCTTGATACTCTTTATAGGTATTGCTCTTTTGGAGACAACTGGATATATGAGCCGTGTTGCGTTTTTATTGGATGGATTTTTTCATAAGTTTGGACTACACGGCAAGAGTTTTATACCTCTTGTTACTGGATTTGGGTGTTCTGTACCTGCGTATATGGCAGCTAGGACTCTCAAAAATGAAAAAGATAGATTAATTACTCTTTTTATAATAGGCTTTATGAGTTGTGGAGCGAGACTGCCTATATATGTACTATTTGCAGGAGCTTTTTTTAGTGATTATAATGCAGGTAATATACTATTTATTATCTATATCTCTGGGGCTATATTGGGGTTACTCTCTGCTAAGATACTCAAAATATTTGTATTCAAAGGTGAAGATGAGCCGTTTGTTATGGAGATGCCAAAGTATCGTCTGCCCTCACTAAAGCTAATATGGCATACAGTCTATGGACAAGCCAAATCATACCTCAAAAAAGCAGGTACATTTATATTGGGTGCTTCTGTAGTTATATGGTTTGCTAGTAACTATCCAAATCCTTATAAGCAAAAAGATGATAACAACAACACAACTATGAGTAACGAGCTTAAACTTAAACTCCTTGAGGAGAGTTATTTGGGACAAATCGGACATTTCAGTGAGCCTATATTTGCACCTTTGGGGTTTGATTGGAAGATGGCTGTGGCACTAGAGAGTGGACTTGCTGCCAAAGAGGTGGTGGTATCGACTCTAGGAGTTCTATATGCTTTAGGTGATGAGGTAGATGCCCAAAGCGATAGATTTAGAAAGAAGCTAAGAGAAGAGATTAGCACTGCTTCGGCTATATCCTTTATAGTATTTGTGATGATATATCTACCTTGTCTAGCAGCCTCGATGGTATTTGCCAAAGAGTCAGGAGGGTGGAGGTATCTACTCTATCTATTTATTATGACTTCGGCTATGGCGTGGATATTGAGCTTTATAGCTTATCGTGTTACATTATTGATTGTAGGAGGTTGAGATGGTATTGAGTGATTTACACAAAGGTGATAGAGCAGAGATTGTAAAGGTAAATGCCAACAAAGCTCTAAGAGATAGATTGACATCATTAGGAGTGATGAGAGGTGAGGTACTCTATATAAGAGAGTGTTCACTAGCCAAGCAGACTATGGAGATAGAGATAGATGGTAGCACACATATAGCCCTAAGAGCCGTTGAGGCTTCCAAGATAGAGGTGAAAGATATAACTCTCTAAAACCTACAAGATTATACTTGTAGATAGATATACCCAAATACAGAGGCTGTGAAAGAGTTTTTAAGGTGCAATAAATTGACACCATACAGTTTTTTCACAGTCTCACAACTTGGTACAAGAAGAAGATAAAAATCAAATAAAATAAAAATACAAAAGGATTAAACTATGAAACAGATACTACTTTTTACATTTTCTCTATTGATAATGAGTCTCAATACAAAAGCTAGTGATTTTGATGGTTGGGTATATAGTGGAGATTTGAGACTAGGATACCAAAATCATCAGAACGATAATAAAAACCTAAATGAGATAGCGTGGGGGCTAAATCTACACTTTGATACACCTACTTATGGAGGGTTTAGAGTCGGTGCTACTATATCTAGCAGTTTGGGTAATGGCAGAGATGGATTTGATGGAGTGCCATTTTTTGATGAGAATAACCAAAACTATGCAACTCTAAGAGAGGCTTATATCAACTATAGCTTTGGAGAGACTCTCATTACTCTAGGACGACAGAGTATAGATACACCTTATGCAGATAGTGATGATATAGGTATGATACCCAATAGCTTTGAGGCTCTTACTATAGTTAATAGTGATATTACAGATACCACTATCACATTAGCCCACCTTCATAAATGGAGTGGTGTAGATAGTGATATTCAAAGCAAGTTTACAGAGCTAAATGGCAATAGTGGTGTGCAGGTTTTGGGTATAGAGTATGAGGGGATAAGAGATACCAAACTCTCAGGATGGTTTTATAACCTCTCAAATAAGATGAGAATAAGCTATATAGAAGCAGAGTATTCTCATACCACTACAAGCTTTGATTATGGTCTCAATCTTCAATACAGTTACCAAGATTATAACAATGCAGACACCTCTACTATATATGGTATCGCTACATCTATAAGTAGCAAAGATACAGGACTCACAGCCACTATAGCATACAACAAAACCAAAGGAGTAGAAGCAAATAACCTCTTTGGAGGAGGACCATTTTATACAAACGCAGAACACAATACACTAAAAGAGGCAGGAATAGATGGAAATACTATACTATATACTATTGAGTGGGACGCTTCTATAGTAGGATTAGAGGGGTTAAGTATCAAAGTAGATATAGATGACCACCATGGAGAGTCCTACTTCTCCAACGAGTATGATGTAGGATTTGATTATCACTATAGCAAAGATATATCACTAGGTGCTATATACTCCAATATAGATGATAGAGATGAGTCTTTTAAGAACCTTAGAGTTTTTTTAAATTATCACTTTTAAGTAAAATTTTATATATATGAAAGTTATTTACACAAAAGTTTTGGATATAATCCTTGATTAATTGAAATTTGGGGAAACAAAGTATGATAATGAAAAAATTGTATAATCTGTGGATAGTGTTGGCTATAGCATCTACTCTATCTACACAAAGTAGTATCGCAAGTAGTGATTTGGCATTTCATGAGGTCGCCTCTACTGTGATGATAAACTCACTCCAATCAGAAAAACCAAAGAGTTTTTTGAAAGAGCTATATACACAACTCTTTTTTGTACCAATTTGGATAGATGAGGATAAGGTATCATCTTTTACTAAAGAGCTTTTTAAGGAGATAAAGTCTGATAAGACTCTACTCCATACATCTAATCTATATCAAGATACTATCGCACTTGAAAAAGAGGCAAAAGAGCTATATAGCAAAAGAGACTCTACTCTATACCAAAAGGTAGAGTTGGAGTTTAAAATCTCTCAACTATATAAAGGGTATGCTGATTATACACTATATGGTAGTATAAACTGGGGTGCATTTAATGCAAGACTACACAACCTAAAAGCAAGAAGTCTCAACGCTGCGTGGGATACACATACACCTATCTATAGTCCTATATCTCTTATGGAAAATGCTGCTATGAGTGGTAGTTTGAGTGAGCTATTTACTCAAGCAAGACCCAAAGAGTATGGGTATGAGAAGCTTCAAAAAGAGCTAGTACGCTATCTAAATATCCAAAAAAATAATCAATGGGATAAGATAAAACTAAGAGCAAGAAAAGAGGGTCAAAAAGATAGCTCTATTCCTCTACTAAGAGAGAGACTACTCCTAACAGGAGATTATAAAAGCTGTGGAAGTGATGAGAGTGATATATATGATAAGTGTCTCAAAAAAGCTGTGATAAGCTTCCAAAAGAGACATGGACAAGTAGCAAATGGAGTCCTTAGAAAAGATACAAAGAGGGCTTTAAATAGACCAATAGCGAAGATAATAGAGAAAATTCGTCTAAATCTTGATAGGATTAAGTGGCTTAACCAAAGAGGTGACAAGAGACATATTGTGATAAATATCCCTGCTTTTACTCTATTTTTTGAACAAGATAAGAGGCTTATCCAACAGATGAGAGTCATAGTAGGAAAGAAGAAAAACCCTACACCAATATTTTCAAATACTGTCAAGAGTATCGTACTAAATCCAAAGTGGAATATACCAAAGAGTATCATACAAAAAGAGATGATACCAAAGCTTATCAAAAATCCAAATGCGATGGCTAGAAGAGGAATAGAGATAAGGTCAGGATGGGGTGCAGATGCCAAAAAGGTAAATCCCAAATCTATAGATTGGGGCAAGTATCAATATAGCAATAGTGTTCCTTTTCACTTTGCACAAGTATCAGGTAGTCGTAACGCTCTTGGTAAAGTGAAGTTCCTATTTCCAAATAGATTTTCTGTATATATGCACGATACACCCAACAAAAAGCTATTTAATCGTAGCGTAAGAGCTTTTAGTCATGGTTGTATCCGTTTGGCTGAGCCTAGAGAGCTTCTAAAGACCTTCTCATCATTTAATAATAGTGTCAATTTTGCTTCATCACAAAAAAAGCTAAAGGGTACAAAAAGAGAGTTCTTGGCACTAGAGAATAGAGTACCTGTAGATGTGGTATATCTAACAGCTTTTGTCGATTATGATGGTAAGTTAAACTTTAGGAACGATATATATGATTATGATAAGATGCAGTTACAATCATATAGAAAGTGGTAGATGTCATTTGAGTATGCTATAGCACTCACAGGGGGTATCGCTACAGGTAAGAGTAGTGTGGTGAAGATTATGTTATCTCTAGGGTATGGCGTAATAGATGCTGATAAGATAGCCCATGAGGTATTGGATAAGCAGAGATTAGTAGTAGCTGATATTTTTGGAGATGATATTACTATAGATGATAGAGTAGATAGAAAAAAGCTAGGTGCTATAGTCTTTGGAGATAGAGAAAAACTCAAAGCACTAGAGGCTATACTACACCCTCTTATCTATGATGAGATAGAGAGATTATCCAAAGAGAAAGATAAGTTAAAAAAACCATATTTTATAGATATTCCTCTATTTTTTGAGTCACCTAGATACACTAAAATAGCCAAAACTCTAGTAGTATATGCCCCCAAAGAGATACAGATAAGCAGATTGATGAGTAGAGATAACTACACCAAAGATGAGGCATTGATGCGAATAGAGTCTCAGATGGATATAGAGGCTAAAAGAGAGTTAGCTACTTATCTTATAGATAATAGTGGTAGTGTTGATAAATTAAGAGATTTATCTATAGATATTAAAGATAAGATAGAGAGGAGTATATAGTGACAGTGACCAAGTATTCGGCCAATGGTAACGATTTTGTTATGTTTGTAGCCCAAGATAGGATAGATAGAAGTGAGTTGGCAAAAAAGCTATGCCATCGTCAAAATGGTGTGGGTGCTGATGGTATGGTGGTAGTTTTACCTCATGCTGATTATGATTTTGAGTGGGACTTTTATAATTCAGACGGAAGCAGAGCCAATATGTGTGGAAATGCTAGTAGAGCCGTTGCTCATTTTGCACAAGAAAAGGGTATTACTGTAGGAGATAGAGCAGAGTTTCTAACAGGTGCAGGAGTGATAAGGGCTACTATAAATGGTCTATATGTAGTAAGTGATATGACACCTCCTGATATTATACGAGATGATATAGAGGAGTTTGGCAAGAGATGGTGGCTTATTGACTCTGGTGTGCCTCATTTGGTATCTGTTGAGGATAGTGTAGAGGAGTTTGATATATCACAAGCAAGGGAGCTAAGATATAAATATAACGCAAATGTAAATATCTGTAGTGTAGAAGATGATAAGATGTTAGTACGGACTTACGAGAGAGGTGTAGAGGATGAGACTCTAGCGTGTGGTACTGGTATGGTGGCATGTTTCATCCGTAATCACAAAGAGGGCAAAATAGCCAATCAAATTAGAGTAGAACCCAAAAGTGGTGATGAGCTATATGTGAGCTATCTTGATGGTGTATATAGGTTTGGTGGTAAAGTGACTAAGACATTTATAGCCCAAACATTGATATAATATCTACAAACTAAAATCCAAAGAGGAAACAATGAAAAAAATATCTATTTTTATCTTAGCTACAGTAGTTATATTTGCTACAGACTTTAGTGAGGCGATGGCTAGTTATAGCAGTGGTGAACATACCAAAGCATTTAACTCTTTTTATATATTAGCAGACCAAGGTGATGCCAATGCTCAATATAATATAGGTGTGCTTTATGCCAAAGGGGAGGGGACAAAAAAAGATTTGCTCCAAGCCCAACTATGGTATGAAAAAGCGGCCAAACAGGGTAACGCCTCAGCTCAATATAACCTAGGTGAGATGTATCACAAAGAGGGCAAAAGCGATGCTAACCTCTACAAAAAGGCTAAATATTGGTATGAAAAAGCGATACAATCAGAAGTACCACAAGCTTATAATAATCTAGGTGTACTCTATAGAGATGGCTTAGGGCTAGAGAGAAATATCCAAAAAGCACTAGAGCTTTTTGAAGAGTCAGCCAATATGGGAGATAACTCAGCACAGGTAAATGTAGCTTTGTTATATGGATGGGGAGAGGGTATCAAGCATGACCACATGAAAGCCTATGAAAACCTCAAAAAGGCTCTTAAATCTGGAGAAAGCAAGGCAAATGAATATATAAGTAGATTATGCAAAGAGAGTGCGTGGGTCTGTAAAGATTGATGTAGTTTTTTGCCAATTAAATTAAGTAAAAAATAGCTCAAATAATAAGCTAAAAAATAAAAATAAATGATTATAATAGCGATTGCAGATAGATGATAGACACTAATTGAGTTGGTAGAGATTAAAACAAATCTCTACCCTATACACAGTGCATACAAAGATATTTTTATAGATATTTTTGAATCATTTTTTATTATGGAGGCATAAGTTTCTTATGTTTAAAAAATCTTTATTGGTAGCGTTGCTACTTTCTTCGATGAGCGTATTGGCTGTATCTGCTGAGACAGATGATGAGATAGCTGTAAATAAGTGTGATGTGTTGTATGATAGTTGTATGACAAAGTGTGGTGATAATGCCACAGATGAGTGTTCAGAAAAATGTCAAGAGACTGCAGAAGCTTGTGATGAAGCAAACTCTCCTAAAATAGAAGAGTAAACCCCAAAACTATCTGCACAACAAAACTTATTTACCCACCTTTTGGTGGGTAGTCTCTACTATCAAAATATATAAATAATAGCACTTTTTTAACTACTCCATATCGTAACAGTGATAAAATGCGACAAAATTAAAAATAATCAATTAGGATAATATATGGAAGATTTTTACGATATTTTAAAGCAACTAATAAGAGTCCCAAGCGTTGTAGGAGCAGAGCATCCATTCTTTATGTTTGTCAAAAGAGAACTTGAAGAGATAGGTGTCAAGGTGGAGTATTTTGATGGTGTATTGGTAGCTTATGGAGATGAACCAACAAGTGGCTACCTCTCAGCTCACGCAGATAGACACGGACTTATCTGTACAGGGCATAATGAGTTTCAATACGCTGCTTTTATAGCCAAAAATAGGTCTGACCTAAAAGATATACTTAAATCAGATGAGCTACTATATGATTTGAGAGATAGATTTGTAGGGGAGAAAGTCCAAGCATATCAGCCGTGGTCGGGAAGCTATCTAGGGCTAGGAGTTATTAGAGATGCTTTTTTGTGTGAGAGACGAAATAACATTATCTTCAAGATAGATGAGTTTGCACATCTTATGCCAGGGACTCCGATTGCATTTATGGATAAGCTAGAGTTCAACGATGGTATCATCTCTGCTCAGCTTGATAATGTCGTATCTATAGCAGTGCTTATACATCTATATCATCTAGGATATAAGGGAACGGCATTTTTTACAGCCTCAGAGGAGGCAGGAAGAAGTTGGAGATTTCTATTAGAGTGGTTTAGACGATTTGATATAACTACCAATGAGCTACTCGTGCTTGATACTAGTCCATATAAGACACTTGAAGATATGCAAAATCTTGATGTTGTGTTGAGACAAAGAGATGCAAATGGATACTTTCGCTCACCTCTAAAAACTAAAATCAAAAAGATTGTACTAGAAGAGGATATGGGGTATCACTACAAAGATGCCTATCTCAAAAATATGATGAAACAAAACAACACCAAAGGCTCACTAGGTACGACCGAACTAGGTAAAATCATCAAAGCCTCCAAAGGTACAATACAAGGAACAACACTACAGTTTCCTACAATAGGCTATCACACTGTAAATGAAAGCACAAGCACCAAATCAGTAGAGAGTGTGATAAAGATACTTACTCGTCTCTATATTCAAGATTAATAGAAGATAGTTGTGCAGATACTATTTATACTCTTTTTTTCTATAATAACTTCATCATCTCAACTCTTTGCCCAAGATGTAGATGTAACAGAAGAGATAAATGTTACAGTCCTCTCAAATCTCATATCTTCAGCAGAGCAGATAGATAAAGATATAAATGAGAAGTCTAAATCTATCCTAAGAGTGATTGATGAACAAGAGAAAATCAAGATGAAAAATGAACTCAAAGAGCTTCACAAAAGTAGAGATGAGATACAAAACAAGTTTGATAGGATGGTTACAGGTATTGATGGGTTGGTACAAAAGAGTCAAGAGAAAGAGCGAACACTAAGTGAAGATTTCGAGCTTCTACTCAAACCTCTCATACAGAAGTTTAGAGAATCCACAGAAGAGATGAGAGACAAGATGAAGCTAAAAGAGGAGATTAAATACTATAAAATCCAACTCGAACAGACTCTAACAGCACAAAAAAATATAGAAGCACTCCTATCTCGAAAACTAGATAAAGAGGTAGAACAAAAGTTAGAAGCACTATCACAACACTGGAATCAACAAAAAACGATAATAGTAAGCAACCTAAGTGCCAATGAGCATCACTTGGATATATTAAATAAGAAAAATGTACCATTTTCTATCTCTTTAAAAAATACACTCAAAGCCTTTTTGGAGGTGAGAGAATATACTGTATTCAAAATTTTTGGGATTATAATTGTTATGTTTATTTTGATGAAGATATTTCAGATAATTACTCAAAAACTATTCCCTATTCTTACACGACCAAATAGACCATTTTATATACGACTTATTGATTTGTCAATAAGACTATTCTATACGCTTGTGCTATTTACCATGCCTATATTTGTATTCTATTATGATGATGATTGGGTACTTCTTAGTATTTGGCTTCTTGTTCTTATAGGTATGGCTTGGGCATTTCGTAATCTCACTCCTAAGCTATGGCAACAAGCAAGACTACTGCTAAATATCGGCTCAGTACGAGAAGAGGAGAGGATTTTTTATCACAATCTTCCGTGGAAAGTAGAGAGTATAAATATCTTTACTGTATTGACAAACCCATACTCTGGTATGAGGCTTCGTATCCCTGTAGAGGCACTAGTAGGACTAACATCGCGACCACTTAGAGATAATGAGCCGTGGTTTCCGTGCAAGATAAATGATTGGATAATACTCAAAGATGGATACTATGGCAAAGTAGTAGGTGTCTCACTAGAGTTTATAGAGTTGGTAGATTTGGGTGGAGGAAACAAGACATATCTAGTATCAGAGTTTTTGCAACAAGCACCACTAAACCTATCCACAGACTTTAGAGTGATACAGACAGTAGGAATAAGCTACAAACACCAAAAAGATAGTACCACTATCATAGTCCAACAACTCGAAGAGTTTATCACTCAACAGATAGAAAAAGAGGGGTATTCACACGGACTCAAAAAGCTTATTGTACAGTTTTCAAATGCCAACAACTCTTCACTTGATTTCCTCATCATTGGTAACTTTAGTGGAGAGATGGCACCTGTATATTTTAGACTCAAAAGAGCCATTAGCCGTTGGTTTGTAGATGCTTGTAACACTTATGGTTGGGAGATACCGTTCCCTCAACTCTCTGTTCACACAACAGTAAATAGACCCAAAAAGGATTAGTCATGGATAATAAAACCCTAATACAAGTTGAGTATTTAGATAGATATTTACAAGAGTATATAGATGGGGCAAACCTAGATGTTCACCCCTATGAAGTGGCTGATTTACTCCTTAGTCTCAAAAGTAGTGATGAGACTATCTATATAGACTTTCTAAAAAAGATACCCCAAAACCTTCTAGCTTCTGTCATAATAGAGCTACCCAAAGCTGAACAAGAGGAGATTTATCAGAGATTTGGTCCAAAGAAATTGGCACTATTGACTGAAAATCTCAATACCAACGACGCAGCTGAACTTATATCTCATATCGAAGAGATAGACAAAAATAAAGCCAATGCCATACTATCAAACCTATCACAAGAGGATAGAGGAACAATAGAGGAGATTATATCTTATTCTAATAGTGAAGCTGGTTCACACATGCAAGTGGATATCTTCAAGGCATATCTTGATGAGAAGATTGGTGAGTCTATCTTGCGTCTAAAGAGGATGAAAAAAGATAATGAGATAGATAATGTAAGTCATGTATTTATCATATCAAATGAGAATAAATTTATAGGTATGATTCCTCTTGAAGATTTGATACTCCACGGTCCCAAAGAGCTATATAGAGATGTAGTGAGTGATGAGGGTAAGATTACTCTATCAGTATTACCAAAAGATGATATCAAAAAGGTAGTCGAGATAAGTAGTAACTATGATTTAAGTGTTATACCAGTTGTAGATACCAAAGGTACGCTAGTGGGTCGTATAACCTCAGATGATATTTACGATATTATATCCAAAGAGGCTACAGGTCAAATCTATAATCTAGCAGGTGTAAGTGATAAAGCAGAAGAGAGAGAGAACTTCTGGGTGATTGGTAAATCAAGAGCCGTGTGGCTTGGAGTAAATCTATTTACAGCGATAATGGCATCACTTGTCATAGGTCTTTTTGATGCCACAATCCAATCACTAGTAGCCTTGGCTATCTTGATGCCAATAGTCGCATCAATGGGAGGTAACGCAGGAACACAGACTCTCACCGTCACAGTAAGACAGATGGCACTAGGTGAGATTTTTGGAGATGAAGCAAAAAAAGCCGTCATAAAAGAGGTATTTCTTGCACTTTTGAACGGACTACTCTATGGTGTAGTAATGGGGATAATCGCATATTTATGGTTTGATATGCCTATGTTAGGACTAGTTATAGCCATGGCAATGTTAGCAAATATATTCTCAGCAGGATTCTTTGGAACGGTGATACCACTAAGCCTAAATAGACTAGGCATAGACCCAGCAATAGGCTCAACAGTGCTACTAACAACAGTCACAGACATAGTAGGATTTTTCAGCTTTTTAGGGTTGGCTACGCTTTTGTTGTAGGGTTGGATTAGTTTATATACCAATAGGCATTACTAATCCACAATCGACTCTTTGAAATATCTATCTATATCCATATATATCTTGCCTCTATTATCTTTGAATAGTAGATGCTTTTTCTCTAGTTTGGATATATTATCTAGTCCCATTACTGCTAGTAGTTGTCTTACTCCATGAGAGAGTTCATCGTGGTATGAGGCTACATTTCTAGCTTTTTTCTCTACTAGAAATGATGCTCTCTTCTTTTTGTCTTGTGTGGCTAGTCCTACAGGGCAGTGGCTACCTTTTGCTCCTGCACACTCTCTAGCTCTGATACAACCTGCACTCATCATAAATGCCCTAGCGATACCCACAAAGTCAGCACCTAGCCCAAATAGTGCAATAGCATCATCAGGGGTTAGTACCTTCTCACTAGCTATGAGTTTGACTCTATCTCTAATGCCTAGTTTGCGTAGTGTGGTATCTGCTATATATAGGGCTTTTGATATATCCATACCTACATTCATCATCATCTCCAAAGGTGCTGTACCACTCCCACCATCTCCACCATCTACGGTGATAAAATCAGGATATGCTATTGAGTCCTCATCTACTCTTTGTTTGATTAAATCTGCATACTCATCAAAGGAGTCTCTTGATGATATGACTATCTTTACACCTACTGGTTTTTGAGATAACTCTTTGAGGCGACCGATAAAATCAAATAGCTCAGAGAGTGTATGAGCATAAGGGAATTGATTGGGTGAGAACAAGTCTTTGTGAGCCTCTACACCTCTATAGTAGGCTACTGTATCAGTCACCTTTGAGGCTAGTAGTTTACCTCCTGTCTGCTTCGCCCCTTGTGCCATCTTTATCTCTGTCATCTTGGCAAAACGCATACTCTTTTTGTATCTATCTTCGTTGAATTTGCCATCTTTGTCCCTCACACCATAGAGTCCACTACCTATTTGTAATATAATATCAGGAATATCAGAGGGTACAGCAGATGGGAATTTATCTAAGTGTGCATCCCAGTTGATACGATAACACACGAGTGTCTCTTTATCAAAGAGAAAACTAGAGCTATATGGACTATGGATAACTATATGTTTATATACTCTTATGGCTATAGAGACATTTGTAAAAAACTTTATAAATCTATATATCGATTTGGCAAATATAGTTCCCTCTTTTATATCCAAAAATTGATTATCTTTGGGGTTGTATTTGTATGTATATAAGAAGTTTGAGGTCAATCCTCCCTCTCCTGTATTGATAGGGAACTTGGCTAAATATGCTCCTTTTGAAAAGGCTCTAGTACCCTCTGGAGATATAGCACCATCACTCATAGCACTTCTACCAAAGATAGATTTGGTAGTAAATGGATATTTAGAGTTTTCTCCAAAAGTGACACTAAAGTTACCCTCTACATCTTGGGTGTTGAGTACACAGTTGGCATTTTTGATAGATACTCTTGCACTCTTTTGTGGCTGACTAGGAGAGAATGAGGCATAGGCTGATTTTCTCTCTGCTGAGTCATATACCCACTTGACCTTATCAAAAGATTCATAAAACTTCTCATCTCCAAAGTATTGACGCATAGGGTCACGAAGAAGATAGAAAAAATAACGCAATCTACCTATAAGAGGATAGTTGATAAGTAGTTGGTTCTCTCTTTGGATAAATTTATCATATATAAGTGTAGCTATAGCCAATATTGTGAGTATAACAAGAGAGGCTTGAAATATAAAAGATAAAATAGGAGCATTATATTGGGTTATATTAGTTGTAAATTTTAATAACTGCTCCATATCTTAGCTTTTTTCACCAAATATCAACCTATCGAGACTAAAAGCACCAGCCCCATGAGAGAGAAAAATAAACAAAAAAAGCATATAATAAAGAGGTATCTCAAAACCATTATTCACAACACTAAATCCATTTGTCCAATGCACAGTCACAATAGCCACCACCATAACAATCATAAGAGGGATAGAGATAAGTCTAGTAAATAGCCCCAATATAAGAAGTATAACCCCCACTAACTCCGTCGAGGCTGATATATAGGCATTGAGTGTAGGAAATGGCACTCCCATAGTTCCAAACCACTTAGCCACGGAGTCTATATCATTCCACTTCATCATAGCAGGTTTATAAAACCCATAAGCGACCACAACTCTAGCTAGTAGCAGAGACAAAGATGAGCCATATTTACTAAAGTTGGAAAACTCCATATACATTTTTTTGAGCATCATAATAAATCCTTTTTGGTATAATAGTATATTCATTTAGCTGTGTATTTCTTGTGAACTTTGAAAGTTTATCATAAAAGTATCTTTTTTGAAATAACCAAACACAAGTTAAAGATTGTTTAGATATAATGCCATTCTTAAATATCGTATCTAAAATTTGCACTCATAGCTCAGCTGGATAGAGCATCGGTTTGCGGTACCGAAGGTCTCAGGTTCGAATCCTGATGGGTGTACCACTCTTTTATCTCTTCACAAAATTATAGCATTAGTACACATTAGTAACTTAAAGTAACAAGAAGACGACTACCTAAAAACCCTCACCTATGATAAATTTTTCCCTCGTTCCCACTCCGTCCTCGGTGGGAATGCTTATGAGAGCCAAATAAATCAATCTCTCATTAACCACAAATAAGCTACAATATCTCAAATATTATTTGCCAACTAGCGTTGGATTAGAAGTGAAATTAGGTTCAAATATAGATATTCATTCCCACGCAGGAGCGATGGGAACGAGGAAGTTCCCTATAGACTCCCAAATGCAATTTGGGAGCGAGAAAAATGTAACCAATTAAATAGTATGCTCCAAAAGAATATTTTTTGATTTTGAATCTACTAAAAAATAAAAGTAATCATGGTTTTCATCCTCTATATCTAATGATATATTTAAAATAATATGATTCTGAAATTGAATTTTTATTAGATTTGTTTCATATCCTACTTCAGATATATATGGATTATCACTCCATCTCAATAAAGCTAATTCATATGCTAAAATAGGCTCACTAGGCTCAACACCTTTTCCATATTTTAAAACATTTTTATCCCAATCATCTTTGACCCCAAACCACCACTCACTCATTATTGTTAATTCTATATCCAATGGAAAACTAGAACTAATATTATAATCAGCATGGAAATTAAGTGTAAAATAGTTGTCAAATTTAAAGGATGACATAAATCTTCCTTTTAAATATTGAGATAGTAATTTTATGTTATGTTCTACATTATTCATATTCTTCACCTTATTTCTCGCTCCCAAACTGCGTTTGGGAGTGTATAGAGATAGTGTAAAAAACATACATAATATCTAACATTCCCAAATACAAGTTAAACACAGAGATAAGATTATATAGGCAAAACCCTAATATTCTCATCCAATTTCTCTTTTAGGATATTTTCTATAGCAAATAGTGTGCCTGTGCTTGAACTTGCACATCCACTACATGCTCCTAAATATCTTATGTATATGTCGAAGTTTGCACCGTTTTCTTTGATGTCTAGTATCTCCATATCTCCTCCGTCCATTATGAGCATTTGTCTGATATTTTCATCTACTATCTTATCTACGGCTTTTATTCTTTGGACTATTGTCATTTGAGCAAAATCTACGCTTCCACCACTTGCTATAGTATCTGCTGATTTACTCATCTTCTCTTTTTCATACTCATCTAATAAATCTACTAGATATATATCTTTGGCTTCGTGTCCTCCTGGGCGAACACATGATTTACAAAATGCACCTGCTTTGGTGTAGTCTGCTATATCTTCTATGGTAGTAAGGTCGTTTAATCTAATAACCTCTCTTAGAGTTGATAAGCTTACTCTAGCACACTCACACACTATCACCTCTTGCTCGAAGCTCTCCATATCTACACCCTTATATTGGGCTGCTGCTTTTTTGATAACATCGTACGCCATTACGCTACAGTGCATCTTTTGAGGTGGTACGGCTGGAGTGTCTGGATTGTCACGCATAGCCATCTCTACATCTATATTTGTGATTTT
>Ga0193962_1000547_pt1 | contig 17169 bp, 12 predicted proteins | sample FB_5_MG_FD_140335 | JGI IMG/M metagenome (GOLD analysis project Ga0193962, IMG submission 140335) | Microbial mat bacterial communities from the Broadkill River, Lewes, Delaware, United States - FB_5_MG | ecosystem: Environmental > Aquatic > Freshwater > River > Microbial mats | place: USA... | reverse complement strand
CATAAAATAGGAGAAGTCCATGACGGCGAGGCCACCATGGACTGGATGCAGGATGAGCAGGACCGGGGGATTACCATTACCTCGGCCGTAACCTACTGCCAGTGGAAACAGGCCAGCATTCAGATCATCGACACCCCGGGCCATGTGGATTTTACAGTGGAGGTAGAACGGGCTTTGCGGGTCCTGGACGGGGCAATTGGTGTGTTTTGCGCCGTGGGCGGGGTGGAACCCCAGTCCGAAACCGTCTGGCGCCAGGCAGACCGGTACAAAGTCCCGAGAATGGCCTTTATCAATAAAATGGACCGCACCGGTGCTGATTTTTTTGCCGCCTGTGATTCCATCAAAGAAAAGCTGTCTGCAAATCCTGTAATGATCCAGGTGCCCATCGGGGCCGAGGACCGTTTCCTGGGTGTTCTTGATCTTGTGACCATGGAGCAGATTGCCTGGAATGATGAGACCCTGGGTGCTGAATACACCGCCGGGCCCATTGAAGATGAATTCCAGGAGCTGGCTGAAGAATATCGGGATAAGCTTCTGGAAGCGGTGTCCGAACTTGATGACGATATCATGGAAAAATACCTGGGCGAAGAAGAGATCACAGTGGATGAGCTTCGAGCCGCCATCCGGGCTGCCACCATCCGCCGGGACATCGTGCCTGTGCTTTGCGGATCTGCCCTAAAGAACAAAGGGGTTCAGCCGCTTTTAGACGCCATTAACTATTACCTGCCAAGCCCCAAGGACGTTCCCGCAGTCAAAGGCGAGCATCCTGAAACCGATGAGATCCTTGAATTCAAGCCGGAAAAAAGCGGTCCTCTGGCTGCATTGATTTTCAAGGTCTCCATGATTGAGGGCCGCAAACTCTCCTTTGCCCGGATTTATTCAGGGAAGATTGCTTCGGGTGGGGATGTGTTTAACCCTGCCTTGAACCGCAAGGAAAAATTGTCCAGAATTTTAAGAATGCACGCCAACAAGCGCGAACGCCTGGATGAGGCTTCGGCCGGCGACATCATCGGCATTGTGGGACTTAAAGAATCCGGTACCGGCGACACCCTTTGTAATCTGGACTATCCTGTGTTCCTGGAAAAAATGGAATATGCACTGCCGGTTATCTCCATTGCCATTGAGCCCAAAACCCATGCAGATCAGGAAAAACTTGATGATGTGCTGGCAAAATTCATGATTGAGGATCCCACCCTTAAAGTGAGCAAGGATGAGGAGACCGGCCAGACCATTTTGTCGGGTATGGGCGAACTGCATCTTGAAATTATTATTTCAAGGATGGTCAAGGAGTTCAACACCAGTGTAAATGTGGGCAAACCCCAGGTGGTTTACCGGGAAATCGTTACTGCGCCTGCAACCGGCCAGGCAGTATTTGAGCGGGATATCCAGGGTAAATCCCATTATGCCAACGTGACGGTGGAACTTAAGCCTCTAAGCCGGGGCCAGGGCGTTACCTTCAAATCCCTTGTGCCAGAGGAGAAAATTGCATCTCAGTATATTCAAAATATTGAGACCGGAATCCGGGGGAGCCTGGATGGCGGTTTCCTTAAAGGTTACCCCATAGTGGACGTTGAAATTGTGCTGGCTGACGGGTTCAGCGAAGAAGGAAAGACATCAGAATTGGGCTTTGGGGTATGTGCGGCCATGGCCGTAAAAGAGGCCCTGAAAAAAGCCAAAATGGCCCTGCTTGAACCCATCATGGATGTGGAGGTGTTTGTCCCGGATTCAAATATGGGAGACGCCATCGCAGACCTCAATGCCAGGGGGGGGAGGGTGGAATCCATTACCCCGAAATCCAACATCCAGGTCGTTAAAGCCGTGGTCCCCTTGTCACGGATGTTTGGTTATTCCACAGCCCTTCGTTCGGCCACCCAGGGCCGGGGCACCTTTACCATGCAGTTTAAAAGTTTTGATACCGTGTGATTTAATTTATTCAGGATTGGTCTTCATGCTGGGTTAGTGTCAGGCTTATTTAGAGTGTACACGACATTGCGGACGCCTCTTTTTTTGTACAGGAATCTGCAATGTCGTGTTGGTTTTGTGGGTTGTTTGTTGTTTCAATCTTATCCGCACTGAAGTGCTTTAACCGGCTACATCAATTCCAGGATCGCATCCCAGATGCTTGTCGGGGTTTTCGCATTCAAAGTTGTGGTGGCGGGTATCTACATGACCGTCGGTTCTTTCCTGATCTTTTTCAACATAGTCCTCAAATTTTTTTTCAGTCATTTTGTCACCTCATATATTATTTGTATCTTTATTTTCTGTTTAAAAGACTGTGTTTTGTCTTTAGGTGATAATGTAAGTCTTAGCTTATTTTATTCAAGGGCTGAAATGCATTTTTATTCAAAAATCGAATTTGACGATTGTGCGCCGGGGCCGGGTATTGCCTCAACTCCCTTGTGCCCGGAAAAAATCACCTCAGTTGATTGGCGAAGAAATAAAATCCCTATGGATTGTTTGTCTATAGGCGTTCCCCATTAGGCATGTAAAAAGCCAAATCCACTGGAACAAAGAATTTGTAACCAAGTATAATTCCTAGTATGCTTATCAAATATTCTTTGTTATGAGCCGCTACAATCGCCTATAAAAGCAGAGCCAAAGGAGCATTATGTCTTGGTTGTCTCCATCAGTAATCGCCTCAATGATCGGAACTATCCTTCTATTGTTCACGTATTGTTATCTATATCTGATAGATAATAAAAAATATCTGGGGATCTGGACGATAAGCTGGGCACTCTACACAATGAGATTCATTTTTATGCTGTGCTTTATTGAAGGATATAAAAGCCCCTTTTTTTTGATCGGGAATCAGATCAGCACTCTTGTGAGTGGTATAATGCTTTTGTGGGGAACATATTGTTATAGTAATAAAAAATTTCCAAAAGTCTGGATTTATCTTTCAGTTGTCACTGTTGGATGGATTATAATCAGCATTTTACAGGAATTTTCCTTCCTTTTTATCACGTTACCCACCTTTTCATTTTTGGCAGCAATTTACATTTCAACAGGTATCCTGTTTCTGAAATCAGGAAATCAGGCAAAAAAAGAGAACGCAGTTGTTGGTATTGCATATATTCTTTGGGGTGTTCACAAGGCAGATTATCCATTTTTAAGACCCGTCGTTTGGTTTGCACCCTGGGGGTATCTTTTGGGAGCCGTTCTCGAATTCGTTATCGCTTGGGGAATGTTGTTGGCCTATTTTCAAAAAACCCGAAACGAATTAAAAAGAAATGAAGAAAAATACCGGCGGTTGACAGATAATGCAAAGGATATGATCTATCGGATGTCGTTGCCAAGCGGGGAATATGAATATGTGAGCCCCGCCTCAGAAAATATATTCGGCGTTTCTCCCGAGAGTTGGTATACCAATCCGATTTTAATTCGAGATATTGTCCATCCTGAGTTTCATGAATATTTTAAAGAAAAATGGGCACGGCTGTTGAAAGGAACGTTAGATCCCAGTTACGAGTACAAGATCCTTTATAAAGGGTCTAAAATAAAGTGGATTCACCAACGGAACGTCGATGTTCGCAATGAGAAGGGAGAATTGATTGCCATTGAGGGTATTGTAACAGATATCACCGACCGGAAAGCCATTGAAGATTCTCTCCGTGAAAGCGAAGCCCGGTTCAAGGTCCTGCACAATGCCTCCTTTGGCGGCATAAGCATTCATGACAAAGGCACTATTATAGATTGCAACCAGGGGCTTTCGGACATGACTGGGTATTCGGTTGACGAGCTGACAGGAATGGATGGCCTGCTGCTTATTGCCGAGCAGTCAAGATCCATGGTCATGGATAAAATATTTTCAGGCGATGAAAAGGCATATGAGGCAGTCGGACTGCGCAAAAACGGTGAGGAATTTTTCATGCAACTGGAAGCAAGGAATATTCCCTACAAAGGAAAAGAGGTCAGAACGGTTGAATTCAGAGATCTCACAGAACAAAAAAAGGCTGAGCAGGATAAGCAAGATCTTCAGGATCAACTGGTCCAGGCGCAGAAAATGGAATCGGTGGGCAGACTGGCCGGCGGTGTGGCCCATGATTTTAACAATATGCTCAGTATTATTCTTGGCAATATCGAATTGGTGCAGGACGATATTGACCCGGACAGCACTGTGTTCTCAAGGATTTGTGAAATCAAAAAAGCTGGTTTGCGTTCTGCCGATCTTACCCGCCAACTGCTTGCTTTTGCCCGAAAACAAACGAGTTCTCCGAAAATTCTTAATCCGAACCATACAATAGAAGGCATGCTCAAGATGCTTAAAAGATTGATCGGAGAAGATATCGATTTGTTATGGTGTCCTAAAAAGCATTTATGGTCGGTTAAGATGGATCCGTCTCAAATCGATCATATTTTGGCCAATTTGTGTGTCAATGCGAGGGATGCAATACAAGACGTAGGCAAAATTACCATTGAAACCGACAATATCCGCTTTGATAATGATTATTGCCGGCAGCACACGGGTTTCATGCCTGGAGAGTTTGTTCTCATCGGCGTCAGTGACAATGGTTGCGGTATGGACAAAGGGACAATCAGCAAACTGTTTGAACCTTTTTTTACAACCAAGGGACAAGGCGAAGGAACCGGCCTGGGGCTGGCAACCGTATACGGAATCATAAAACAAAATAATGGATTTATTAATGTATACAGTGAACCCGGACAAGGGGCTACCTTCAAATTATATATACCACGACATGGGAAATCCCAGGATGAGGAGCCCGTAGTTGTAAAAGAAAAATCCCAAAAAGGTTTTGAAACAATACTTTTGGTCGAAGATGAGAAGTCAATTCTCCAAATGGTAAAAATAATGCTGGAACGACTTGGGTATACAGTTTTGACGGCCAATTCACCGGAGGAAGCCATACGGATCGGCAATCCTTCCAATATAAAAATTGACCTGCTGATAACCGATGTTGTGATGCCGTCAATGAACGGATGTGAACTGGCCAAAACAATTGCTAAAGTATTACCAAATATAAAATGCCTGTATATGTCAGGATATACGAGTAATGTAATTGCCCATAGGGGGGTACTGGATGAAGGCCTGAATTTTATACATAAACCCTTCTCAAAAAAGGATATTTCTCTGAAAATAAGAGAGATACTCGATGAAAAAAAATAATTCGATAGTATAGGAAATTCAATTGCCTAACAGCCGGCAGTCCGCCCGAAGGGCATTAATTTAACTGAGGCTAAATTACAGGCTCTTAGCGGACCCGTTTTTTGCTTTTGCCTTTTAGATTTTCCAGCTCGTTTTCGGCTTTTTCCAGCATCTTTTCGTCGTCCAGGGTATCAAGGGCCCGCTCAAGCTGGCGGGCTGCATTTTGTTCGTCATGGATTCGGGCATAATACACCCCGAGATAGTAGTTGGACAGGGCCTGTTTGGATTGTCTGGACATGATTTCGGCCATGTGGTAGTTGGCTTTTTCAAATCCGGGTTTGCCGTTGCCAAGGACATGTTCAAGTCCCTTTTGGGCTGCCGGCAGATTGCCGGTTTGGATCTGGGCAACAGCGCGGTTGAGAATGGCCCAATCCCCCAGTAGGGGATCATCTGCCATACTGTCCAGAATTGTTATGCCACGGGTGTATTCAGTGTTACGGATGTACAGCCGGCCTAACTCTAAAAGGATCATGGGTTCAAACGGATTTTTTGCCAGGGCTTTATTGAGCTGTTCAATTCCCTCATTCATTCGTGTGGCCCGGCCGTACAAAAGGCCTAAACCATAGTGAAGTGCCACATTGTCAGGATCTTTTTGCAGGGCAATTTCAATCTTGGGGATGTACGTGTCCGTGTCACCGTAAAGCCCGATCACCCGGTATTTAACCATATTGTAGTCAAAGTTTTTTGGTGGCACGGGTCTGTCGACAGGTGGCTTGTAGTCTGCAAGAATGCCTGATAAATGGGATACTCTGGTTGCTGTGCCCGGGTGGGTTTTAAAGTAATCGGGAATATTTTCAACCCCCTGGTAATCGGTCTGCCTGATTTTCAGCAGGCTGTCCAGTATCCCTTTGGGCGAATATCCTGTTTTCTCAAGAAAAAGAACCGCCTTTTGATCTGCCTCGGTTTCATTTTCCCGGGTATAGGTCAGCATGGCCGACTGCCCGGCAGCCATAGCGCCAATGGTCAGGGCCTGGCCAGCTTCTGAACTGCCGCCTGCGGCGCCTAGCAGAATGCCGGCCAATATCCCGGCCAGACTTCCGGTTGCCACTATTTTGGAGCGGTCAATGGACTGGGACACATGCCTGCCAACGGCATGGCCGATTTCATGGGCCAGAATGCCTGCAAGTTCGTCTATATTATCCAGAGACGCAATTAATCCACGATGCACAAAAATATTGGCCGCCGGTGTGGCAAAGGCATTAAAGGAATCGTCATTGATCATGAAAAAATCAAAATGGAACGGTTGGGGCGGCAATGGTTTAACAATGGCGTTACCCACAATTTCGATCATCTTCTGGGCAACGGGGTCATGAAGAATGACGCCTTTGTTTTTCAGCAGTTGTAAATATTCTTTGCCAAGCTTGAGTTCCTCTGGAATGGAGATGGCAAAGGTTCCGACAGGAAAAAAAAGGACAATGACCAGAATGAGGCTTACAGCCTGTTTAAATCGTCTCATATTTGTCCAGAACTCTTTGGGACGGTTTTATCAGAGGCCAGTTGCATCAATAAATTCAGAATTCTCCATGGCTATTTCGATGCGGAAAATATGGTTATCTATTCTAAAGGAGAGTCGGCGGTTTTCCGTGTACGTGTCGTTGATGGACAAGGAGATGGCTGAGCTTATGGTCAGTGCCTTGGGCTGGCCGTAACTGGCATTCAGGTCGTATTTTTCTTCCACGGATTTTATCAGCTGTCCCATGAGCTGGTTTGTGATTTCCCCAATGGTATCTGCCACTTCAGGATCTGAAGTAGAGGTGGCCAGTTCCGCTTCGGGCATGCCCATGTTGATCATGTAGTGCCTATAAATTTCAAAGGCAGCCTCGTCACTGAAATTGAAAACCACAAGGCCCATATAGTCTCCGTAGAACTGAACAAAGCAGGTCAGATCCGGCATCATGGATACCCTGGTGATTTTCTGGATGGTGTTGGCGTAATTTATTTCTTTACCGGTACTTGTTGCAAGCATGGCCTGGGTGGTTTCTAAGAAAAGTTTGGCAATGCTGTCAATGGACTGATTGTTTGAGATTTCCATTGTGGCTCCTTCCTGTATCGCGTCAGGTTATCCGGTTGGATGATGTTTTACAATTCTAAAATTATGGACAAAATAGTGTCAAAAGTCAAATTCTATCGCTCGCCTCGTTTGTAAGCAGCGCCTAACCAGGCAGGGGCGTTGAGCCGTCTTGGATCTTTAAAGGAGATGGCCAGAAGGATGAATAGTGTAGACAGGTAGGGCAGCATGGCCAGGAAATTTGGGGAAATCCCCAGGGGCTGGAGCAGGTATTGGAGCACAAAAATGCCGCCAAAGATAAATGAGGCAAAAATGGCCCGGCCTGGGTTCCACAGGGCAAATATGGTTAGGGCTATGGCGATCCAGCCGCGACCGGCAGTCATACCTTCCACCCAGGAAGATGAGTAGGAAATGGACAGATGGGCACCGGCAAGGGCGGAGAACATACCGCCCACCAGAACGCAGGCATATCTAATCAAAGAGACGTTGATTCCCTGGGTCTCCGTGGCCTTGGGGTTTTCTCCGGTGGATTTGATTTGAATGCCCATGCGGGTACGCTCCAGGAGAAACCAGGCGGCTATGGCCAGAACAAGGGCCAGGTAAAGAAAGGGACTCTGGTAGAAAAGGGCTTTGCCGATCCAGGGCAGATCCGATAGAAAGGGGATAGCCACATCGTCCATTTTTACCGCCAGGGGCCGACCCACATAAGGCTTTCCCATCATCCCGGACAATCCTAAACCCAGCATGGTTAACGCAAGGCCTGATACCACCTGATTGGCCTGCAGCGTTACCGACGCAAAGGCATGGATCAGGGAGACGGCAAAGCCTGCTGCCATGGCAGCCAGTACGCCAAGCCAGGGATGGCCTGTGGTCATGGTGACAATAAATGCGGTGACGGCGCCGACGGCCATAACGCCCTCTACACCAAGGTTAAGGATGCCGGACCGTTCGCAGATAACTTCGCCGGTTGTGGCCAAAAGCAGTGGTGTGCCTGCCACCATGGTCCTTTGGATTGTTGAAATAATAAGTTCTTCCATGATGTTTTATGTATGAGTCCAAATAAATTGTTAAATTAACGCCCTTGGGGCGGGGTGCCGGCTATGAATTTTCAGCTGTTATGCCCGGAACCAGCGGATCTGAACCTTGTTATGTAAAAAGTAATCCCCCATGATTAGAAAGATGAGCAAAAGGCCGTTGACAATTTGAACTGTGGCCGCAGGCAGTCCCAAGGAGATCTGGATTGCGTCTCCGCCCACGATAATACCGGCAAAAAACAGACCCGATACAATGGCAAACAAAGGGTTGAGCTTGGCCAGCCAGGCCACAATGATGGCGGTGAATCCATACCCCGATGATACCGAGGCCGGATACCCTAAGTAATGATGGATGCCTGCCACTTCGCCCACACCGGCAAAACCGGCAAGTCCCCCTGAAATGGCCATGAGAATGAGACTGGTTTTAAGAAAATCAATGCCCGCATATTTCCCGGCATCCGGGTTTTCTCCCACCACCCGGGCTTCATAACCGAATCGGGTTTTATAAATTAAAACACACAGCCCCACCGAACAGATGATGGCCAGGATCAGGGTGGCATAATGAATACGCGATCCCGGCAGTACGCCTAAAATGGCCGAATCCGGCAGGGCATCCGTGCCCGGAAATCCGAACCGGGTTTTTCCCTTCCATGGTCCCACAATGAGCATGGTTAAAAATTCTGCACAGATATAATTGAGCATCAGCGTGGTGATGACCTCGTTGATGGCATATTTAATTTTCAGTATGGCCGGGATAATGCCCCATAATGCGCCGCCGATGAAACCGGCCGTAAATATCAAAGGAACGATAACGACAGAGGGCAGGGCATTGCCCAGATGCTGGGCCGTCCATGTGGCAAAAATAGCGCCCATGAGCAACTGTCCTTCGGCACCGATATTCCAGAATTTGGCCCTGAAAGCAAGGGTAAGGCCTGCACCGATAAGGATCAAGGGAATAGCCTTGGTAATGGTCTCCTTGATGCCGTAAACAGACCCAAAGGATTCAAGGAAGATTTGGGAGACGGCATACAACGGGTTGACGCCTGCGGCAAGGAAAATAAGGCTGATGGCCAGAACGCCTGCCCCAAGGGCAACGACATTGGTCATAAAGGACCTTAAAGGGGTGATATTGTAGCGGTCACTTGTGGTAATGCGTATCATAGGAAATAGTTGCTGTTTGAGTTAATTTGCAGGCGCTGTTTTAACCGGCTTTGTATTAATGCGTTTTGAGCCGGCCATCATCAGTCCGATATCATTGATGCGCTCATCGTCCGTCTCCAGAATGCCCATGAATTCACCTGCGAAAATCACGGCCACACGGTCGCACAACTCGAAAATTTCATCCAGGTCCTCTGAAAACAGCAGCACGGAACTGCCCTGGCGGCATAGTTTCAGCAAGTGTTCACGCAGGAACTGGGTGGCGCCCACATCAAGCCCGTAGGTGGGGTGAGAGGCCACCAGTAATTGGGGTTGCTCACTGATTTCCCGGCCCAGGATCAGTTTCTGGATGTTGCCGCCGGAAAGATTTCTGATCTGGTTGTTAATGGAGTGTGTGGCCACCCGGAATTCGGTTATGATGGATTGTGCATGCAACTTGACGCTTTCGTATTTAAGAAAATACCGCTTGGAGAATTTTTTGAGATGATGCTGTTTTAAAATGGCATTGTCATACAGGAAAAGGCCCGGTGCAATGCCGAAACGGATACGTTCCTCGGGCACGTGGGATACCCCGTTGTCATATATTTTTCTGGGTGACAGGTTGGTAATGTCCCGGCCGTTGATCAGCACCTTGCCCGAATCAATGGCACGGATACCGGTGATGGCCTCGGCCAGCTCCCGCTGTCCATTGCCGGCTACGCCGGCCACGCCGAAAATTTCATTTTTGTACAGCTCAAAGGATACGTTTTTAACTGCGGCAAGTCCTTTGTCCCCTGTGACACGGATATCCTGGACACTGAGCACCCGGTTTCCCCTGGGCAGTTTTTCCCTGGACATGGTTAGGGTCACCTCCTTGCCCACCATCATACGGGCCAGCCCCATTTTGTCTGTATCTTTGGTTCTGGCGCCACCCACAATCCGCCCCTTGCGCAGTACGGTAACCCGGTCGCAGATATCCATGATTTCATCGAGTTTGTGGGAGATGAAAATTACACTGTGGCCGTCTGCCTTCATCCTGCGAAGAATTTCAATGAGCTCTTTGATCTCCTGGGGAGTCAGAACGGATGTGGGTTCGTCCAGAATGAGCAGGTCGGCCCCGTTTAAAAGGGTTTTTATTATTTCAACCCGCTGCTGCTCTCCGGCGGAAAGCTGCCACACCTTTTGATCAAGGTCAATCTGGAAGTCAAACTGGCTTGAAAATGCTTTTATTTTTTGACGCAACACTTTCTGGGGAAATAGAAACGGGGTATCCTTATAGCCAAGCGCGATGTTTTCAATCACGGAATGGTTCTGGATCAGCATGAAGTGCTGGTGGACCATACCAATTCCAAGATTGATGGATTCCAGCGGATTGGAGATCCGGACAGGCTTGCCGTTGATCAGGATGCTGCCTGAATCCGGCTGGTAAATGCCATAAAGAATATTCATCAGTGTGGTCTTACCGGCCCCGTTCTCCCCGAGCAATCCCAGGATTTGTCCGGAATTGATTTCAAGGTTGATATCCTTGTTGGCATGGACACCTTGGAACGACTTGCAAATATCTTTCATTTCAAGGCGCTGTATTTTAATCATGGCATCTTTTTAATTATAAAGGCCGGAAGATAAACGCTTCCCGGCCTTTATATTATTGTTTTTTTGTTTGTTTCAGTGTCGATAACATTTGGTCTGTTTGGATGAGAAATTGCCCAGATGCAAATGCTTGCAGCAACGCCGCAGATGGGTAAGTTCTTATTCAAACACTAATTGTTGTTGGGGATTTCGCCTTTTACATTTTCCACATAATACATCATGGAAAGCAGGTCGTCCTTGGAGGCACGTTCCCCTGCCTTGACTTTGATCTCCCCCTTGTTGTCTGAAATCGGACCCATGAATGGATCGAATACGTCAACGCCTTGTTTCATCTGCTCATAACGTTTCATGGCCAGATCATAGGCGCTGATTTCACCATATTGTTCAGTCTTAATCATGGCTTGCTTTAAGGGTTCAACAAGCTTGGGGTTGATGGCGTCATCAAGGCTGCCGCCTAAAATGGCGGCCTTTTCTTTGGCCAGCCACCAGATGTCCTGGCTTGGATCCCAGGTGCCTTCATAAATATCTTTCAGGATTTTGGCATACATGCCACCCCAGTCCATGCGCTGTCCGGAAACCACGGAATCTTTGCCATAGGCCTGCATGGGGGAATAATGGGAAAATGTGTAAATCTGTTTGCCTTTTTCGCAATGGGACTGGCCCACTTCGATGACCGCCGGGGTATCCTCAGTGAACGCCAGTGCGTCACAGCCTTCAGCTATCAGTGCTTCGGCTGCTTCCTTGGCTTTGTCCGGACCGTACCAGGCATAGATCCATTTTACGTTTACGGTGGCATCGGGGTTGACGGCCTTGGCACCAAGCGCATAAGCATCAATGTGCCGGATTAGTTCCGGAATGGGAAAGGCGGCAACATAACCAAGTTTTTTGGACTTGGTCAATGCCCCTGCCATCATACCGTTGAGATAGTACATTTGATACAGATCACCAAAATAGGTGCCCAGGTTGGCGCTTCGCTTGAACCCGGCGCAGTGCATGAATTTTGTATCCGGATATTTTTCCGCAGCTTTGATGGTGTCATCCATGTAACCGAAACTGGTGGTGAAGATCACATCGCATTTTTGCTGCTGGACAAGACGATCCATGATTCGTAAGGAATCGGATTCAGCAACGGATTCCACAATAACGGTTTCCAACCAGGGATAAAGGGATTCAACGTGCCTTTTACCTAAGTCATGTGCATGGGACCACCCATAATCACCCACAGGGCCTACATAGATAAAACCGGCTTTCAGCTTCTTTTCCGCAGTTGGTGCTTCCTGCTGCTCCGCTGTTTTTTCAGAGGCTTGTTTCGGTTTGTCCTGCTCTCCGCAACCGACAAGGATCATTGCGAAAAGAAAAACAAAACTGATAATCAGCACATTCATTTTGGTTTTCATCGTTATCTCCAATATTTATGATATGGGTATCAAGAATTTTTTAGGATCATACGATAATTACAGGTTTGCCGTCAACTATTTAGTGTTTGGACGAAACGCCGTCAATCTGTGTGTTGCATCTGGGCAACTTTTCGTCCAAACACGGGTTTTCGGTTCAGACATTATTTAAACACGGGATGTTAATACTAAAAATCCCCCCTGCCGGGAATGTATACCGGCAGGGGGGATTAGCTGTCGTACAAAAAAAGGGTAGGTCTATTCTGCAGCCGTGGCTTCATGTGCCTTTTCAACTGCCTGGGTGCCAAGTTCAGCGGCTTTTGTTTCAACTTCCTCAACTACGTCGGCTGCAGTTTCAGCTGCGTGGGTTTTAACTTCTTCAACTACGTCGGCTGCAGTTTCAGCAGCGTGGGATTTAACTTCTTCAACTGCTTGGGTTGTGGCCTCAGGTGCTTGGGTTTCAACTTCCTCAGCTGCCTGGGTTTCAGTTTCAGCGGCGGCGTGGGTTTCAACTTTAGGTGTCATGGGAGCCTGTTTCGGCTTGTCCTGTTCTCCGCAGCCGGCAAAGATCATTGCAAAAAGAAAAACAGAACTGATAACCACTACACTCATCTTGACTTTCATTGTTCTCTCCTTTGTTTATAGTTAGGGATCAAAAAATGCTTAAGAAGAATATGACAGTTACAGGTCCGCCGTCAACTATTTAAACTCAGTATTCCTAATATCCAAAAAAAGCCCCCCTGCAGGTGATTCTTTCTGCAGGGGGGCTTGTCTGTCTAAAAAACGGAACCGTCTATTTTGCAGCGGCCCGGGCCTGGGCCAGCCAGTCGTCCCATTTGGCTTGATTGTTAGCAATCCACTCCGTGACATGTTTCTGGATGTCTTTGGCGGATTTTTCACCCTCGTTCATGCGGGTGTTCTGCTCATTGATATCTGCAAGGGGAAGGGTGAATAGTTCAAAAATTTTTTGGGCAGCAGGGTTGTCCGCTAAAAATTTTTTGTTGGCCACAATGCGGATATCTGAAACAACAAATCCCAGTTCCACAGGATCAGTCACTGCACCCCCAACGCCGGACTGGGTCATCCTGTCCACGGCCACGGCCTGGGCTTCAGTGGGTAGAATTTTAGGTACGTTGACCCACATCACGTCTTCCCCGGGTTTAAGTTTATATACGGTCCAGTTCGGGGTCCAGGTATAAAAAAAGATGGGTTCTCCGGATTTGTATGCGCCGATGGCAGATGCCATGCCTGCTTCATAAGAGGCTTTTACCGGATTGATATCATCTTCCAGATCGTAAACCTTTAAGTGATGGGCAATTATTTTTTCACATCCCCAGCCCGGAGGACAGGCGGTCAGATCGGCTTTGCCGTCATGGTTTTTGTCAAAAGCCTTTTTAACCTCTTCACGTTTAAAGTCATCCAATGACTTGATGTTGTATTTTTCAACCGCATCTTTAGATACCAGATACCCTTGGAGGCCACCAGCCTTGGCTACATATCCGATTTTCTGGGCTTTGTCGTTAAAATTTTTCGGCAACTGGTCGTTGTGCATGGGAAACCAGCCATTGCACCAGTAGTCTAAATCGCCTAGGGTCAATGCTTTGTAAAAAATCGGGTTTTTCAGGTCTTTGGGTTTATTGACTTTATAGCCCAACTCGGTCAAGGCCCGGCTGACAATCGCTTCCTGGAAATAACCTGTGTTCCAGGTGGCCCGTGCAGGTTTGACGGTGATACCATCCCCGGGTTTATCCGAAGATGCGAAGGCAGGGGTGACCATGATCATGGAAACTGCGATCAGAAAAAAGCAGATGTTTTTTGCGACGCTCATAATTTCTCCTTTATTTTTGTTAAATCTATCGTTTGGGGATGACCAGCCCGAACAGCTCGGCCCATCCCTTTTTTTAATTCTTACCTGAACAAGAGACCGTGTTTGGACAAAAAGTTGCCCAGGTGCAAGGCGCAGAAAAATTTGCAACCGGAGCAACCTCATGGTTGTGAGGATTGCATATTTTTTTGCAACGCCGCAGATGGGTGACTTTTTGTCCAAACACTAATTTTTACCGGCCATGGACTGGGTAATCCTGTCCAATACCACTGCCACCAGAACAATGCTTAAACCCGCCATCACGGCAAGGCCGATATCCAGTGTATTGAGTCCTTGAATCACTGGAGAACCCAAACCGCCGGCCCCGATCAATGCTGCAATTACCACCATGGCAAGTGCCATCATAATGGTCTGGTTCAGTCCTGCCAGTATGGTGGGCATGGCCAGAGGAATCTGAACCTTGAACAGTACTTGCTTCCGGGTAGCGCCAAAGGCGGTGGCCGCTTCTATCAGCTCCGGATGCACCCCGCGGATACCAAGACTTGTAAGGCGGATGATGGGGGGCATGGCAAAAATAATGGTGGCAAGAACCCCGGCCACATTACCCACGGAAAAGAGCATGACGATGGGAACCAGGTATACAAAGGATGGGGTGGTCTGCATGGCATCTAAAAAAGGCCTGGCAATGGTTTCCACCCGGTCACTGCGCCCGGCGGCAATACCGACGGGAACTCCGACAATGGTGGAAAATAAAACCGAGGCCAAAACCATGGCAAGGGTGGTCATGGTGTCAGACCAGAATCCGATCAATCCGATAAAGACCATGGCTACAATGCTGAAAACAGCTAAACCCCATCCTGAAAAGCGCCATGCGCAAAAAGCCAGAATACCTATTATAATGAGGGGCGGTACGGCGTTAAGGCCAATGTCGAATCCGGTCATAATTTGTTCAACCGGCCACTTTATAATTTGAAATATATCACGGTAATTATTGACCAGCCAGTCAACAAATGCGGTGATCCAAATATCTAGGGGGAGTACTTTTTCATCAAACATAATTGATTTTCCTGCTAAAGAGCGGTTTGAAGGGATTGGGCCGGTTCGTCATATTCGTTTCCGGATCCGTTATGGCCGTTAACTTCTGATTTGTGAAGGGTTTTCAGGAACCTGTTTTTTGACACCACACCTTTAAATATGTTGTTGTCATCAAGTACCGGGATGGGAAAACCCTTGGAAGCCACTTCAGGAAGAATATCCTGCATATTGTCATTGATATTGGCCGGGTTGACTTCCGGCAGATAGCAGGTCTCAATTGATTCTCCGGACCGGCCTTTTTCAACGGCCTCCTGGAGGGAGTCTATGGATATGATCCCTAAAAAATGGCGTTTGGCATTCAGCACATATCCGTGGTTGAAATCCCTGGCATTTAACAGCTCCAGAGAGCTGCGTATGTCCCCTTTTTTGGTCTTGATTATTGTGGGGTAATTTGTGTTGACAATTTCTCCGGCTGAAATGACATTGGTGGGATCCACACCTCTGAAAAAGGCACGGACATAATCGTCGGCCGGATTCTGGAGGATCTCTTCGGGTGTGCCTACCTGGACAACACGCCCTCCTTCCATGATGGCGATACGGTCACCTATACGAAGGGCCTCATCCAGATCATGGGAGATAAAAACAATGGTTCTTTCACTGTCTTCTTGAAGCTTGAGCAGTTCATCCTGCATCTCCGTGCGGATCAGTGGGTCCAGGGCGGAAAACGCTTCGTCCATAAGCATGATATCCGGGTCTGCGGCCAATGCCCTGGCCAGGCCCACGCGTTGCTGCATGCCCCCGGAAAGTTGCTTGGGGTACTGGTCTTCCCATCCTTCGAGTCCGACCTGACTTAATGCTTCTCTAGCCCGTTGGCTCCGCGCGGCTTTAGATTCCCCGGCCAGTTCAAGGCCGAATGCTGCATTCTCCAGGACCGTGAGATGGGGCATCAGGGCAAAGGATTGAAACACCATGCTCATATGTTTAAGTCTGAATTTTACAAGTTCCTTATTTTCCATGGCCGTAATGTTCCGGCCATTAATATGGATTTCACCGGCCGATGGTTCAATCAGCCGGTTGAACATTCTGACCAGAGTGGATTTGCCTGATCCGGACAGGCCCATGACCACAAATATTTCTCCGCGTTTAATAGAAAAATCCGCATTGTTTACGCCTACGGTCATGCCGGTTTTTTCAAGGACTTCTTCTTTTGTTAAACCCTGATCAATAAGGGATAGTGCCTTTTTGGGATCCGGCCCGAATATTTTAAATATATTCTTAATAATGATTTGATCCATAATATAGTTCTTCTTTCTGCGCTAAAGAGCTTGCGGCTCGCGCTATATTTAAGTGTCTCTTTTATGTATGCTATATATATCGTATTCGATGTATTTTGTCAAATATTGGGATGTGATTGGGGGTGTAACCGATTTAAATAATAAGATTATTTTCGGAAAAGAAAAGAAACAACAATGATTTAATATTGAGGATACTTTGTATTTTTTTGAGTATCTTCTCTTGTTTTAATATTGTTCGGATCTAAATAAATTCCGAATCTGAAGAAATTAGGGGTTCGTATTGGCGTAATAGAAATATTGGAGCCTGTTTAAAAATAGATGAATCGGCTGCATTCTCATGAAATTTCGCTTCGATCCCATAATTTTTAAACAGGCTCTTAAGTCTTCGACAATACTTTTACATATGATTGTATTGGATCAGGTCTTTTGCGCTCGACAGAATTTATAAAATATGTTTGAATATTTTTTTCAAAGGAAGCTTGCTTCAAACTCCAATGATAATTTAAGGAGGCGTATGGACAGTTCTGCAGCATGCTTATCAGAATCTGTTATTTTTAAGGGCCTTGATGCCCAGGATATTGACGGTCTTTTACCGCTGTTCTCACGGTGGACGGTTATGCCTGGTGAAATTTTGGCCCGGGCAAGTCATTGTGCCCAGTTTTTCTTTCTTCTGGAAGAAGGTGCTCT
>Ga0193962_1000544_pt1 | contig 17200 bp, 15 predicted proteins | sample FB_5_MG_FD_140335 | JGI IMG/M metagenome (GOLD analysis project Ga0193962, IMG submission 140335) | Microbial mat bacterial communities from the Broadkill River, Lewes, Delaware, United States - FB_5_MG | ecosystem: Environmental > Aquatic > Freshwater > River > Microbial mats | place: USA... | reverse complement strand
TTTAAGTAACTTAAAGGATTTATTATGTACAAAACTCAAAAAGCATTTACAATGTTAGAACTCGTATTCGTTATCGCTGTGATAGGAATATTATCAGCTATAGCCCTCCCCAAATTTGCTGCTAATAGGAGTGATGCAGAGATAGCAAAAGCTAAATCTACAGTAGCCTCTATACGAATGGGCATATCTACTATGAGACAAAATCAAATACTTCAAGGTGTTTTTACTCCTATTACTACTTTAACTGCCAATACTGGAAATGATGCACAGATATTTGAGACTGTGTTGGAGTATCCTATTAGGTCTTGTAAAGATGCAAATGCACAGGGGTGTTGGGTTACAAATGCTAATCGGACTGTATATACATATAGGATGCCTACAAGTGGAAGCGTAGATTTCAATATCACAAACAACAAATTTATTTGTGATGGTACAAATACAAACTGTAGAAAACTTACTGATTGATTGTTGTTCTATTATCAAGTAGCTATACTTAAATATAATCTGCATATACTTACATATCACTCTATTGAGGAGTTGAGTGTGGGTAGAGTGGTTGTCGCTCCTCTTAATAAGGTATTAAAAGATGGGGTAATTGTCTCAAATGTATCTAAGCCTATATTTGAGACACTCGCTATAGACTCTTGTAGTGATAGATACTATAGCTCTACGCAGATAGATATAGCTAAGTTTATATCTACATACTACTTCTCATCTCTATCTCAATCTTTGGCTCTATTTTTGCCTTATAGATTAGATTATAAAATTAGTAATACTCCATCTATTGGAGGAGAGTTCAAAAAACCTACTCTATCATCAATACAACAAAAAGCTTATGATGATATATTATCTCAAAATAGCTCTTTGTTATTTGGAGTCACAGGCTCTGGTAAGACGGAGATTTTTATATCTCTTATGGTCGATATGCTCCATAGTGGTAAGTCGGCTATATTTTTGATGCCTGAGATTTCTCTCACTCCTCAGATGGAAAAACGATTGAGAGTATATTTTGGTGATAGTGTAGCTATGTGGCACTCCAAACTAACCAAGAGAAAAAAAGAGTCTATCTTAGAGGGGATAAGAGCAGGAGATATTCGTATAATCGCTGGAGCTAGGTCTGCTCTTTTTGTCCCATTGGATAATATTGGTATTATTATAGTTGATGAGGAGCATGATGATAGTTATAAAGCTATGACTAAACCTCGTTATCACGCTAGAGATGTGGCTATATTAATGGGCAAAAAGATAGATGCAAAGGTGCTTTTGGCATCTGCTACACCATCTATTGGCTCTTATCACAAATACCCTGTAGTTAAACTATCCAAACCATTTATAGAGACCAAAAAGAGCTATAACTTCATCTCAGGAGAGAGACTCAACTCTAAAATAATAAATACTCTAGCCCAAAATTATAAAGCAGATGCTCAATCTTTGCTATTTTTGCCTACTCGTGGAAACTTCAAATATCTATACTGTAGTAGCTGTGGTAAGACTCATCTATGTCCATACTGCTCTGTGGGTATGGCATTGCATAGCAAATATAGACATCTCAAATGCCACTACTGTAACTACACAGAGGCGATAAGAGATAGTTGTAGCCACTGTAACCATACACCTCTAAGCAGTAATCGTATGGGGACTGTGGAGGCTATGGATATAATCACACAATCCATAGATGGCATAGTAGTAGAGCAGTTTGACAAAGATAGTATCTCTACAATCAAAAAACTCAAAGATGCCCTAAAGAGGTTTGAGACAAAGCAGAGTCATCTACTTCTAGGTACACAGATGTTAAGTAAGGGGCATGACTATGCTGATATTACTTTGAGTGTCATTATGGGGCTTGATTATATCTTGGGGTTGCCTGATTATAGAGCTAAACAGAGAGCTGTATCACTACTATTTCAGATAGCAGGACGAAGTGGTAGAGCCAAAAGTTCAGAGGTACTTATACAGAGCAACTCCAAAGAGACTTTTGAGAAGTATTTGAGTGATTATGAACTCTTTATCAAAGATGAGATAGAGTTTCTCCAAATAGCCGAGTATCCACCTTTTGTATCTCTAGCAAGGATACTAATATCTCACAAAAACGAGAAAAAAGCTAGTAAAATCACACTTGATACCGTAATAAAGCTAAAAGAGTATAGAGATATAGAGATAGTAGGACACGGCAAAGCACCTATTGAGAAGATAGCTGATAAGTTTAGATTTCATATTCTGCTTCGCTCCAAAGATAGAGTACCTCTACTAAATGCTCTACATCAAGTAGATAATCCTCAAATTGAGATAGATATGGACGCTTTGGAGTTTAGCTAGTAGCTTATCTATTTATAGAGGTAAAAAAGTTATAATACACTAACGAAAAATTTAAGGATTATAATCTATGCTTTATAAGTATAAAGGGTTCAATAAAGTAGGCAAAAAAGTCAAAGGTACAGTTACAGCTAGTTCAGTAGAAGAGGCTGGGCAGAAGCTAAAAAATCTAGGGATATACCACGAGGGTCTTACTCCTACCAAGGAGTTTTCGCTAGAGGCATTTTCCAAAAGACAGATGAGTGGAGAGCTTTTAAGCTCATTTTCTAAAGAGCTATCATCATATCTCAACTCTGGTATGACTATACTAACAGCTATCAAACTACTAGAGAACCAACACGAGGGTGAGAAGAGATATGTATCTTTTCTAAACTCCATCAAGACTATGATTGATGAGGGAAAATCTCTCTATAATGCTCTAAATGCACAAAAGGTCTATACACTCCCTGATTTTTTCTTACAAAGCCTCAATGTAGCTGGTCAAAGTGGTAAGATGGTAGAGGTTCTAACCAATATGGCAAACTTCTTCTCTGCTCAAAATAGAATTAAAAAGCAGGTCAAAGGTGCTATGACCTATCCTATTATTATATTTACTGTAGCTATTGGTATGACCTCTTTTCTTATAGCATTTGTTGTACCCAAGATTACTACGATATTTGAAGATACAGGTAAAGCCCTACCTCCTATTACTCAGTTTGTACTCAATATTAGTGATTTTTTGATAGCTCACTATGTAGCGATGATAGTTATTTTTATTCTTTCTATTATAGCGTTTAAACTCTCTTATGCCAAAATAGACTCTTTTCACCGAATAATAGACTCTCTTCTACTCAAAACTCCTGTACTAGGTACACTTATCCAAAACCACGAACTAGGTAGATTTTCATATATACTATCACTTATGTTAAGCTCAGGTGTGGCGTATGCACAATCTGTAGAACTAGCCAAGAGTACATTTGCCAACCACGGACTAAGAGATATTTTCCAAAAAGCCTCTGTAAAAGTTTTGGAGGGTAATAAACTCTCAAACGCCCTACAACTATCCAAAGGTGTAAAACCAAAGAGAAACTTTATGCAATCACTTGCCCTTGGTGAAGAGTCTAGTGAAGTAGCACAGATTTTGGATAATACTTCATCTTTGTATGCAGAGGAGAATGAGGATAAACTCAAACTTCTACTAGGGCTACTTGAACCATTTATGATGCTATTTATCGGTGTTGTAGTTGGTGTGATAGTCTCTGCGATGCTTCTACCTATATTTACAATGACACAAGGACTCAAATAATGTCAAAACAGAGATTTAGAGATATAAAAAAGGGCAAGATAGAGACTCCAAAGAGTATAGAGAAGAAGCCCAAAAAGATAGATGAGCTAGATTACGCCCCAATAGGACTCAAGATAAAGGCTTTTTTAACAGATGCCTTTATGTTGGTTATGCCTATTATGTATATAGTATTTTATATGATTATGGGGAGTCGTGAGGAGTTTAGAGACAATATGCTAATGGGGTGGGTATATATACTTATACCATTAGTTATCGTTCAGACTATATTTATGTACAAAACAGGACAGACCCCTGGGTATAGAGCATACAATATTACTCTAATAGATAACACAACCAAAAAGAAGCCATCTTTAGGGGTGGTGCTATTTAGAAATCTTAGTGCTATTTTGTCTCTTTTGACTATTTTGGGGTGGGCTGTGATGTTTTTTAGAAAAGATAATAGAAACTTACACGATTTACTCTCTGCTACTACTGTTGTAAATGTAAAATGAGGTTACTACTAGGGGGCTACTACTTTTTTTATTTTGGGCTTGTTGGGGTATATATTATATTTATGCCAAAAGTCCTTTTGGATTTTGGATACTCTCCTTTTGAGGTAGGCGTGATATACTCCTCTGCTCCATTTATGCGTTTTCTGTTGCCATTTATATTTAGACACTTTTTGTCTCTAACACCTAATATATACAGACTCTCTCTAGCTCTTAGCTTTTTGATGACGCTTCTTTTTATATCCTCTATAGATGAGTTTTGGATATATCTTATTGTCAATCTCCTTTTTGGTGGGGCTATGGGTATATCTCTACCTTATGTGGAGACTATCGCACTATCATCACTTAGTAAAAATAGTTATGGCAAGGTGCGTCTATGGGGTTCGTTGGGTTTTATTGTGGTATCTTTATGGCTAGGGCTTGTATTGGAGACATCTACACAGGCTCTATACTATCTAAGTGCTATGTCACTATTCACACTTATCTTTGGTGTGAGTTTGACTAGGTTTGATAACTCTCCACACTCATCTTTGGCTGAAGATAGCCAATTTTCATTGCAGAGATATTGGGTATTTTGGGTTGGGGTATTTCTTATGCAGGTAGGATTTGGTGGATTTTATAACTTCTTTACTATATATGAGTCCTCTCATGGTATTAGCCTAGAGATTATTAGCTGGATGTGGAGTTTTGGAGTCTTGTGTGAGATATTTATGCTCTATTTTCAAGCCAAACTACTACAGAGAAACCTATTAAATATATTGATATTTGCCACCTTTATCACAGCGATTAGATGGATGTTACTATTTCTGTTTGGAGACTCTATAGCCATTACATTTCTATCACAGTCACTTCATGCTTTTAGTTTTGCTCTATACCACACAGCAGCTATCACATATATCTACTCTCTATATACCCAAAAGAAGTTAGCCCAGCAGTTTTTTCTAGGGATAGCCTTTGGGCTTGGTGGTTCTGTAGGTGCTATAGTCTCTGGCAAAATATATGGAGAGTATCTATTTTTGATTGAAGCTATTATCACAATGGCTTCACTAGTAGCACTCATAATACATAAAAGACGAAAAGAGTATATAAATCTATGAGATACACCACCCCACTAATCATATTAGCAGGAGGCAAAAGCTCTAGGATGGGTAGAGATAAAGCCCTCTTGCCATTTGGAGGATATAGCTCTCTAGCACAGTTTCAGTACCATAGACTCCAGCCAATTTTTGAGACTATTTATATATCTGCCAAAGAAAATAAATTTAGTTTTGATTTTAATCTAATAGAGGACAGATATCCAGACTCCTCACCTCTAGTAGCACTCATATCTATACTTGAAGAGCTAGATGTAGATGAGGTCTTTTTGCTTAGTGTAGATGCTCCATTTATAGATAGAGATACCATAAAGAGACTATTTGAAGCCAATACTCCAAACACACAAGCGATAATATCAAAAAGTCCAAACGGCATAGAGCCACTATGTGGAGTATATAAAAAGTCTATCTTACCCATAGCCAAAAATCAACTAGCACAAAACAACCATAGACTAAATGACCTCCTAAGAGCGATAGATACTACATTTGTAGAGTTTTCAGATAGTAGTAGTTTTTTAAATATGAACTATATTGAGGATTATGAAGAGGGCCGTAAAAACCACAACCTATCAAAAAGGTAATCTCCTATCTTTATACCACTCATCAATACATATTAAAAAGCTCTCTAGGTGATTTGGTTTTGTCTATTTGTGGTGGTGGGGTGTAGCTTTTTTTATCATCAAATAGGTCTCTAATTGAGTTGTTTTTGGGTACTTTTCTCTCTCTTTTGTATGTTGTTATCTCTTCTCTTTTTACCTTTTTTACTACTTTGGGATATACTCTCTTTGGCTCTACTCTTTTTGGCTCTATCTTGACTCTTCTTTTGATGGTAGTTGGAGGGGTTATACTTTTTGTGGTGCTATTTTCAGGGCTATCAGGCTCAATAATCTCCTCTGGTTTTAGGTACTTTAACTCTACTAATATATCCAATGTTTTTCTAAATACTGGTACAGAAGAGAGTGAGGCGAAGTATCTATTTTTGGCTTTTGGACGGATTGTTAATACACCTATTGTGTATTTGCTTCCGTTTTTGTCATTGGCAAATCCATAGAAACTACTATGGTACTCTCTGGAGTATTTGCCATTTTTGGCTATGTGTGCTGTTCCTGTTTTGCCTCCTACTTCAAGCCCTCTATATTGTGCATCTACTCCTGTACCTCTCTTTACTACCTCTATGAGCATATCTTTTACCTCATTGGCACTCTTTTTGCTTATCACTTTTGTTTTGGATTTTTGGGGTTTGATTGTGTAGTGGTGTCCACTCTCGTCACTTAGGTAGTTTACTATCTTGGGTGTGAGGCTTACTCCATCATTATTGAATACACTATAGGCTTTGAGTAGTTGAGCAAAGGTACTCATCATCCCATAGCCATAGGATGTATTTGCTCTGTGTAGAGGGTGGTTTAGTAGGTGGACTGATTTGAGGCTTCCTGCTAAATCTCTGAATAAATCTATCCCACTAGGCTTGGCTATACCAAACTTCAATAACCCATCTCTAAGCTCCTTCCCTTTGAGTCTCCATGATATTTGTGATATACCTATATTTGAAGAGTGAACCAATATATCTGTAGCACTCAAAGAGGCAAACTTATCATCATCAGATATAGAACTATGTTTACTTATATAAAACCTATCATAGTCGGTATTAAATATAGTATTAGGAGTCACTACACCCTTATCTAGTGCTATTGCCATAGTAATTGGCTTGATAACAGACCCTGCCTCATAAGGATACTCTGTAAATTTAGGTACAAGAGATGATATATCTTTGATATTGTTAGGGTCATACCTCTTTGATGAGGCTAGTGCTATCACCTTGCCTGTGCTACTCTCCATCACTCCTGCTAATATCTCATCAGCATTAACATCTAACTTCATCTCATCCAACATAAGCTCTAATCTTCTTTGCACTGCCAAAGATATATTTAGATGTAAATCATACCCATCCATCCGTTTCATAGAGATTACATTTTTATCATATATTATCGCTCCTACTACATCTCTCTTGCCTTTTAGGTAGCCATCTTTTTTGTATCTGATATATTTATCATAAGCTTGTTCTACCCCTTTGAGTCCTACAGGACGACTGTATCGTCCATCATATACATCTTTGGTATATCCCAAAACTGGTGTGAGTATATCACCTAGAGGGAAACGCCTACTCTCTTTGTTTTCTGATATATCTATAGCATATACTATCTCTGAGCCATTTGGTGTTTTGATATAGTCAAATACATCCAATTGCTGTAGCTTGTATGAGAGAGACTTCAACTGCATAGCAAAACGGGCATTAATATCTTTGGAGAGGGTGATATTTCCTTTTATGTAGTTGCCTTTGCTATCTTTTAGTTTGCACTCTATTAGCTCTTCATCTATCCCACTATATATACTAAATAGTTTTATAAAGAGGGGGCGTTTCTGGGGATTGAGACTAGCACCTCTTATTGTAGCGTGGTATGTCTTTTGTGATGAGCTTATGGTATAGTTATCAGCCGATATAATAGCACCACGAAATGCACGGTCTATTATAGTCTTGTTGTGACTAGGCATACCTCTAGGAGATGATATGATACTATCTATGCGAAACAAAAATGCCAACATAGCAGATGTGATAAGAAAAAAAAGAATAGTTATCTTATAAGTTCTTTGATGTATAGCATTGTTTTGTAGTTTTTTGTCCATATTTACCTCTCGTTGGATTGTGATTTTATCAAATTTATCTATTAATTTTGATAAAATACTAATTAATATGATAAAAAAGAGGATAATGATGATAGACAAACCACTCCTTTATGGTGTAATGATACTTTTGAGTTTATCTTTAGTTATGACTTACTCTCTTTCAACATACCCACTACTGCATCTGGAATATAGTGATTATCACTTCTTTACAAGACAGCTTGTAGCTGTATCTATAGGTGTTATTAGCATAATAGTATTGAGCAAATTAGAGCTTGATAGAGTTTTTCACAAAGTTGGGCTTATACTATTTTTTGTTTTTTTTACTCTAATGATAGTTATGCCATTTTTACCATCAAATATAGTCAATGCCGTAGGTGGAGCAAAGAGATGGGTTCATATTGGTGCTATATCTATAGCCCCTGTAGAGTTTTTCAAAGTGGGCTTTATATTTTTTCTAGCGTGGAGTTTCTCTCGTAAATTGATAGAGAAACCCATGATGGGCTTTTGGGAAGAGTTGAAGATGTTTGCTCCATACTTGGTACTCTTTTTGATAGCTGTTGTAATTATCGCTGTATTTCAAAAAGATTTGGGTCAAGTAATAGTCTTGGGTGCTACTTTGATGGTGCTATTTCTATTTATAGGAAGCTCTTGGAGATTTTTTTTGGTGATGCTTCTTTCTGTTATTATGGGGTTTGTTATGTTGATTATACTAGCACCTCATCGTATAGATAGGATAAGAAGCTGGTGGGGGATGGTACAAGATAGTATCCTCTCATCTTTGCCTTTTGAGTCGTTGCAGACACTTCGTATAGATGAGACTAAAGAGCCTTATCAAATATCTAACTCCCTAAATGCTATATATAATGGTGGATTTTATGGACAAGGGTTAGGTAATGGACAGTTCAAATTAGGGTATTTAAGTGATGTTCATACAGACTTTGTACTAGCAGGTATCACAGAAGAGTTGGGACTATTGGGACTATCTTTTGTTACCTTTACTATCTTATTTATTGTATTTCGTATATTCAAGATAGCCGCAAAGGTCAAGAGTCCTATGTACTATCTATTCTCTATAGGTATAGGGTTGCTTATCTCATTTTCGTTTATACTCAATGCCTATGGTATATCAGGTATCACTCCTATCAAGGGTATAGCAGTGCCATTTTTAAGTTATGGAGGCTCACACATAGTAGCCTCTTGTATCTCTATAGGAATGGTGTTGATGATATCAAAGAGTATCGAAAAAAATCATAGAGGAGAGATGATATGAGTATCATAATGAGTGGTGGTGGCACAGGTGGACACCTAACTATCATCAAAGCAGTCAAAGAGCATCTAAAGAGTGAAGATTTGATATATATAGGCTCTACAAGTGGACAAGATAAAAAATGGTTTGGCGAAGATGAGCAGTTTAGTGCAAAATATTTCTTACCCACAAGAGGAGTGGTCAATCAAGGAGTAATTGGCAAGATTAAATCTATATGGCTACTGCTCAAAGCCACTATAAAAGCTATAAAGATACTAAAAAAACACAAAGCTTCTGTAGTCTTTTCAGTAGGTGGTTTCTCTTCAGCACCCTCTGCATTTGCATCCAAGATTTTGTGTATCCCTCTAGTCATCCATGAACAAAATGCCTCTATTGGCTCACTAAATAGACTATTAAGACCATACTCTTATACATTTATCTCATCTTATCTTGATGAGAGTCCTATCAAAGCATATCCAATAAAAGATATATTTTTCCAAAATGCACACATTAGAAAAGATATATCGACTATTATATTTTTGGGTGGTTCACAAGGTGCTAGGGCTATAAACAATCTTGCATTAGATTTAGCACCAACTCTTGAAGATAGAGGTATCAAGATACTTCATCAAGCAGGAGAGAATAATATAGATGAGGTAAAAAAAGCTTACTCAGAGTTAGGAGTCAAAGCAGAAGTGTTTGGATTTACCACCAATTTAGATGAGTATATGAATGAAGCTGACTTAGCCATAGCAAGGAGTGGAGCATCTACGCTTTGGGAACTATCAGCGACTGCCTTGCCCTCTATCTTTATCCCTTATCCTTATGCATCTAGTGACCATCAGTATCACAATGCTAAGTTTTTAGTAGATAGAGATTTAGCGTGGGTAATGAGAGAAGATGAGATAGATACTAAAGAGATTTTGGATATACTAAATAGAGATTTATCCAAGATGAGTCAAGGACTTATGGATATAGTAGAGGTAGATGGAAGCCTCAAGATAGCCAAAGTTTTGACACAAATCTAACACAATTATCTTTTATAATATAGTATATAGTAATTACAAAAGGAGATTTTATGAAAAAAAATATATTAGTAGCAGTGATATTTATAATATCGCTATTTAGTTTCAACGGTTGTAGTGGCTCTTTTGAGGTAGATGGTAACGATGGATATACAACTCTATATCTAGTAGATGAGTATGGATTTGCCTATTCAGGAGTACCTTATATATGTGACTCTATGTATAGTCGGAGTTATACAGCATATAATGGAGAGTTCTCATTTTATCCACCTGATAACTGTACATTTGACTTTAGAGGGTTTGCAGGTGATTATGGAGATGTCTTTAGTGAAGTTGTTAGAATAGTAGATTATACTGATAATGGTAAAAGTAGAATTCCTTATGATTGTCGCTTATTTGGTGGAGGTACTACATATTATGATGGTAGTTTTGATTACAATGCAAATGATGAATGTGTATTTTACCTCTAAATAACCTCATTTTCGCTAAAATAAATATAATTTTTATATATAGCGTAAATTAGGAAATTTTATTATGGATATTAGAGAAGCTTACTTAGATTTTTTCAAACAACGAGGTCATGAGATTGTAGAGAGTTCTACGCTCATTCCAGATGATGCTACACTTATGTTTACAAATGCAGGAATGGTGCAGTTTAAAAATATATTTACAGGTGAAGCACCTATCCCAAATCCTCCTCGTGCCACCTCTTCACAGACATGTCTTCGAGCAGGGGGTAAACATAACGACCTTGATAATGTCGGCTATACAGCTAGACACCATACGCTATTTGAGATGCTTGGTAACTTCTCATTTGCTGATTACTTCAAATCTCAGGCTATCGCTTATTCTTGGGAGTTTGTTACTAGCAAAGAGTACCTAGACCTCCCTATAGATAAGTTGTGGGTGACTGTACATACTGATGATGATGAAGCTTTTGGTATATGGGCAAGGTATATAGACCCCTCACGGATTGTTCGTTTTGGTGATAAAGATAACTTTTGGCAGATGGGTGATACAGGACCATGTGGACCTTGTAGTGAGATTTTTTATGACCAAGGTGAAGAGAATTTCAGTAGTGATGAAGATGTAATGGGTGGAGAGGGTGATAGATTTTTAGAGATTTGGAACTTAGTCTTTATGCAGTACGAAAAAGATAGCGATGGCAACCTAAACCCTCTACCAAAACCTAGTATAGATACAGGTATGGGACTAGAGAGAGTAGTAGCTATCAAAGAGGGTAAACTCAACAACTACCACTCCTCACTATTTATGCCATTTCTTAATAAGATAGGTGAGCTTATCGGTACTCCTTATGATTTTGATGCACCAAACTCTGCATCATATCGTGTAATAGCTGACCATTTGCGTTCTTGTTCATTTCTATTGGCACAGGGAGTTAATTTCGATAAAGAGGGACGAGGTTATGTACTTCGACGAATTATGAGAAGAGCTATTAGACATGGCTATCTATTGGGCTTTAGAGAGCCATTTATATATAAATTAGTTGATACTTTAGTATCTCTAATGGGACACCAATATCCATATATAGTAGATAAAGTAGTATCTATAAAAGCCTCAATGAAGATGGAAGAGAAGAGATTTTTTGAGACTATTGAAGCTGGTATTACACTATTTAATAAAGAGCTTGAAAATACCAAAGATATATTTGACGGAGAGGTAGCATTTAAGCTATATGATACCTATGGTTTCCCTCTTGACTTGACCCAAGATATGCTTAGAGAAAAAAATATAAAGCTTGATATTGAAGCATTTGATGCAAAGATGCAAATCCAAAAAGAGCAATCCAAAGCCAATTGGAAAGGTACAGGGGATGCTACATCTACTGGTGATTTCAAGATACTCAAAGAGACATTTGGAGTAAATAAATTTGTAGGTTATCACCATGAGAGAGTGGAGTCCAAAGTATTAGCACTGCTTGATGAGAACTTCAAAAGAGTAACTATCCTCACAGCTAAACAAAAAGGCTGGATAATGCTTGATGAGACACCATTTTATGCCACTTCAGGTGGACAAGTAGGTGATATTGGAGATATTGAAGGTAGAGGATATATACTAGATACCCAAAAGTTTCTCGATATGAACTTCTCACAGATTGAAGTGCGACGCAAGATACTTATGGGTGATATTGTAGTAGCCACTGTAGATAATAGAAGAAGAGCCCAAATAGCCAAACACCACTCTGCTACACACCTTCTTCACGCAGGTCTTATAGATATATTAGGCACACACATCTCCCAAGCAGGTTCTCTAGTAGAGCCTGATAGATTGCGTTTTGACTTCACGCACCCAAGAGCGTTGAGTGAAGATGAGATTACTCAGATAGAGTTGTGGGTAAATCATCAAATAGCCAACCCAACACCTAGCAAAACAGAAGAGATGAGTATAGAAGATGCCAAAAACTCAGGAGCAAAAGCACTATTTGGTGAGAAGTATGGTGATATGGTTCGAGTAGTAACTATTGGTGATATGTCTGTAGAGTTTTGTGGTGGTACACATGTTGGCAATACTGCTGATATAGGTATCTTTATGATTACCAAAGAGAGTGGAGTGAGTGCAGGTGTAAGACGGATAGAGGCTATATGTGGTACAAAAGCAGTACAAAATGTATATGCTATGAGAAGTGAACTAAAATCTATAAGAGATGAGCTTAAAAACCAAGATGCACTAGTAGGAATATCCAAACTAAAAGAGCAGGTGAAATCACTCAAAGGTGAGCTTCAAAAGGCTCTTAAATCTACTAAAAAAGAGCTAACAGCTATAGAGATAGGTAGTCACAATGTGATAGTAGAAGAGGTAGAACACGGCGATATAAAAGAGCTAATAGATGAGGCTAAAAATAGATACCCTAATCTAGCTATTATGCTATTTCAGAAAAAAGATGACAAGGTGATGATAGCGTGTGGGTCTAAAGAGACAAATATCAAAGCAGGTAACTGGATAAAAGAGATAGCACCTATATTAGGTGGTGGTGGTGGTGGTCGTCCTGACTTTGCACAAGCAGGAGGCAAAGATATAACCAAAATAGATGAAGCCAAAGAGAAATCACTAGAGTATATCAAGGCAAATATCTAATGAAAGATTTTATAATATCTACATTTGGTGAATTTGCATCTATTATAGTATCTATCCATATATTCTCAGCTATCGTTTGGGTAGGTGGTATGATAGCGATATTTTTCGCAGTTCACCCATCTATGCAGAGTATAGATGATGCCAAAATTAGACTAGGCAAAACACTTATGATAGTGGGTAGGTTTTTTAATATAGTGATACCATTTATTATACTACTCTTAGTTAGTGCTATATTTATGGCAGTGGGTTTAGGATTTAGAGCAAATGCACTAGATAGTAGTGGCAATGTGATAAGTGAAGTGGCTAATAATCTATATAATATCGTTCATATCAAAGAGGTTATTTGGCTAATAATGGCTACTAATTTTACTATTATGTACACCAAAAGAGCAAAAGCCCAAAGGCTATTTAATAGTGGAGATTTAGCAGGTGCAAAAGAGAAAGTGGCAATCATTCCAAAACTTCTTCTACCTATCAATATCATTTTGGGTATATTAGCCCTTTGGTTTGGTGTGACTCTTAGAGGATTTTAGATAGTGGTTTGTCTATGTTCTACCTCCACTAGCAGAGCGTTGCTTCTTCGTAACTTTGGGATAGATTTTATCCAAAAAGAGACAGATTATGATGAGGAGCAAATCACCACAACTTGTGCTAGAGAGTTTGTATATATCGCAAGTCGTGGAAAACTAGATTGGGCTATACGAGAGTTTGGATTTGATATACCTCTAATATGTGCAGATACAGTCATAGCCACAAGTGATGGCAAAATCTTACGAAAACCCAAAAACAAAGATGAAGCAAGGCAGATACTAAATATCCAAAGTGGCTCAAAAGTATCTATAATCACCTCCGTGCATCTAAAAACAAAATCAATTGAATTTTCAAATATATCTACTACTGATTATCACTTCGCACCATTTGATAGAGATGATTTGGAGGAGTATTTAGATAGCCTTGAGTGGAATGGCAAAGCAGGAGGCTGTATGGTAGAGGGCTTTTGTCAAAAATATATCAAAAGTGTGGATGGATTAGACTCTAACGCTAGAGGGCTACAAGTAGAGAAGATTTTGGGTTGGCTAAATTTAGATGAGATAAGATAGATGACACACATAGAGCTAATAGAGTTTATATACAAAAACCGTTTTGAGCTTGACTCTTTATACAAAAAAAGAGTAGATAGAGTAAGCAAAGATTTAGCCTCTTCACGGCTTGTAGCCAAAGTAGGAGAGAGTGTAGAGGTAAGTTCAGCGTATAAAAACTTCGTAGATATTACCCTAAAGCGAATTGATTATGGTATCATCTTTCACACATATAGTAGCGAACTACAAGATTTATTAAAGTACAAAATCCGTTATATAGAGGAGAAGAAGCCTCACTATATTGATGATATTATATCTCTTATTAAAAATATATTTTTCAAACTCCAAAGACGAGATGAGGAGATACGGCTACTTCTTGTCAAGCTAGAGAACGAAAACTCCCTTGATTTGGATATACTATTAGAAAAATCTATGGATATATTAGAAAAAATCACAGAGGTAAACCGTGCAAACAACGAGATAAGAGAGATATTTTATAGTGATACCTACTCTCTTGATGACTCTATTGGGCTATTTATAGATGAGATAAATCCTCAAATGATAAGCTTCATATCCAATATCTCCAATGCCCTAGATAGACTCAATCAATTTATAGCCAGAACACGCAAACTAAGAGTACAAAACAAGACACTATTTCAACTAGCCAACAATATATTAGAGGAAAAAGATGAAAAGCTAGAGGAGTTTTTGACCCTAGAACCCAAGCTATACTATATGACACTCAAAAGAAGCAGTAGAAATAAAATACACGCACTCCCAGATGGCTCTGAGTTTTCAAAAGTAGTACGAAAACTAAGACTTATAATAGATGATTTTTCTATAAAAGCCCCAAATACCAAGATAGTAATAGACCCACCAGATGACCAAAAACTCTCACTTGTAAACCTCCAAAAAATTGAAGATGATTTACTATCAAATGGAAGTGAAGATATGTTTGATTTTATCTATAACCACGATGAACTCACCACTCTTATAGCCCAAAATGAAGAGAAAGAGAGTATCAAAGATGAGAGTTTCAAGATATTTTTGCAATTTATAATCCCAAACAATAAAAATATAGAGCTAACCAATAGATACAACGAACACAATATAAGGATAGCCAAATGGATAAATTTATAAAGAAGGTGCAATAAATTGACACCCTACAATTATATCAGATGAGAATAAGATTAAAATTATGATAGACAACAGCTCCATAGAGGCACTAAAAAGTAGTATTGATATAGTCGATATTGTAGGTAGCTTTATAGAACTCAAAAAATCAGGAGCAAACTTTAAAGCCAACTGCCCCTTTCATGGTGAAGAGACCCCCTCATTTGTCGTAAGCCCAGCAAAGCAGATATATCACTGTTTTGGTTGTGGAGTAGGAGGAGATAGTATCAAATTTGTTATGGAGCTAGAGAAACTTAGCTACCCAGAAGCGATAGAAAAAATAGCCTCTCTCAATAACTTCTCCCTCTCCTACACTAAGGGTGATAGTAACAACTCAAATAGCAAATGGGTACTTGAAGCTCTGAAAGAGTGGTATATCAAAAACCTAAATCAAAACCAAACAGCCCTAGAGTATCTGCACAAAAGAGGTATAAATCAAAACTCCATAGAGAAGTTTGATATAGGCTTCGTCCCCAAAGGGCATGAGGTGATGAGCTTTTTACAAAAATCTCTGCTACCTCTACCCAAAGCCCTTGATGTAGGGATAATCGCCCCCAATGATAATGGAGGTGGCTACTATCCACGGCTTGTAGAGAGGATTGTATTTCCTATCTACTCATCCTCATCCTCAATCGTAGGATTTGGTGGAAGAACCATCACCAACCACCCTGCCAAATATATCAACTCACCCCAAACAAAGCTATTTAATAAATCCCAACTCCTATATGGCTACCACCTAGCCAAAGAGCATATATATAAAAACAAAAAGATTATAATATGTGAGGGGTATCTCGATGTCGTTATGTTTCATCAAGCAGGATTTAGAGAATCAGTAGCAAGTATGGGAACGGCTCTAACGAGTGAACACCTACCACTACTTCGCAAAGGCGACCCCAAAGTAATCTTAGCTTATGATGGAGACAAAGCAGGAATTAACGCAGGGATAAAAGCCTCCAAGATGTTATCTATCGCAGGATTTGATGGAGGGATTATCCTCTTTAAAGATGGAGAAGACCCAGCTGATATGATAGCCAGTGGCAAGAGCCAAGAGGTAGCAGAGCTTCTACGAGAGTACAAACCATTTATCCCATTTGTAGTAGAGATGATAGTAGGTGAGTATGATTTAAGCGACCCACGAGCCAAAGAGGTAGCCTTTGAGGAGGTAAGGGAATATCTAAATAACTTTAGCCAAATCATCAAAGATGCCTACATACCAATGTCAGCAACCCTACTCAAAATCAACCCCTCACTCCTTGGTGACAAGATAGATTTACCAAAACCCAAATTCAAAAATAGAGAAGTCATATCACAACCCATAGACGATGTAGCCCACCTAAGCATAATAAAAACCCTAATAGAACACCCAAACTACATAGACAATGTACTAGATGTGATGGATATATCAATGTTTGGTAACTACGGAGGACTACTAAAGCTACTAATAGAGGGAGATTTAGAAAACCCCTCAATAGTAGGACTAAGCATAGACGAGAGATTTAATATCATGAGCGAAGATGAACTAAACGCCTCCATGATACAGCTACTCACGAGATATTATAGAGAAAAACTCAGAAGCATCCCTAGAGATATAAATATACCAAGTACCAAAAAAGCATATCTAGTAAAGAAGATAAAGATAGATATACTACCACGACTCAAAAGAGGTGAGTTGGTGGCTTTTGAGGTTTGAGGATGGGGAGAGTAGAGTGAAGATGGCAT
>Ga0193962_1000543_pt1 | contig 17204 bp, 13 predicted proteins | sample FB_5_MG_FD_140335 | JGI IMG/M metagenome (GOLD analysis project Ga0193962, IMG submission 140335) | Microbial mat bacterial communities from the Broadkill River, Lewes, Delaware, United States - FB_5_MG | ecosystem: Environmental > Aquatic > Freshwater > River > Microbial mats | place: USA... | reverse complement strand
TCTATCAGGAAGCCATTAGCGCTTGGTGAGAGTTTAGACAAGGCAGGTAAGACGGCTGATTCAAATGCAGAACCACCAGAGCGATACCTTGCTCCCGTATCATAGAGCAACCGATGATTTTGAGTGGATATTAGCACTGCATTCCCCTGCCCTACATCAAAAACCACCGCCGAAAATTGACCTTTATTCATGCGCTCTTGCTGTGGCAAAAAAGCGGGCAAACAGCACAAAACTCCCACCCACCGTAGCCGTCCTTTTACAGGCTGTAATAATAAAAAAACACCCACCAAAAGACTAAAAAGTGCCCAATAAGAAGGCGCTAATATCAAATAGATATTTGAGTTACCCAATAGATTTACGATGAAACTCACTACAGCATCCAAAACCGACCAAAAGACGGATAGTAGATTTCCGACCATCATCAGAGGAAGCATCCATCCACAATAGGCGCACAATAAGGCAGGAACACTCAACAACAAGATTAATAAAATATAAGGAATAGCCAGCAGATTCACAAAAGGAGAAAGGATACTCACTTGCCCAAAAGACAGCGTTACTAAGGGTAACATCACAATAGTAATCCAGATTTGAGCACGAATAGCGGTTTTGATGCCGGAAGATTGACTACGCCTAGCAATCAAAAGCAACAAGGCCCCGACGGCACCAAAACTCAGCCAGAAACCAACTTCATAAATACTCAACGGGTTTAGCAACAACACAAGAAACATGGCAAACCACCAGCGCCGCCAAACACTTGGTGGGCACTTAAGTAACAACCCTCCTAACAACACAGCCGCCATTATCCAGGCACGCTGAGTGGGCAAACTAAACCCAGCAAGGCCAACGTAAATACCGCTCAACACTAATGCAAAAAATACTGGCAACACGCGCTCAAGCCATGGCCAGACAAGTCCGCCTTTATGCCCTAGTCGCAACCCCAGATAAGTACAAGCAACTAAACAGCGCCCTATCCACCAGCCACACCACACACAAATTCCGATGTGTAAACCACTAACAACTAATAAATGCGATGTCCCCGTTTGCTCCATCAACGCCCAATGATCATCGGATAGCCCTCCTCGATCACCCAACAACAAAGCTCGATAGCTTGCTGCAATCAAAGGAGAATCGCTCCACAATTCGGTTAACCAGTGAGCCAATTTAAATCGAATAAGTGAAACCGATATATCAGGAGCTTGATAGTCTAAGTGCTTCTTTACATAACCGGTGGCATCAATACCCTTAATTAACGCCCATCGTTCATAATCAAAACCATAAGGGTTAGCTAAACTATGCGGCGGTTTTAATTTAGCGACGATAGTAAACGTGGCTCCGGGCAATACAGGCGCATCAGACTTAAACCAACGGAGCCGTATCCGCTCGAAATTTGCATCCTTGAGTTTTACGCCTTCTGGGGCGCTAATAACGTTAGTGACCTGCAAATTAAAACGAATCAGGTCTGTCTCATGCGAAGGCAGGCCAATTACACGCCCCTCGACCACCCAATCCCCCGTGTGCGCCTGAGGAAGCCTAGACTGCAAAAGACGATCAGCCGAAACGGTAAACCATGTAAAACCCATGCCCCAACAAATAGTGGCGTACAACAACGTTCTAATCGAGAAATGACTCGCCCCAAAAGAATGATCAAGCCCTTTCACATGACGCTGGCCGAGGCGCGAAAAACCTAATGGCCGTGTCACCCAAATGACGGACTTGGCGCCATACACCAAAAGAATGACAAGAATAAAACTTAAGCAGAAAACCAAAGAAACAAGGAAAGGTAATTGCGATGCTGTGAAAATGCCTAAAATAAATCCGATCATCCGTGATCTCGTGTTGGATTACTGCTCGCGCCTGTGCATAATACCGCTACGTTTTTCAAAGCTGTACGATGTATATGCCACGTAAGTTTATAAAGAAGTACTTGCCTAATGAGTCAAGTCTTAAAAACCACAAACATCTTAGCTGGCTAGGCAGTCACCTGCATGACCCAGCCTTGTGGCATCTCACTCGGAAATCCTTTTCCAAAGCGTTTCTCGTAGGGATATTTTGTGCGTTTTTGCCGTTCCCGCTTCAAATGCTCATTGCCGCACTGCTCGCTGTATTTATGCGTAGCAATATTCCCATATCTGTCAGCTTGGTGTGGATTACTAACCCTTTCACCATTCCGCCTATTTTTTTCTTTACCTATCGAGTGGGCACTTTTTTATTAGGCTCACCTGAGCGCAACATAGAACTGAGTTTTACTCGCGAAGCCCTATCTCATGACTTGCCTGCCATTTGGTGGCCACTACTAACAGGCTCACTCTTTTGCGGGATCGTTTTTAGTATTATTGGGTATTTCGTTGCGAGCCAATTTTGGATCTATTACGTCAAAAAAAGCTGGTCACTTCGCAAAAGAAAACGTAAAGATTAATTAACTAACCTGAATCACGGCTGAGCATGCACTAGCGTTATAGAGAACCCACAAACTAGTGCACACCGTCTTACGTCTACTAATGATTAGTAATTTCGACGAGGCCGCCATCGGTCAATTCAAAGATACGATCCATCTTCTTCGCCAAATCAGGATCATGCGTGACAATAATAAACGATGTATTCAAGTCTTTATTCAACTGTGACATCAATGCCTGAATCTCTGCCGCGGTTTGCCTATCCAAGTTTCCGGTTGGCTCATCCATCAACACACATGCTGGCTCAGTTACTAATGCTCGCGCAATAGCTACCCGTTGACGTTCACCACCACTTAATTGCGCTGGCTTATGAGATAAGCGATGAGACAAGCCGACTTTTTCAAGCAATACTTTTGCTTTATCGGCCGCCTGCGCTGGCGATTGCTTAGCCAACATTAAAGGAATAGCCACATTCTCAACCGCAGTAAACTCAGGTAGCAAATGGTGGAACTGATACACAAACCCCAGCATACGATTTCGGATTTCAGATCGACGCTTTTCAGACGTTTGATAAAGCACTTCTCCGCCTACCGTTACCGACCCACTCGTAGGCCCTTCTAACCCACCAAGCATATTAAGCAAGGTACTCTTCCCCGAGCCCGAAGAACCAATAATGGCTATTCGTTCACCCGCACCCACAGACAAAGAAACCGACCGTAGCACTTCAACTTCATTGCCAGCTTCATTATACGTTTTACAGACATCATCACACACCATAACGGCATCTTGAGTCGCTACAAAAGATTGATCACTCATAACGTAAAGCCTCTGCCGGTTGTGTTTTGGATGCACGCCACGCGGGATACAAGGTGGCTAAAAAGCTAATTGACATAGCCGATGCTGTAATCAGCACCACATCGGACATATTTAATTGGGAAGGCAAATAGCTAATAAAATACACATCCGCTGAAAGAAACTGCACACCCAGTACGCTTTCTAGCCAAGCAACCAGATCTGTCACAGTTAGCGCGAGTAAAGTCCCTAACCCCGCACCCAGCAGCGTACCGGCAAAGCCAATAACAACGCCCTGTACCATAAAGATACGCATGATCATGCCGGGTGTAGCACCTAGTGTACGTAAAATTGCAATATCTGATTTTTTGTCGGTAACCACCATAACTAAGGTAGAGACAATGTTAAATGCGGCGACAAACACAATTAAAAACAACAGGAGCCCAATCATTTTCTTTTCCATCTGAATGGCTTGAAATAAATTGCCATGGGTACGTGTCCAATCCGAGATTAGATAATAACCTGGTAATTTTGAGCCAATTTCCCGGACTGCCGAGGGCGCTTTAAATAAATCGTCTAACGTTAAACGAATCCCCTCAACACCTTCCGGGATACGCTTAATTTTCGCAGCGTCATCAATATTGATATAAGCAAGGCTACTATCTAATTCAGCCCCTACCGAAAAAATACCAACAACTGTAAAGCGCTTAAGCCGTGGCGTAACTCCCGCAACGCTAATAGATGCCTCGGGTAGAACAAGAGTGACTTTATCACCCATACGCACACCCAAATACCGAGCTAACAAATCGCCCAGCACAATACCAAAGTTAGCCTCTTTTAATGTATCCCAAGATCCATTAAGCATATGGTCGGCAACGATGGATACCGCTTTCTCAGCTTCCGGATCAACACCTTGCACCATAACCCCTCGTACCTGCCCGGCATTGGTTAACATTCCTTGAGCATGAATAAACGGAGCGGTTCCAATAACTCGGGGATCATCCAAAACGGTACTCGAAATAGATTTCCAATCTTCAATCGGCTGATCATATCCAGTAATACTCGCATGAGGAACCATCCCTAAAATGCGATCTTTTAATTCACGGTCAAAACCGTTCATCACAGAAAGCACCAGAATAAGTGCCGCTACACCCAGCATTAAGCCAAGCATAGAGACAAGAGAGATGAACGATATAAAATGGTTATTGCGTTTTGCAGCTGTGTAACGCAAGCCCACAAAGAGGGAAAATGGTTTAAACATAATTGCGGATTAAATCACCGTTATTGGGACAACTCTAATTAAACGTTTCATTTTATCGATCGTTTACTTAATTAGCCGTAAATCGAGGCTGGATAGGTAAAATGAAACACTATATGGTCTACTTCAGAATATGGTAAGTTTATCTTGTTATATGTTAATCACAAGTGACTGAATTTATTAGGCTAAATAACCATTATGAGCATCCTTAACGAGCATATAGACCTGATTACGACCGCATTCGATCAGTTTAGTGCCGACTTGATAGTATTTAGCCAGCAACTTGCCAACTCAACACGACCTATCTTTTTAGGCAATCCACCAGACCCTTTTCAAACAGCCAAACATCAGGCTATCGATCTTTACAGCAATATATGGCACCAGGATAACGGCGACGGACGTAAAACCAAAAGTTACTATGGCCTAGTGGGCTGTGATGACACCCTCATTAATTCAGCCCATCAGCTCAATGCCAGCAAAGCCAATCTCAAACAGGCCGTTAGTATACTCAAACAAAAAGGTTTAGCTGAATTAAATCAAACTCTACATCAACGATCGGCCATTATTAACGAAGCATTGAATAAACAGGGTTTAGGGAGGCTTCACCTTAAACAGTGTTACCGAACATTACCTATTGTTGAATCATGCCCTGATCGTGTCCGTTTTAGCTGGTACACCAGCGGCCGTAGTATCAAAAAAATCACGGTAAAAGAAGCCATAGACAAACTACTTAAGATGGGAAGTGACAAACCTCATATTGCCCTACAACTTGATAAATTACAGCGCCTAAATAGCCACACTCCTTTGGCGCAAATTCAGTCTCAAGCTCCGCTTATACGAGCAAACTTTGCATGGAAAACAGAAAGCGATCAATGGAAACGCCAAGCACGCAATTGCCCACTACCCATCCTAATTCCACTTGCAGCCAACCAAAATCTCCCTGAGTGCAACCGCTTACCCGACAAAGCACCAACAGAGCGACAGCGCGCTTTAAGAGCAGACAACCTCATTGATCCCGAGCCTTTCATACCCAGTTTGCGTATACATTTGTACTGCGGTTAACCAACAACAAAACCATCATCCGTTCTTCACCGAAACGTAACATTACCGCTCTAAGGTATGTGGAGCTATTACACATACACATCGGAGCAGATGATGAAAACAATCGCGACTACACTCTCGCTAGCCGTCGCAGTCGCCATGGCTAATGCCGCTCAGGCCGATATTTTACCCGCTTATCAATCCGGCAGTGATTGGTTTACTGAAGCGCAAACAGCCATTGCAGATAAAACTCAGTTAGAACGTATCAAAGCAGCTAAAAACGTTATTTTATTTGTTGGCGATGGCATGGGAATCTCCACTCTCACTGCAGCTCGTATTCTAGAAGGTCAAAACAATGGGAATACCGGTGAAGAAAACCTGCTTTCATTTGAAACGTTCCCCTATTCTGCTCTAGCTAAAACCTATAATACCAATCAACAAACACCTGACTCAGCTGGCACAATGACAGCAATGATGACAGGGGTAAAAACCAAAGCCGGTGTCATCGGTCTATCACCGGAGGCTGTTCGTGCCGAATGCGAAAATAACCCCAATCATCAATTATTTACAGCGCTGGAAGCTGCCGAGCTCGTAGGGAAAGCAACGGGCATTGTCTCAACTGCTCGCCTAACTCATGCAACACCCGCGGCCACCTACGCTAAATCACCAGAACGCAACTGGGAAGATGATTCAGATATGCCAGAAGAAGCGATTGCAGCAGGGTGTACAGACATTGCCAGCCAGCTAATCGACTTTCCTTATGGTGATGGTATTGATGTAGCCATGGGTGGCGGTCGCCGTCATTTTCTACCCAATGATGCCACCGCTAACTCAATTGATGCCGTAAGCACTGTGGAAGGCGACCGGACTGACGGGCGCAACCTAGTTGAAGAGTGGAAAAACGCCCATTCAGACGGTTACTATGCCGATGTGCAAAGTGAATTTGATGCCATCCCAAATACTGCAAAAAAAGTATTCGCTTTGTTTAATGAATCACATATGCACTATGAAGCCGACCGCACAAATGACATTGGTGGCGAACCTTCTCTCACACAAATGACAGAAAAAGCCATTAATGTGCTAAGTAACGACGAGGACGGTTACTTCCTGATGGTTGAATCTGGACGTATTGATCATGGTCACCATGCAGGTAGCGCTTACAATGCATTGACCGATGCGGTAGAACTATCAAATGCCGTAAAAAAAGCTGTTGAACTAACCAATGATGAAGAAACACTCATCATTGTTACCGCCGACCACAGCCACGTATTTACTATTGCTGGCTACCCTACTCGCGGAAATCCAATTCTCGGCAAAGTTATAACAAACGATGGTTCAGGTGCGCCCTTAAGCGATGAGTATTTAGCAGCCGATGGCATGCCTTACACAACCCTCGGATATAACAACGGATTAGGCTATGCATCGCTCTCAGGTGAGACCGATGCTGATGCTCGCTACGACACCGGTGCCTACCCCATTTCCTCAGGCACACGTGTTGATCTCGCTTCTGTTAATACACAAGACTCAGGCTTCCACCAAGAAGCACTTGTCCCATTATCATCTGAAACTCATGCAGGCGAAGACGTCGCTGTTCATGCTATGGGACCATCCGCTTACTTATTCCAAGGCGTCATTGAGCAAAACGTGCTTTTCCAAGTAATGAAGACTGCCATGTCAATTGACGACGAGATCTAAGGCCAGATAAAAGGATAAACATCATGAAAACTTTTAAAATGACTTTGCTGGCCACTTCAATTGCTGTGCTAGCTGGTTGTAACTCATCTGACGACAGCGACGATAACAAAGTCAGTATCGCACCTAAAGACGAAGCGTCACTCGCGTGGTACCAAAACAGTGCTGCTGAAGTCACCACGGCTGAATCTGTTGCTCAAGCAATCGACAATGCTAAAGGCTCTGCTAAAAACATTATCTTATTCGTCGGTGATGGAATGGGCGTTTCCACCGTTACTGCTGGCCGAATCCTTGAAGGCCAACAGCAGGGTATGACCGGTGAAGAAAATATGCTCAGCTTTGACGATTTCCCTTTCTCAGGTCTGTCCAAAACCTACAACACCAACCAACAAACCCCAGACTCCGCTGGTACGATGACAGCCATGATGTCAGGTGTTAAATCTAAAGCTGGAGTGATTGGTGTCAGCGAAGATGTTGTGCGTGCCGACTGTGTATCCTCGCAAGGCACAGAACTAGCCACCGCCTTAGAATTGGCAGAGATAGCCGGTAAATCCACCGGAATTGTGTCGACAGCACGAATTACACACGCCACCCCTGCCGCTACTTATGCTAAATCCCCTGAACGTAACTGGGAAGACGACGGTGATATGCCGCAAGCGGCCAGAGATGCAGGCTGCTTAGACATAGCCGACCAACTTATCCAATTTGAAGATTTGCTGGAAGCACGCGTAAATGGTGGTGCCGACAGTACATACATCGATGGTATCGACGTTGTGATGGGAGGGGGTCGTCGTAGCTTCTTACCTAACGATGCTTCGGCTAACTCATTAGATGCTGTCAGCACTATTGAAGGCGACCGCACGGATGGCCGCAACCTAATCACCGAATGGCAGACCAAATACCCTACCGGCTCCTATATTATGGATCAAGCGGGTTTCGACGCTATTGATCCAACCGCTACCACTAAAGTTCTTGGCTTATTTAACGAATCGCATATGCATTACGAAGCAGACCGCGCTAACGATGGCCAAGGAGAACCGTCACTCTCGGAGATGACTAGCAAAGCAATTGACGTACTCGACAATAACGAAAATGGCTTCTTCCTGATGGTTGAGTCAGGACGTATTGACCATGGCCATCACGCAGGCAGCGCTTACAACGCCCTAACTGATACTGTTGAGTTCGCCAACGCCGTTAAGGCCGCCGTTGAAGGCACTGATCCCGAAGATACTTTGATTATCGTAACCGCCGACCATAGCCACGTATTTACAATTGCTGGCTACCCTACGCGCGGCAATCCGATTCTCGGTAAAGTCGTGACCAATGACAGCAATGGTGAGCCTCTTTCTGAACCAGCCCTAGCCGCAGATGATATGCCATACACGACGTTGGCATATACAAACGGCATGGGGTTCCATGACTTAGGCAACGAGACAGATGCTGATGCTGTTTACAGTGAGGTGATTGTTTCTGGGCGTGCTGATATTTCAGCCGTTAACACAGAATCAACTGGCTTCCACCAAGAAGCATTGGTACCTATGTCATCAGAAACACACGCCGGTGAGGACGTAGGGATCTACGCTGTAGGCCCTGGAGCACAGTTAATTACTGGAACGAACGAACAAAATATTATTTTCCATGTAATGAATCATGCAGGCAATTTATTAGAACAAGCTGAAAACAGATTATAAATGCCCACAAAGAATAGGCAGCTCCGGCTGCCTTTTTGTATTTTCGGATTAAGATGATGAAACTAATCTACGCGACTATTTCGACGGCACTTTTTACTACTGTAACATTCACCAGTGCTGCTTATGCAGACGAAAGCTGCTCAGCAAGCGCTAACAGTTTGCATGCAAGCTATCAAGCAACCCAAACACTCAACACAGAAAACACGACTCGCAACATACAAGTAGATCTTTGGAGGCAAGGCAATGTCGTTATGCACAGCTATCCAAATGGAACCGGCGATATCTGGCATAAGCTCCCCAAAAACCAAATGCGCATGGATAAATATTTTGACCAAGCTAAACGACTCATTGAGTACGAAGCGGCCGACTTAACAACGCTTGGCAAGTCGAAAACATGGGATTCAGTCAATTACCTGATTAATAAAAACTTTTTAACTCAACTTACTAAAGAAAGCGAAACAGGTTCTGGTTGCCAGATAACTACAAAATACTCCGGTGAAGTCAATGGAACCACCTACCATATAGAGTGGAATCCATCACTTGATCTGCTCGTTTCTATGAAAGCCAGTAATAAGCGGCTTATTGAAAGTTGGAATCTAGCTCAACTAGACACCCAAAAAAGCGAAGTTGAAGCCGCTATAAATCAACGCTTCAAATACATGACAACCGATTTTGCCGATATTGGTGACAATGAAGCTGACCCATTCCTAATTAAAATGATCAACCTGGGTTATATCGATCATGCACCTCAAGCGGTGTATGACGCTAATGGGAATAACATTGCCCAACCAGCTCACAGCCACGAGCACGGCCATTCGCATTAACCCCTTCTTGCATGGCTCATTGTGAGTTAGCCCCGCCATCCTATGTCGGGGCTTTTTTATGCCAAGCACTACCTAACTGTTCACTTATCGAGTGGAACCCAACTCGCCATTAATACTCTTACGTTTAATAGCCATCAGTTTTTACTGGAATACCCATGCAACGAATAGCGTTTATTATCTGTGGCAGTCTGCTCCTCTCCAACTCAGCATTTGGGGAAGAAAACCTAACCCGCTTCGCACACGCCTCCTCAAGCGACTGGCAAACCAAAGCATTTGTCGGCGAAACGCTCTACAACATAGTAGATAAAGATAACCAAACTGTTTTAAAAGCCACAAGCCACAGCTCCGCCTCTGGGCTGATATATGAGCAGAAAATAGACCTTCAAAAAACCCCCTACCTAAACTGGCAATGGCTAATCGAAAACCGTCTAGGCCCTATAGACGAACGCAGTAAATCAGGTGATGACTATGTAGCCCGTGTTTACGTGGTAATCGATGGAGGCCTAGCGCTATGGAAAACAAAAGCTTTAACCTATGTGTGGTCGAGTAATCAGTCTAAGGGGCAAGTGTGGGATAACGCTTTTGCTGGTGATGCAGTTAAGATGATCGCCGTTCGCGGGAAAGACGCCCAAACAAACACTTGGTACACAGAAAAGCGAAATGTATACCGCGACTTGATTGCACAATTCGGTGATCAAGGAAGTGAAGAAGCTAACCTTAAAAAGTATCGTTATATAGACGCAACCGTCATTATGACCGATACGGATAACGCAGGAGGCTCCGCAACCGCGTACTACAGCGATATGATATTTAATTGATCAATTTATGGTTTCCCCTTTAATCCCCTTAGGCTTTAAAGGGAAAACCGTTAGCTTAAACCGCCTAAATTACTTATCGCGGTAGTAGATTATATAGAGCCTAGGTAGCATAAATAAGCACGATTACTGCGCTATCAATAGTTTAGGCTAAGTGGTGAAACTTCTTATTACAGATTAGTTCTAAAATTACCCACTGCTTTTACTACTTCTTTAGCCCCTAATTGAATATCGTTAATCACTGACCCAGATTTATTGGATAGCTCAAGCGCTTCTTTGGCTTCACTCAAGCTACCATCTATTTGCGACACAGCTTTTTGCGTGAGCACTTTATTCTCGCTTACCACATTTATTATCTGCTCTGTCGCGGAGCTGGTTCTTGAGGCAAGCTGTCGGACTTCATCGGCTACCACCGAAAAGCCTCTGCCTTGCTCACCTGCTCTAGCGGCCTCAATAGCCGCATTTAAAGCAAGTAAGTTAGTTTGATCTGCTATGCCTTTAATACTTTCAACTAACTCAGATATTTTAGCCGATTGCACATCAAGGTTATAAATCCCTTTACTAACGTCCTCTAATTTAGCGGACAAATTATTCATTGTGTCGATGGTACTTCGGACCACAGCCAAACCATTTTCAGCATCGGCGTCAGTTTTTTGGGAGATTTCGAAGGCAATCTGTGCAGTCTCTGACATGGCTAACTCACGATTCATTTGATCGGTAATTAACGTTGCAAACTTGACTACTTTGTACAGTTCTCCATCGCTATTATGGATTGGATTATATGAAGCCTCTAACCAAATAACATCACCATTTTTATTGAAACGCTTGAAACGATCTGTTTTATAAACGCCTTTTTTCAACTGAGCCCAAAACGTCTTGTATGCGGGGGCTTCAACCTCTTCGGGATCACAAAAAATACTGTGGTGTTTCCCTAAAATTTCGTTTTTCGAATAGCCAGTTGCATTCAGGAAGTTATCGTTCGCGTCTTGAATAATACCTTCAAGGTTAAATTCTATAACTGCAGAAGAACGGCTGATAGCTAAAAGCATATCTTCTTTTTCTTGGGACTGAGAGATAGTACGGGTCAGCTCTGTAGAATAGACTGCCAATTGTCCATTAATAGGCTGAACAATACTCCTCAACCATGTTTCTGCACCGTTTTTAGCTCTAAACTGAATAGCACCATGCCAGTGATTCTTTTTATTAATGGCTTGCAACATATTCTGAATATGCTGTTTGTTCATCGACTTTTCTGACAAAAAGTCTTTAATTTTCTTACCAACGATGTAACTAGTATCATAACCAATCACACCACTAAAGGCTTCATTGACCTCTGTAATAGTTCCGTTTTCATCCACTAAAAAGTAAAGCATTTCCTCTTTTAATTCTTTTTCAATTGCGTCATACGCGGTAGCTTTAACTTGCAGACGGGAAATTTCATTTAATAATTTTTTCTTAGAAAACCACATTAAATATGTCTTCCCTATAATTAGTGGATTTTTAATAATCTAATATTTTCGCACACATAACGTTAGTTACATGACAACCTATAACTATAAGATTTATGTATCATATTGAACCTTGCCTGCACTAAATCAATGCACAGAACCAACTGTAACATCTTATTTTTGTTGGAAATTACAACAAAAAAAGATGTCTCAATAGCAATAAAAACCTTATATTTACTGATCATAGACCATAAACTGCAGAAATCAATTTTACTAAAAATTTAGTTGCTTTTGTGACTGCAGATGTGATTTTAGTCATATTGAGAAACGCGGTCACACTACATCAACCCTGTGCCTGATTGCTCAAAGCGCCCCCATTGCTTAGGTGGCAAACCGTAAAGGCGCCTAAACTCCCTACTAAATTGAGTAGAGCTTACATACCCGACCTCCATGGCCGCTTGGTTCACAGTCATACCTGCGGCTATTTTGATAGCCGCACTATTAAGACGCATGCATTTTACAAACTGCACTGGCGACATCGTGGTCGCTTGTTTAAATTTTCGATGGAAAACCGCTCGACTCATTCCCACTTGAGAGGCCACCTCTTCGATAGATACTTTTTGATCCAGCCGAGAAGACAAATAAGCAATAGAGCGCGCTATTTCATTACCGACGCCAAAAGCACGGCTTACCGACTCACCAGCGGCTCCTTTTAAAACAGTGTAATACAACTCCCTAAGCCGCCCATCACCTAGAAGGGCCGCTTCTGCAGGGCTATTTGAAATTTGAATTAGGCGTAACAGGGCCTCATTGAATGGGTCATCCCAGTCAGCCAGAGTAACCCCTTGCGGGATACGTCCACCTTTCGGTTTACGAATATCTAATCCCGAACTTTCAATTTCAATCACTAATTCCGTCATCACCCGGGTATCAAGAGCGATATATACACCCAACAAGGGATTATCCAGTGACGCTGCGGGGGACCCCGCTTCTACAGGCATCGATATAGCACAACACATATATTGACTGCTGTCATAAACATGCTGTTTGCCATCTAATATGGCTTCTTTCGCGCCACTTACGATAGCTACAATCGAAGGCTCATAGACCGCAGGGGCACAACGTATAGGCTCCGTAACTCTGAAGAGCTTCACCCCTTTTATACCAGTTTCGACAATGCCATCTTCGCTAATATTTTGTTGAATGAGTTGTTTAATTAACCTTTTATCCATTTTCACAAAATATCACCATACATTGCTTTACTCAATATAGCGATACAATTAGGCATAAAATAGCGACAATATCGCCTATTTTAGGTTTTAACTGATAGCTATAGTTAATTTTCATTTCGTAATTTAATAACACGACAAAGTACTAGGCTATACCACTTAACCAACTGTCAATATAGCCTGCTATTGAGGATTTTAAGCAATGAAAAGCACGCAACAATGTGGTGAAGCAGGCTGGACACCAGACTCTCTTGGCTCACTCTCAGGAAAAACCTATGTCATCACCGGAGCCACCGCCGGAACAGGTTATGAGGCTGCACGCATACTCCTTTCAAAAGGAGCAAAAGTAGTCATGTTAAACAGGAATGTTGATAAATCAGAGGCGACAGTAAAGGCATTAAAACAGGCGATTAGCAACGAAATAGACGTTAGCTTCGTACAAATGGACCTAGCGGTAATGAGTTCCGTTCGCAAGGCTGCAGCAAAAATCATTAAAGAAGTCCCTCGTATCGATGCGCTTATCTGTAATGCAGCCATCGCTCAAGTGGCAAAACAAGAGATCACCTTTGATGGCTTTGAAAGCCAACTAGGTATTAATCACTACGGACATTTCTTGCTATGCGGTTTACTTTTCGAACAAATAGAATCATCTCAAGGGCGTATAGTGGTGGTTACAAGCGAAGGTTACAAAATGGGTTTAAAAACTATTCAGTTTGATGACATGAACTGGGATAAAAATTATCACCCCAACCATACTTACTGCCACAGCAAGTTAGCACAGATGATGTTTGCTTATGAATTACAAAACCGAATAAGACAGGCTGAAAAAAAAGTCAAAGTTTATGTGTGCCACCCTGGTGCATCTAAGACTTCGCTCATCAACCAAAAAGCTAATTTAATCTCTAGGCTCACTTGGTCTTTAATGTCTTCGACGCCCTTAGTACAGTCAGCGAGAAAAGGAGCCTACCCAGAGGTCATGTGCGCTACAGAAGACGACCTGAAACAACAGGCCTATTACGGCCCAACGGGGATCATGAATTTCGGCGGCCCTGTTGGCGAATGTAAACTTGAACCTTTCGTTTTAAATAGCGAGGTTATCACGCGTCTATGGAATATTTCTGAGAAGGAAACGTCTTTAACATGGCCTTTGTAATGATCTGCACAGGTAAATAACAGTATGAGCTAATACGCCACCAGCACCCATCCACGGATGGGTGCTGGTATGTATCATGATAATTGAGTTTCACTACTCACTTCGGTCTGCGCGTCTGAGTAAAATAAAACGCCTAACAGTGCAACTAATGTAGAGATCATCATTATGATGATAATTGGCCACAGAGAGTCATGACTCAGCAAGGCCGCAATAGCACTTATTGCAGCTGCTACAATATATTGCGTGGCTCCTAATACTGCCGCAGCAATCCCTGCATTTTTACCAAAGTACTGCATAAAACATGCACTTGAGTTAGGTACAACCCCGCCCATAGATGCCGTTGTGATAACAAAGCCAAACACCGCCAGCCAAAGGTTATTTGGAAAAAGACTGGTAGCCCCAATTAAAGTAGCAACCCCTATCAACTGTATATAAAGAAACACTTTTAATAGTTGTGCCGGCTCAGACTTGTGCAACAAATAACTATTAACCCTGTTGGTAACAGCAACACCACCAACATTTAATATAAGCAATGCTGAGAAGAAAGTTTCGCTAACATGAAAGTGCTCGATATAGGCAAAAGGCGCATTGGTTAAAAACGTCATCAAAACAGAAAAACCAAACCCTTGCGCTAATAAATAACCCAATGCTCGACGCTCTCGAAACACACTCATATAACCGCCACTGACTTCCGGCTGGGCTGTTTTAGTTTCTTTAGGCATAACCCATAAAGCGCAAATGGTAACAATGACTCCAACCACGCCTAGCGACGAAAAAATCCACCCCCAGTCTAAAGCTTTTAAAATTATTGTCCCAACCGATGGGGCTATTGATGGTGCCAACATACTTATCAACATGATCAATGAAAACAACCGGGCGGAATCCTTGCCTTGCGTATTATCACGAATGATTGCTGGGACACCGACAACAGATATCCCTCCGCCAATCGCCTGGAGCATTCGTAAGCTCCACAACATGACCAAAGAATCTGAATAAGGGATTAAGAAACTGCCTGCACTAAATACAATTAACCCAAGAACAATAATCGATTTACGGCCAAACTTATCAGATAAAGGACCACCAATCAGTTGCCCAATGGCTAAACCAAAAATATACAGACTGACTGTTACTGCAACCATCGAAATATCGGTACTCAAATCTGATGCCATCACTGGAATTGCAGATAAGTATCCGTCAGTTGCGAAAGGCGTTAGTGCCGAAATCCCAGCTAACAGAAATAAAATTGGAGCGGATATAAATTGATTCATAAGACCTCACTTTGCTTTCTAGAAAGATAGTATATGGATTTTACCTTTCTAGCAAGCTATATTGCTTATATAGCTCAGGAGTAGATTTATGATTAAGCAGACACCTGTAACTCAGGTATTACATAAAACCGAAAAAAACTGGCCCGAATCGCACCAAGAAATCTCACCCGAGATTCTGCGCATCTATCGAATTAATGATTACTTGCGTCAAAACGTTCAGATTGTTTTGGATAATTTTGGACTTCAAGCTGCTGATTTTGCTGTCTTAGAAACACTAAGAAAAGAGCCGGCCCCACACTGTTTGACGCCCACTGAATTATCAACAGCCATGCTTTTTAGCTCGGGCGGATTAACCAAAGTGTTACATCGCATGACAAATGCTGGATACATCACTCGAATCCACAACCCTCACGACAAGCGCGGAAAATTAGTTCAGCTAACAGAAAGCGGAGGGACATTAATCAATGAAGTGATTGTGAAGCTGCATTCACAAGAACAGAGCATAATGACTGCCCTTTCAACCCATGAGAAAACAGCTTTAAACCAGTTATTAGAAAAGCTTCTAAACGTCTGGGAGGAGTAAAGTTTAAATAATGTCTAACTAAAGGCTGTATGTGATTATAATACAAGAATAAATTCAGCTTTCGAAAGGATACACGCCCATGGATGAACTGGTAACCTTGTTTTTACTCGTCGTTTTCTTAGTTTTTCTGGGCGTCATCGGTGGTTGGGTTGCTTTCTTTCGAACTAAAGACCTACGCCAACGTGTTAGCTACCTGGAAGCTGAACTGCAACAACTGACTCAAATAACAAAGCAGCCAGTCATCAAGCCCGCCCAACAAAGACCTTTGGTTGATACTGCTCAAAATACTGACCAAACCTTAGCCAACAAGGAGGTTGAACCCGCCTCCGATGATGCTCCTCGCGAGGATACGCGCCCCGCTTATGATCACTGGCAACCCTCGTCACCACAACAGGCCAAAGGTTCAACCAATGCTGGCGCAGCTAGCGACCGCGCACAACACATTACCTCCCAACAAGCATCAGCTTTTTTTAAGCATTTAAAACAAAACTGGCTAACCTGGGTCGGCGGTTTATGTGTAGGTTTGTCTGGGATTTTCTTAGTTAAATACTCAATCGATCAAGGCTTACTGGGGCCTGAGGCTCGAATTGCGCTAGCTATTTTCATGGGAATTAGCTTCCACGGGCTAGCTTTTTGGCTCAAAGGCCGGCTTAACTTTAATAGCGACGCGGTTGCGGCATTAGCGGGCGGCGCAAGTATTACGTTATATGCTGCAATGTTGGCTGCACTGCACCTTTACAACCTTTTCTCTCCGACTCTCGTGTTTATTCTTCTCGCCTGTATTTCAATAGGCACTATGCTACTCGCCTTAGTCTATGGACCGGTGCTTGCGGCAATTGGTATTTTAGGCGCTTATATCGTCCCTATCCTCGTTAATACCGGCAGCAATAATGTGGCAGGAGCGCTCATCTACAGTGCCATTATTACGCTGTCTGCCTTCGCCCTCTTTCGCTATGTTTTTCGTCGGTGGTTATGGGTTGGCGTTATCCTAGCATCTACCGCTTGGTGGCTCATTGC
>Ga0193962_1000542_pt1 | contig 17205 bp, 20 predicted proteins | sample FB_5_MG_FD_140335 | JGI IMG/M metagenome (GOLD analysis project Ga0193962, IMG submission 140335) | Microbial mat bacterial communities from the Broadkill River, Lewes, Delaware, United States - FB_5_MG | ecosystem: Environmental > Aquatic > Freshwater > River > Microbial mats | place: USA... | reverse complement strand
TTTTTACCATCAACCATAAAAAGTATTATATCAGCCTCTTTTGCACACTCAACTGCTTTTCTTTTTACATTTGAAAATATTGCATCATTTGTATCATCAATTCCACCTGTATCTAACATAAGTGCGTCTTTATCTAATATTTCTACTTCGTGTCTTCTAATATCTCTAGTAGTCCCAGCCATATCAGAAACAATAGCAATTCTTTTTTTTGCAATTCTATTAAATAGTGATGATTTACCAACATTTGGTTGCCCAATAAGTGCAATTTTTTTAAGTGTATTATCCATAAAAGTTTTGTTTTCCTATAAAATTAAAAAAGGCATTAGCGTAAAAGCTAATACCTTTAAAAAAATTTAGAGTATACTATTAGTATAATCCAAATTTACCTTCTTCAGCTGCTTTGTATAATACTCTCATATTATCGTCTTTGTCATAGAATACTTTGAATGTAGCATCACTAGCTTTTAAATCAGTTAATGCTTCTTCAATATCTATTGGTTTATATGAAGTTAATCTAACTGGGAAAACTTCTGAATCTAATTTAGTTAGTTCAGTAGCAATCTTATCTTCAATTTCATTTGCTACAACTTCTGCAAGTTTAGTAGCTTTATGACCAGTTATTTTGTCATGATGTCGTCTTAATACTTTAGAAACTCTATCTACAGCAATATCAATTGCAGCATATAAGTCTTTATCTTTTTGTTTAACAACAACAGTGTCTATGTGAGCAATATTTAAAGTAAATTCAAACGTGAAAGCTTTTCTTCCATTTTTCTCTTCTTGATCAATAATTGCGTTTACTGATATAATATCTAAATTATATTTTTTAAAAATTTCAATTGAACTATTAACATACTCTTTAATAGGTTCAGTTAATTCTATGTGTCTTCCTACAATTCCTGTATTCATAACATACTCCTTTTGCTTTATATAAGAGATTATTTTAACATATTATTGATTAAGAAATACACAGTGTAGAAAAAGATTTCAAATAAAATTATAAATTACTAAATAATAGAAGAGAAATGAGTGTAATAGAGGAATATTATACTAATATTTCTCTATTACCTTTCGTATTTGGTTCTGATAAGACACCAGTTTTTTCTAATTGTTCTACAATTGTAGCTGCTCTATTGTAACCAATTCTAAGTTTTCTTTGTATATAAGAGATTGATGTTTTTTTATCCATTAAAACAACTTCTTTTGCATCTTCAAAAAGTTCATCTAATTCACCAATTTCATTTGAATCTGATGACTTTCCACTTAAAGATGAGTTATTTCTATCTTTTACAAAATTCATATCATAAGATACTTCTCTTTGAGAGATTAGAAAATCAACTACACTTTCAATCTCAGTTTCTGTTGACCAAGGGGCATGAATTCTAACAAGTCCTGAAGTTCCAGGGGGAGTAAATAACATATCTCCCCGACCTAATAAAGACTCAGCTCCCATAGAATCTAATATAATTTTAGAATCAACTTTTTGCCCTACTTTATATGAAAGTCTACTTGGTAAATTTGCTTTAATAAGTCCTGTAACAACATCTACAGAAGGTCTTTGTGTTGCAACTATTAAGTGAATTCCAGAAGCTCTTGCCATTTGGGCAAGTCTTGCAATAGAAAGCTCAACTTCTTTTCCACTTGTCATCATTAAATCAGCTAACTCATCAATTACAACAACGATATAAGGTATTTTTGGATATTTCTCCTTTTTTGCTTTTTCATTATAATTTTCAATATTTTTTGTTTTTGTTTGAGACATCAAAGTATATCGTCTTTCCATCTCTGCTACCATATTTGATAAAGCATTAATAGCATCCATTGGTTTTGTAATAACAGGAGTTAAAAGATGTGGAATATCATTATACATTGAAAACTCTAGCATTTTAGGATCAATCATTACAAGTCTTAAATTATCCGGAGAATTCTTATATAATAAAGATAAAATCATGGCATTAATACCAACTGACTTTCCTGAACCTGTAGTCCCTGCAATTAAAAGATGAGGAAGCTTTTTTAAATCTGTAATAAAAGGTTTACCTACAATATCTTTCCCTAAAACCATTGTTAAAGGTGATTTAGCATTTTTAAATATATCACTATCTAAAAGTTCTTTTATATAAATAGTTTGAGTTTCTTCATTTGGAACTTCAATACCAACAACATCTTTTCCAGGAATCGGTGCTTGAATTCTAATTGTTTGAGCTTTTAACGCCATTGCTAAATCATCTTGTAAATTTAGAATTTTAGATACTTTTACATTTGGTGCTGGCTTAAACTCAAATGTTGTAACAACCGGTCCCGTATATGTTCTTACCACATCACCTTCAATTTTAAACATTGATAGTTTTTCTAATAAGTCTTCTATTTTTTTATCAATTTGGGCTTCTGAGATTCTTGATTTCTTTTCTTTTGGAGCTGATTGAAAAAATTTTACAGATGGAAGTTCAAAATCTTTTGGCTTTTCAGTATTTCCTAATTCAATTTCATCTTGTAATTTTTTATTCTCTTCAAGTTCATCAACTATTAAAGCATGAGAAGAATGCTCTTCTTTTTCACTAGATATTATCTCTATTTCTTCTATACTTTCTTCAAAGCTTTTTTCTTCAATATTGTTTTCTTGTGCCTGATTTAAGTCTATTATATTTAAATTATCAACTTCAATATTAGCGATATTACTATCTTCAAATTCTTCAATAACTATTTGCGCAACATCACCAACTTCTCTTACAACAACATTATCTTCATTTGATTTATTTTCAGTATTTTGAACTCTTCGTGGTTTTTTTTTATTTTCTATTCTTCTAGCTTTTGTTGAAGTATCTATTTTTTTAAATTTTGAAACAATTTTTTTTGTATCAATCTTAATATCACTATCCTCGAATATAATTAAACAAGAAATTATAAATCCAATAATAACAAAAATCCAAAGTCCAGCAAGCCCTATAAAAGAATACATAGAATCAACTATAAAATTCCCTATGTTTCCGCTATATATGCCTTTTTCTAAGAGCAAAGATTGAAAAATAAGAAGTGTTATTAACAATAATAAAACTGCAATAGATTTAATCGAAAAATCTTTCCATTCAAATTCTTTTTTAAAATTTAAAATATATAAAGGATATAAAAATAAAAATAAATACACATAAGATAAAAAGCCAAAATATTCATGAGAATAATTTGCAAACACTGAACCTATTTGTCCAACACTTTGCTTATCTGTTACAAATGTAGCATATTCAAAATAAATTATTATAAAAAGAAAGATTAGTGATAATATTTTTTTAAGTATTTTATAGCCTTTTATTTAAGTAATTTAGCAATTTTACCTTGAAGTTTTAACCAAGGTCTATGTTGCATTAAGGGAAATCCTGCCCATTGTTTTTTAGGCTCATCAATTGTCTTTGTAACTCCACCTCGTGCTGCTATTGTTGTAAATGGTGCAATTTCTAAATGTCCAGCTGTTGCACTTTGTCCACCCATAATAACATATTCATGTAAAATAGTCGAACCTGAAAGACCTACTTGTCCTGTTAAAATACACCCAGCACCCAATTTACAGTTATGTGCTATGTGAACTAAATTATCAATTCTTACACCATTTGATATTACAGTTGATTGAAAAACAGCTCTATCAATAGAACTATTAGCTCCAATTTCTACATCATCGCCAATAACTACATTTCCATTTTGATATATCTTAATATATTTTCCATCTTTAGTATTTGCAAAACCAAAACCATCACTACCAATTACAGTTCCTGCATGAATAATACAATCGTCTCCAATAATACAATCTCTATAAATTGTCACATTTGGATAAATAATCGTATTATTTCCTATTTTTACATTATCACCTATAAAAGCCCCTGATAAAATAGTACAATTTGAGCCAATTTTTGAATTTTTACCTAAAGATACATTTTCCATAATTGTAGTATTTTCCCCAACTTTACACTCAAGCCCATCTTCTTCAATAATTTTTGAAGCAAATAGTTTTGATGCATAAGCAAGTTTCAAATAAGGTTCATCGCAAACTAAAGCAATAGTATTTTTTGGAACCATTTTTACAAAATCTTCTTTTACTAGTACCGCTGCTGCTTTTGTATTTTCTAAATCTTTTATATATTTTTTATTTTCTAAGAAAGTCAATTCAGAATTATTTGCATCTAAAAGAGTATTTAGTCCAGAGATTTCAATATTGCTTTCGCATTTAATATCTAAAGATTCTGTTATTTGATTTAATATCAAGTATTGTCCTTATTTTTGTAAGTGAAGATAGAAATCAAAAGATTTCTATCTTTCCATAGCTACAACACCACTTCGTACAACTTCTAGTGGTTTGAATTTATTCATAATATTAGTTAAATTTGCAATTCTACTTGGAGCATCTGTTGCTGAAATTACAATTGCATTTTCAGTCACATGTTGAATATGTCCATTATAAGCCCGAGCAATTACTTCAATTTCACTCAAAGGCTGATCAATTGGAATTTTAATTAAAACGGTCTCTTTTTCTATTACATTTAAGTGTTCGTTAACTCTTAATACAGGGATTAGCTTATTCAATTGTTTAACAATTTGATCAATAACTCTTTTGTCTCCTGTTGTAACAATAGTCATTCTAGAATATTCAGTTCCTACTATTGGAGAAACTGTTAAAGAATCAATATTATATCCACGAGCAGAAAAAAGTCCTACAATTCTTGATAAAACATTATGTTCGTTGATAACAATAACTGAAACAACTCTTCTTGTAGTCTCACTGTCATAATAGTGGTTAAAATTATTCATTACTATCTCCTAGAAGTGTCATTTCATTTAAGGCATGTCCATTTGGAACCATTGGCAATACTATTTCCTCTCGTGCTACAATTACTTCAATCATTGCTGGTCTTTTCTTTAAAATGGCATCATTTAATGCTGCATCAAACTCTGCTTTGGTAGAGACTTTATACCCAAGTCCTCCAAAAGATTCACACAACATTTTAAAATCAGGTTGTGCAGAAAGATCTGTTTCTGAAATTCTATTTTCATAAAATAGTGTTTGCCATTGTCTAACCATTCCTAAGTAATTATTATTTAAAATAATATTAATTACAGGTAAGTTATATTCAACACAAGTCATTAACTCTTGGATATTCATTAAAATAGAACCATCACCTGTAAAGTTAATTGAAACCTTATCTTTGTTTCCTCTTGCAACACCTAAAGCCCCAGGAAGTCCAAATCCCATAGTTCCTAAACCACCTGAAGTATTCCATTGTCTTGGAAATGAAAATGGATAAAACTGTGCAGCCCACATTTGATGTTGTCCAACATCAGTCGAAATAATTGCATTCTCACCTAATATTTGTCCAACTCTTTGAATAACCCATTGTGGCTTAATTACAGAATCTGAATCATTATATTTTAAAGGCTCTTTCTCTTTATAATCTCTTAAAAGTGAAACCCAATTTGAATAATCATTAAACTCCATATTTGAAGCTGATTCAATCATTCCTTGAACTGTAACTTTTAAATCTCCAACAATTGGATAATTTGTATGTACAAGTTTTGCAATTGAGGCTGGATCAATATCAACATGGATTACTTTTGCTTTTTTAGCAAATTCATCAAGTCTTCCAGTAACTCTATCATCAAATCTAGCTCCAAGCGAAATAAGCAAATCTGTGTCATGGGCCGCCATATTAGCAGAAAATTCTCCATGCATCCCTAGCATTCCCATGAATAAGTTATGGCTATCACCCATAACACCTCTAGCCATTAAAGTTTCAACTACAGGAATATTCACTTTCTCAGCAAATTCTCTAATTTCATAAGCACAATTTGACAAAATTGCTCCACCACCTACGTAAAGTAGTGGTTTTTTAGCTTTAGAAATAGCTTCCATAGCTTTTTTTAATTGCCTTTTATTGTATTTAACTGTTGGCTTATATGTTGGTAAATTCACCTCTTCTGGATACACAAAACTCCCTAGTTCTGCCGTGATATCTTTTGGAATATCAATATGAACAGGTCCTGGTCTTCCTGAGTTTGCTATATAAAATGCCTCTTTTATAATTCTTGGTAAATCTTCAATTTTATTAACTAAATAATTATGTTTCGTACAAGGTCTACTAATTCCAACCGCATCAATTTCTTGAAAACCGTCAGTACCAATAATTGTAGTAGGAACTTGTCCTGAAATAACAACTAATGGAATTGAATCCATGTATGCATCAGCTAATCCTGTAACGGCATTAGTAAATCCAGGCCCACTTGTTACAATTGCAACACCTACTTTTCCAGTAGATTTTGCATATCCCTCCGCAGCATGGATAGCTGCTTGTTCGTGCCTAGTTAAAATATGTTGAAAAAAACTTTGTTTATAAATTTCATCATAGACATTCATAATAGCGCCACCAGGATATCCGAAAACTACTTCTACCCCTTCTTCCCTTAATGATTCAGTAACCATCTTTGCGCCACTTATTTTCATTGTCTCTCCCTATTGTAAATTAAGTCCGATATTGTACAAAAGTAAAGATTAATCTGGGTTTAATAAAGTCCTCTAATTAAACATGGTTTATATTAAATTAATCTTAAATTAAGTAAAATGGATATAAGAGAGAAATTAAGGAGTATAAAATGGATGTAAATAGTATTAACAACAATATATCGAATTTAAACAATATTCCACAACAGCAAGCACAAAGAGTTGATTCTAGTGCAAAAGTACAAGATAAAGACGAGTTCTTACGAATTTCAATAAATGATTATAACAATAAAAGAGATGAATTATCAGCCTCTTTACAAGCATTTAATGAAGGTATTGGCATTTCAGCAACTGCAAAGAATGGTCTAGAAAGTCAAAAAGAAATCTTAACAAATGTAAAAAATATCCTGAAAAATCTTCAAGAAAACAATTCATCAGAAATAAATAAAAATGAAGCAAAAAATGAAATAAATAAAGAACTTCTAAATTTTAAAGAAGAAGCTTTTCAAAGTAAATACAAAAATGAAAATCTACTTGCAGTTGATGATTATGAAGAAAACTTATCAATTACTATATCAACAAAAGAATCTCATTTTGCAATAGATAAACCAAATACGCCTCAAATTGCTTCACAAATTGCACAAACTGTAAGTAAGGCTGATTTTAATGATACTGATGCCCTTCAAGCTACAATAAACGTTGTAGAAAACAGTACAAATTTATTACAAAATTTAAGTGATCAATTTACTGATTTAGGGAACAAACTTGAATCTAGTGCAATTACTTCTATTCAAGAACAAATAGAACTTTCAAATACAAATAGAGCAAACAAAGGGATTAATTTTGGGAATGAAGTAATGGATTTTTCAAAATCTAATGTAAATGCAAACCTTGGATATTTGGCTGTTTCTCAAGCAAATATTGTGCAAGCTCAAAGTGTAAGGCTTTTATCTTAAAATAAGTTACAGCAATAAATCATTATCTTAAAAGACAATGATTTATTGCAACACCTTCTCTTAGTCCATCATCAAGGACTATTGAATCTTTCTTTTCAAGAACTTCAAAAATTGCTCTATAAATATAAATCCCAACTTCAATAAATTCAACTTTTCCACGACCTACAAGTTTTGTGATAGTTCGTTTATCTGAATTTCTAAAAATATCTAAAGAGTTTTCAATATCTTTTAAATCCACAATTGTCCCATTTACTTGATTTTTATCATAATGGAAAAAATCTTGATTAAGTTTTATAGCAGCAATTGTTGTTGGAGTTCCAGCTGTTGCGACAAAAGTATATTCAGATATATCAATTTCTAATCCATCTAAAAAGTTTTTAATATCTTTTTTATGAGATTCCAATTCTTCTAAAAGAGAAGAATGTTCAAGATATTTTTGAGTTAAAGTTACAATTCCAAAATTAAAACTTTGAGATTCAAAGTTATCATTGTTATTGTAGTTGTTTACAATAATTTCAACAGAACCTCCTCCAATATCTAATAAAATAAATTTTGAAGAATCGATTTTTTCTCTTTTTAATGCATATTTAACAGCAAGTAAAGTTAATCTAGCCTCTTCTTTTGCATCAATAATCTTAAATCTTGCACCAGTACTTTTTTCAAAGTTTTTTAATACTTCCTCACTATTATTTGCAAGACGCATAGCAGCTGTTGTAACACAAATAGCCTCACTTGCTTTATATTCAAGTTTTGTAGAAGATTCTAAGATAGCTTTAATAACTCTATCTTGTGCTTCTTTTGAAATAAGTCCTGTTTTATTTAAACCATCAGCCATTCCTGTAACTTCATTATATTCATTTATAATTTCATTATTTAAACAATCATAAATCAACACTCTAAAAGAGTTTGATCCTAAGTCAATAGTTGTAACTTTATTCATACTAGGGATGTGGAATTTTAATTTTTGAGTTAAGTGAAAAACCTATTATAATTGTAGAAATTAAAACAATATTTTCATTTATCATACCAGTTAACCAAACTAAATAAACAAGCCATAATAAAATTGCACCTAAAGGTGTTGGAACGCCTATAAAGTATTTTGCTACTTCACCTTCTTCTGCGTTTATATTAAACTGTATTAATCTTCTAAGCCCTGCTATAACATAATAAATAAATGCAAAAGCAACCAAAGGAGTAAAAAGCATTAACTCTTTCCCATCAATTATTGCAAAATAAATAAACATAGTTGGAACAATTACAAATGATAAAAAATCTGCAAAAGAATCAAGTTGAATACCAAATTCAGTTGATAAATTGTATTTTCTAGCAATTTTTCCATCAACTATATCAAAAGCTCCCGCAACCCATGCAAAAAGTGCCGCAGCAAAAAAACTATCGTGTGTTAAAAAATATATTGCTAAAACACCAGCAGTTATATTAAAAAATGTTGCTAAATTAGCTAAATTAAAGTGACTGTTTTTATTGTATAAAAATGTCATTGATTCCCTTCGTTGTAAATAGTAAATTGATTTCTACCATTTTGTTTTGATTTATATAAACATTCATCCGCTATTTTATAAACTTGGTTACAAGAAATATATGAATTAGCTTCATATATAACAGCTCCAATTGAAATAGTTAAGACTTGAGATATTTTACTATTTTTATGCTCAATATTTAATGATTCTATATTTTTATTAACTTCTTTTAAGCACTCTTTTAAAATATCAGGATTAGTATCAAATAAAATCACTCCAAACTCTTCTCCACCTAATCTAAAAACATACTCGTATTCTTTGTCAAAATATAATTTAAGTTCACTTGCAACTTTTTTAAGAGCTATATCTCCCATATCATGACCATAAGTATCATTATATTGTTTGAAAAAGTCAATATCAAGCATTACAAAAGCTGTTCTCCAATGCTTTGAGTTAGAGATAAAAGGCATATTATCAAAAATTTTATCAAAATATTTTCTATTATATAATTTTGTCATAGAATCTGTTATTGAATCTATTTTATATTTTTTTGTTAAGATTTTTAATTGATTATCTTTTTTAATAATTGAATATATAATTACAGAAATAAAAAGAAAAGAAACGAGAAGTAAGATAACCATATTGTAAAAGAGATAATCTTTCATTTGAGTGTACTCTTTTAAAAAAGCTTTTCTTTGTTTATATGCAACTTTTTTTTCATGCTCTTTTAAAAAATCTATTTTTTTTATAAGATTTTTATATGTTGAGATTTTAGATTTATAATTAAGTGAATCTTTTACAAAAGAGTCAATATTATTTACAATTTTTCTCTCTTTTAAATTCTTGTAAGAATTATTATAATATTCCCAATCACTTTTGATATCTTTAAAAAAAGGATCTCTATTACATTTTTTATAAGTCCTCATACAAGTGATTAAATCATCATAATTTTCTTCAATACTATGAAGTTTTAATACAGGAACATAATTTCCAAAATATATATAATCTATTCTATCTTTTAATTTATCAATTTGTGAATTAAATAATATACTTGAAGCAAGCAAAGAAATAATAATGATTACACTAAGAATCGCTAATTTAAAACTAAGACTTTTATAAAACTCATTTTTCATGTGCTATTATAACTACAAATAATGAAAACATTCATAAATCTAAGCTTAATTTCCTCTTTATAATAGCTTAGATATAATCGCGACTTATTATAGAAAGGTTATAATTTGTTAAACATAAAAGAAACTTTTATAGGAAAAGATGCAAAAAGTGATATTTTATCAGGACTCGTAGTTGCAGTTGCACTTGTTCCTGAAGCTATTGCATTTTCATTTATTGCACAAGTTAGTCCAATTGTTGGATTATATGCTGCATTTATTTTAGGATTAATTACAGCCCTTATTGGTGGAAAACCAGGGATGATTTCAGGAGCAACTGGTGCGGTTGCTATTGTTTTAGTTGGAGTTAGTCTTGCTTCAAAAGAAATATTAATAGCACAAGGATTAAGTGGAGAAGCTCTCTCTTTTGGAATAGTTCAATATATTACACTAACTGCTATTATTGCAGGAGCAATACAAATATCAATTGGTGTTTTAAAAATGGGTAAATTTATTCGTTTAGTTCCTCAACCTGCCCTTCATGGGTTTGTAAATGGTCTTGCTGTTGTAATTGCAACAAGTCAAATTAAATTCTTAGATGGCGCTGGTATTATAATGTATTCAGTCATTATTGGAACAATGGCAATTATGTACTTTTTACCAAAGTTCACAAGTGCAATTCCAGCAGGTCTTGTTGCTATTATTATATTTACACTTGGTGTTTATATGACAGGAGCTGATACAAAACTTGTAGGAGACTTGGCGAATCTTTCTGAATTTAAAGGATTACTTCCTTCTTTTCATATTCCAGATGTAATTTTAGATTTTGAAGCATTAAAATTAGTATTTCCTTATGCAGTTATAGTAGCACTTGTTGGTGTAATTGAATCACTTCTAACTCTTTCAGTATTAGATGAAATCAGCGGGAAAAGAGGAAGTGCAAATCAAGAGTGTATAGCACAAGGAACAGGAAATATTACTTGTGGATTCTTTGGAGCAATGCCAGGATGTGTAATGATTGGACAATCAATTATTAATTATACCTCAGGTGGATTGGGAAGACTTTCAGGGATTGTAGCTTCTGTAGGATTGATTTTATTAGTTGCTACGCTTACAGACCTTTTAAATATTATTCCTGTAGCAATTCTAGTTGGAATTATGTTTATGGTGGCAATTGGGACTTTTGAATGGAGTTCATTTGCTAGAATTACAAAAATGCCAAAAAGTGATGCCTTTGTGCTTCTAACAGTAACTATAATTACTATTGTTGAAGATTTAGCAATTGCTGTTATTGCAGGTGTAATTATTTCTGCACTAGTATTTGCTTGGAAACATGCAAGAGTAACAGCTAGAACACATAGAGAAGATGATGGAACAAAAATATATAATTTTGATGGACCCCTATTTTTTGGAAGTGTAACAGCTTTTAACGAAAATTTTGATATCAAACATGATCCTGATAATGTAATTTTAGATTTTAAAGATGCTAGAGTTATGGATATTTCAGGAGTTGAAGCTATTGATGCCATTACAAAAAAATATGCTGAAGCTGGTAAAAAACTTACAATTAGACACTTAAGCGAAGATTGTAAAAAAATTCTTAAAGATGCTGGACCATTTTGTACTTATGAAGAAGATGATCCTAAATATAAAGTTGCAATAAACTACTAATCTTTAGGGATAAGTTCTTATACTTATCCCTTTATTTACTTTTATTTCTTTCTTAGATATAATTTATAAAAAGTTAGAAATAGGTTTGATATGGAAATAAATAACTTTTCTCAATCAGCATCACTAATCTATCAACAAATTGCTCAAAAAAGAGCAGAACTTTCTAATATTGATAAAAAAGACTTAGAAAAATCCACCCAAGAATCATATGATAAAGTAGACATTAGCGATAATAAATATGCAAATAAATATGATGAGAAAGATTACGAAAGAGTCTTAAATAAATTTAAAACTCTTGATGCCCAAACAAAAACGCATGAACAAAGTCATACCTCGGGTGCACCTACAACTGCCCCAATACAATATAACTATCAAGTAGGCCCAGATGGAAAACTATATGCCTCAGGTGGATCTGTTAGATTTGATACTTCAATTCCCAAAAATGAAGCAAGTGCAAATGTTAAATTAGAACAATTAAAAGATGCTGCAAGTGCACCAAATGAATTAAGTGGTGCAGATGCAAGTATTGCACGTACTGCAAATCTAAACAAGATGTTATTACAAAGTATAGAAAACAATTCTCTTAATAAAGGAGTTGATAATGCGAATTGATAATAATTTAGGTGGTCTAGATGGAATGTTAGCTGCACAAATGCAAATAAACCAATCAGCACAAAACTTAGCAAATATTGCTAATACTATAAGTGAACCACAAAATCAAGAAGTAACTCAAGACTTAATAAATTCAATTGTAGGACAAATACCTGAAATAATTTCCTACAAAGCAAATGCGCAAGGTATAGAGACTCAAAATGCAGTTTCAGATATTTTATTAAATATAAAGGCTTAGAAAAATGTCAAAAATAAATATTGTTTGTCCCCATTGTCAAAAAGTAAATGCAATCCCTAAAAAAGATTCTTATTCAAAAGCAAATTGTGGAAGCTGTAAAAATTCACTTTTAGATACAAGTCCAATTGATTTAAATGAATCAAATTTTGACCATGTTATTGTAAATTCTGAAATACCAGTAATAGTAGATTTTTGGGCGCCTTGGTGTGGACCGTGTAAAATGATGGCACCAATATTTAATGAAGTTGCACAAAACTACCCCTTAAAAGCATTATTTGTAAAAGTAAACACAGAAGATCAACAAAACTTAGCTTCTAAATATGTTATTAAATCAATTCCTACTTTAATAGTTTATAAAAATGGAAATGAAATAAAAAGAGTCACAGGAGCATTAGATCCTTTGAAACTTTCAAATTTAGTGAATGAAAATTTATAAAAGAAGACTTATCTAATTTAAGTCTTCTTCTAGATTCTCATTAAATTATTATTTATTGATTTTTAATCCATTTTTTTAATTCTAGTATCTCTTTTTCATTAAAGATTTTTATTCCATTTTCACTTAAAAGTTTAGCTGTTAAGCCTTGACCTTCGATTAGTGTTGAACTAAAAGTTCCATCATAAATTGAATTATTTCCACAAGAAGGAGAGTTTGCTTTTAGAAGAGCTACTGATATATTTTCAGTTTGACAAAGTTCAAGAGCATTTCTTGCTCCTACTAAAAAATTAATTGTAACATCTTCTCCATCTTTATTCTTTACTATAAAAGGTTTAGTAGTAGATGTTATTTCACAAGGAACTCTTGGTATTCCCAATCCTCCTGAGACTTCTGGACAAAAAGAGTATATTTCATTTTCACAAAGGATATCCATAAAAGTCTCTTTTTGATTAAAAGTATAGGAGTTTCCATAAGCTATTGAATTATTACTACCATCATATTTAACGTCTTCTCCTAGAAGACAAGATGAAATTAGAATTCTCATATCTTAGTCCCTATCTAACAATTCTTCTGAAAAAAAAGTTGAAGTTTGAATATTATTAAATGCTGCTTTCATTGAAATAAACATTTGTGGATTATCTTCTTCCATTTGTGCTAAAAGTTTTTTTGTTGTTTCTCTAGCATGAGGCATTTTTATATCAAATCTCATAGCAGGACAAGCTTCATCACCAATAACCATAATCTCATTTGAATCAGCAAAGGCTCTTAATTGTCTCTCTCTACAAAAAATAAGAGGTCGTATAACTTTTAAACCATTTTCAGCTGTATATATTGGAGGCATAGATCTTAATGCCCCATTATATAAAAAGTTCATAAAAAATGATTCTATTGCATCGTCTAAATGATGTCCAAGAGCTAATTTATTATATCCTTGTTCTTGTGCTGTTGAATACAAATAGCCTCTTCTCATTCTTGAAAAGAATGAACAAAATGAAGAATTTTTTCTAATCTTTTCACCAGCAAGTTCATAAATCTCTGTATCAATAATTTCATGTTCAATTCCATGTTCTTTACAATGATCAGCTAAAAATTGTACTTGTTCTCCCATTCCATATGTTACAGTTACTGCTTTAAATTCAAAATCATAAGGAGCAACTCTTTTTAAATGTTTTAAGGCATGTAGAAGTGTTGTTGAATCTTTTCCACCTGAAAACCCAACTAAAACTCTATCACCTTGCTTAATTAATCCATAATCAGCATTTGTTTTACCAACTAACTTAGATATTTTTTTACTTAATTCTATCAAAATTATCTATCCTATTTATATATTTTCGCGATTATATCAAAAAAAGCATAATTAGTCCATTTCAATAGAATTTAAACTACTATTATTTTAGTTATTTCTTAATATATTAACTAGTTCTTTAGAAAAAACTACTATAATTTCATTCCAATTTAAGAATAAAGATATAAAAAATGACCCAAGAAGAAATACAAGAATTTAAAGAAACAATTGCTAAGACTATTATGCCCTTAGCTCAAAATATGACAGGCGAACAAATCAAAATTATTATTGATAATGTTGCAAAAGATAATCCTGAATTACCAGAAGGATTTTCTAATATGGTTTATGAACAAGTTTTAATTATGAAATATAACGGAAGAATATCTTAAGTTAAAAATCACCTTTAAAGATAGTAATTTCTTAATTGAGTTTGCTACTTTTGATTTTGAACTAAGATAGACCAATTTTACCGTAACTTCAATTCCATCTATTTAACTTCTCTTAAATAATTATTCTTATTTTTCTCAATATTTTCATAATGAATATGCTTTTTTATAAAAGGTTTAAAGTTCTTGTTTTTATTGTCTTTACAAGAATTCCTATTTAAAATTAAATTGCAGTTATTTTCTATATTCAATATTAAACCTTTACTCTTGAACTTTGGTAATACTTTTATAATTAAATTTAAATCTTCTTTTTCTGCAAATTCTTCAAGTAAGTCAATTCTTGAATCTGACGAAGCTAAAATCTTTTCAAGAACGTCTATTTTTCTATCATAAACTGCATTTGTGAAGATTGTATTTATATTTACTAAAATCATTTTTTATCCTTTAATTTCTCTTTTTCTCTAATAATATTCCATTTCTTTTGTAACTCATCCATATTAATAATCTCATATTTATACATTTTAAAGTCCTTCTAATTGAGCATTTTATTGATAATCAATCTCAAAATTAATATTAACAATAGTTTACTTAATTTTATATAATTTCAATAATCATTATTAGAATTAAATATAAATTAAGATGTTTTGTATTAGTATTCAAAAACAAAGGATTAAAAAATGGTAAAAATTGTATTAACTTTAAGTGCTTTACTTTTTTGCATAAATATAAATGCAGAAGAAAAATTAGAAAAAATAATATTAAGTGGTCCAGTAGCATCAGTATCTCATCCTCTTATACATATGGTCGAATCAGGTGCTTTAAATGATGTCGCTAAAAAAGTCGAATTTAAATTATGGAAAAATCCAGATGAATTAAGAGCTTTAACATTAAGAAATAGAGCAGATTTCATAGCAGTCCCTACAAATGTAGCTGCAAACCTTCATAATAAAGGGGTGGATATTAAACTTTTAAATGTTTCAGTTTGGGGAATTTTAGGAATGATAACAAGAGACAAAACACTTAAAACACTTGCTGATTTTAAAGGGAAAGAAATAGCAATGCCTTTTCGTGCTGATATGCCAGATATTATCTTTGAAGAACTTGTAAAGGCGCAAGGCATGGATCCTAAAAAAGATTTTAAATTAAAATATATGAGTAATCCATTTGACGCAATGCAAAATTTAATTTTAAGACAAGTAGATCATGCTTTATTAGCAGAACCAGCAATTTCAATTGCTTTAAAGAAAACAGGTTCTTTTCCTCTAAAACTTCTTGCCCCAGATTTATATAGAAGCACTGATTTACAAAAAGAATGGGGAAAAACATTTAAAGTTGAATCAAAAATTCCACAAGCAGGAATTGCAGTTATTGGAAAAATGATTTCAAATGAAAAAGTAATTAAAAGATTTAATGAAGAGTATAAAAAATCATTAAATTGGTATAAAAATAATCCTAAAAAAGCTGCTAAAATTGTTGTAGAAAAAATACCAATGCTTGATGAACAAGGAGTAGAAGAAAGTATTAAATATGTACAACTTAATACAGTACAAGCAAAAGATGCGAAAAAAGATTTGGAATTTTTTTATAAATTATTAGAAAAGAATAATCCTAAAACAATAGGTGGGAAACTACCTAAGAATAATTTTTATTTTTAAATTATGTCATTATTCATTACAGCTAAAATTATACATATTTTATCAGCTATATTTTTTATAGGTGTTGTGAGTTTTAGAACATTCATAATGCCTGTATTAAAAAATACCTATAGTAAAGATGTTTATAAAAATATAGATATTTTAATAGGAACAAAAGCAAGAAATATTATAAAAATTAATAATATTTTTCTTATATTTACTGGTCTTTATTTATTTAGTTTCTATATTGAAAAGTCTATTCTATTATTGAGTATTAAAGCTCTTATGGGATTAATAGTTGCTCTTACTTTTTATTTTGTACCAATAATTATGAATAAATTTAATCATATTTCTTGGTTTTCACCTCTTTTCCATTATATGTATTTTAGTTTGATGATTTCTATTGTTATACTTTCTCAAATTATGTTTTATTCATAATAATATTATATTGATTTTAATCAAGGAATGAAATAAAATCTTTTGATAAGATTATAAGAATGATTATCATTAATAATTATTAAACTTTAAACTAAGGATTTTTAGTGAATTTTATATTAAAAATATTAAAAGATTTCCCCGCATATTTATGGAGTGGATGGGGAGCAATTGCTTCAATCTTTTTATTTATTGCTACATGGGATGTAGGAAACCAAATTTATGGAAACTTAGTACTCCCTTCACCTTTAGAAACTTTTCAGACATTATTTTTGATGCTTCAAGATGAGTTAGTAATCCAAGAAATAAAAACTACTTTATATCGTGCAGCAGTTGGATTTGGAAGTTCCTTGCTTTTTGGTTCTATTTTAGGACTTCTTGCAGGTTTCTTTGCAACTGCTTCAATGATGAGTCGCCCTATTGTTACAATTTTAATGGGTATGCCACCAATTGCTTGGATAGTTTTAGCGATGATTTGGTTTGGAAT
>Ga0193962_1000539_pt1 | contig 17264 bp, 17 predicted proteins | sample FB_5_MG_FD_140335 | JGI IMG/M metagenome (GOLD analysis project Ga0193962, IMG submission 140335) | Microbial mat bacterial communities from the Broadkill River, Lewes, Delaware, United States - FB_5_MG | ecosystem: Environmental > Aquatic > Freshwater > River > Microbial mats | place: USA... | reverse complement strand
TCATCTATAGCAGGTGGTTTAGCAATTTTTATACCTGTTTTTATTATGAGTATGATATTTATGATAAATGGTGAGCCCAATATAGCTGCAAATAAAATTTGGCAAAATGGGATAGATGAAACAGTATTTGCAAGTATACAATATATTTGGGGAGGAGGATTCATAGTTATGTTATTACTAATTCTTGCTTTTATGTTCGGTGCAGTGTGGTCTAATATAGGTTTATGTGTTTCTGCTATATTTCCAAATAAATATATAACATTGTTAGGTCCATTTTTTATATATTTTTCATTACATCTAATTCTATATAGAACACCAAATTTGTTATTTCTGAGTCCTTTGAACACTCTTATACCTATAGAGACGTTTGTACCGAGTGTATGGTTTCCATTTGTGTATCAAATAGTTCTATTTACTGTATGCATTTTTTTATTTTATCATAATACAGAGAGGAGAATAGAGAATGTTTAAAATTTGTAAGCATCAGTTAGCATTAGCTTTTTCTTCTCCACGCATATATATAGCTTTGATTATTGGATGTATTATACAATTATTTGACGCTATAAATTTATTGGATTATGCTAATATGATTGATAAACCTTTGTGTATATTTGAAAATTTCATATATTTTAATTGCAATCATCATACATCATCTGTTGCATTTTCAGGAATTTTGCTTCTTATAGCTGATGTTCCCTTTACTTCGGAAATAGAAATGTATACTTTGATTAGAACTGATAGAAAAAAATGGGTTTTGGGCAAAGTATGTTATCTTTTATGTATATGTTTTATATATTATTTTCTTATGGCTATCATAAGTATGATATATATATCTGAAAATGCATATTTAGGTAATTTTTGGAGTGAAGGAATATATTATATGGCAAAAAATCCTAAAACTGATATAGTGGTAAATAGGGGGCTATTTTTTCCATATACAAATATAATAACTAAATTCACACCAGTTATAGCTTTTATAGCAAGTTTTACACTGAGTGTATTATATGCATTTTTAATGAGTCTGATGGCTTTTTATCTTAATCTAAAGATTAGTTATAAAATGAGTTTTATTGGGATTACAATGACACATTTGATTGGATATTTTGTAGTTTTATCATCTATAAATATAGATCACATTAAATATTATATTTTTGGAAATAGTTTATTGAAATATCATAATATATATAATTATTATGGAGATGATTGTTTTATTAATCTTTCCCATTCATATATACTTTTTATTGGAATAATAGTGATATTAAATTTACTTATTTTTAAAGGAATTAAAAAATATGATTTTAAAATAACGATAGGAAGTAAATAATGAATACAGAAAAGATAAAAAGATATGTGAATGTTAGGACAGGTATTTTGTATTTTGCAATTATATCTTTATTAATATATACAAGAGGTTTTTCTTCTGATTTTTCATTAGTTAATTTAATTGGAGGATTTGATAATAAAAAAGGTATATTTGGAATAAATTTATATGAAATCATATGTTGGAATATATGCGTGTTGCCGCCTGTAGTTATTAGTGTATTGTATGCTATGGAAGAATTTGGTCCACTCAGTATATTTACAATGATAAGATCAAAAAATATAAGAAAATGGTATGATTCCCGTTTTTATGCGATTTTATTGATAAATATTATGTACTTGTTTTCAGTAATTTTGATAAGTTCTATTTTCAGAATATATACTGGCAGTGGCATAGAAAATATGAGTAGGTTGATACCAATGTTTTTACTTCATACAACAATGGTATCAGTCGTTTCAGTTACTATATTAGCGAAAAGCAGAAATGTTAATGCAGTTATAATATTTTTTGCTTTATTAGAAATTTGTGGTGCAGTTGTGGTTTCAAAGAGTACATTAGTATCAAAATATATGATTGTTTCTTGGGGAATGTTTAAAAATACAGATTATTTTTTTGATAATTCTAATTTGCATTTAATCATTATTAGTTTAGTTACAATAGCTATTATAGTTATTTGCTATTGTATAACCTTATTATCTTTGAAGAAAAAAAATCCGACAACAAGTAGTTAAAGTTAAATATAATAAAAAGGAGGTTGCATATATTAAAATATAAAATTAATTTATATGCATATAAATATTATGGAAAAAGTTATTACAATTGATGGAGTTAGTAAACAATATAAAGAACAACTAGTATTAGATGATATTACTGTTTCATTTGAAAAGGGTAAAATTCATGGAATTATAGGTAGAAATGGTTCTGGAAAGACTGTTTTAATTAAAATAATATGTGGATTTGTTCATCCAGATAAAGGAACTGTAATCGTAAATGGTAAAAAAGTAGGTGAGGATATAGATTTTCCAGAAAATATGGGTATTATTATAGAAGCTCCTGGATTCTTACCGACTATAAGTGCTTATAAAAATCTGAAATATTTAGCATCGTTAAGAAATACTATAAGTGATGATGAAATTAGAGATTCAATAACTTTAGTAGGATTAGATCCAAATGATAAGAAACACGTTGGAAAATATTCGCTTGGTATGAAGCAAAGATTAGGAATTGCTCAGGCAATTATGGAAAATCCCGACATTTTATTATTAGATGAACCAATGAATGGTTTAGATAAAAATGGAGTATCGGAAATAAGAACATTATTGATGAAATTTAAAGAAGAAGGTAAAACTATTATTATAGTATCACATAATAAAGAAGATATAGATTCATTATGTGATACTGTTCATGAAATGGATGCTGGAAAAATAAGAAGTAAAAATGATTAAATTTGACATTTTCACCTCCAATATTAGATAGATAATAGTTTTTTTAATTATGAAACTTTAATTGACAACGATTATCTTGTGTTATAAAATGTAAATATTAATAAATGAAATATATAATTATGTAGGAGGAGATTTATGGAGAAAATGAAAAAGAAAATATTAATAATCACTAGTGCTGTACTATTGATTTGCATAATATCTATGATTTTATTTTATGGGGGTGAATCATCTAACAAAGCCGTAGCCAATGAAGCTGTGCTTTCTGCTGAAACTTGGTCAGGTAAGCCACTGAAAAATGGTTTTTATACAGATTTTGATAAATATTCACTTGGTGGAAATGATTATTATTTCGAAAAAGATAGTTATGAACTTCAGGAAGTTAGAAACTTATATGAACAAATTCTAGATATTATGGAGTATTTGGCAGATGAAAATGCTGAATTTGAAAGAAACAATGGACTAAGCATATATATATCAGAAAAAAACTACACATATGGTAAGTTAGATGGAATTTTTCTAAATGAAAGTAGTTTGAAATCAGATGATAGTTTAGTTGTTCTGATAAAGGCTATGTATGGAGAAAAAATAAATGAAGGGGCAGCTAGAGCCTTAGCAAGAAGTATTAGAAAAAATGTATGGCATGAAGAATACATGGCAGAGAATTCTATGGAAGAAGTGAAAGAATTTCTCCTATCTCAAGAAAAAAACATGGGAATTTTAGACTTATCTGTAGCCTCTTTTGAAGAAATATATTATAACTCAGAAGAAGTAAAAATTGCAAATGACTTAGTAGCATATATATATGATGATTATCTAGCAAAGCATGAAATTAGTGAATTGATGGATTTAATAAAGTATTCAAATAATATGGACCTAACTTTTGAGAAAGAATATCAAGTGCTTATAGATGAATGGTTGGCTGAAAATAATATAGAAGTATCGTATCAAGCAGGAGAGCTAGCTGTAAGAATTATAAAAAGATATGAGAAAGATAGTGATATATACCCATATTTGGTGACTAGTGAGAATTTGAATATAGAGATTAGCAAAAATTATAATCATGTCATAGAAAAAAAGGAATTTAAAGAAGATGTGTTTGATTTATATCAGTCTATGAATGAATATGATTTTGCAAAATATATAGGCATGAAATTTGAGAAAAATGCTGAGTTTATTTTTGCATATTTTAAATCGTATATAGATGTAGATGTAAATGTTGCTACAGTAAAGCTATTGGATAAATATGATGATAAGGCAGCAGGAGAATATGATTCTATGTTACATGAAATATATTTATATAAGAACACATATTCGTTTGCTCATGAATATACTCATTATATTACTATGGATTATTTATATAATGAGTCTCTAAAATGTTGGAATGAAGGAATAGCTGAATATATGTCTAATTATGTGCTTTCAAAATATGAATTTTCAAGTATTTATGATTCTCGATTTTTTGAAATAGAAAATGATAAAACATTTATGAATAAAATAAAACCTTTTATTAATGAAAAAACTCCATTTACAGATATAAAAATTTGTGCTGATGAAATTATAGGTTTATTTAAGAAAATTTTATTAAGTGAAGATACGAGTTCAATATCTTCGGATTTTTTCGAACTTGGTACTTTTTTAGATGTATTTTATACGGATGATTTACATGACATGAAAAAAGTATATTTTGATGATGGAGATGGTTCTGATTTAAGCTATGCGATTAGTGCATATTTTACAAAATATTTGATAGAAAATTATGGACTAGATAAATTTATTGAAGTGTACAAAAAACCTGATAGTTTCAAAAGAATATACGGCGAAGATTTTTATAGTATGTATGACAAAGTCAAAGACAATGTAAAAAACCATATATTTGATAAGTTAGGAAAGTAATTTATTCACTGTGAAATCACTCAAAACAACACTAGCAACACCTGCCATGAGAAGTAAGAACATAATCATGATATCGGTAGGAACACTAAAAGCACCATGAAAAATAAAAGCAATTATTTTGAATAGGCAAAAAAAATATACAATTGCAAAAAATACTTTGAGAGCGAAAGCTATAAATGTTTTCATTATAAAAATCCTTTCTATTAGAATGCGAAAATGTTTTCCTTGTTTCGATTATAACACTATTGATATATTTTTGCAAATAAACTATTGACAAATACTAAAAAATGTTTTACACTAGTAAAAACCAAAGATGAAGAGATAACATATATTAGTTACTTATAGAGAGTCAGGGACGGTGGAAGCCTGATAGAGATGACGGTATATAAATGGACTTCAGAGGGCGAGGTGAAAGCTCATAAGAGCAAGTAGCTGAGACGTATGCCAACGTTAGCGGGCAGAAAATGTGATGGCATTTTTGATTGAGTAATTTTAAGATATTATCTTAAAGGTGGTATAGCAAGTATAATACACTTGTCCTTTAATAAGGATAGGTGTTTTTTTGTACAAAAAACTTGTTGCCTAAGTACTCATAAATATATACTGTACATAGCTTGTTATGCTTATACTAGTATTCAATCATAAATGTAAAATAGAGAGTCTAGGAGGACAAAAAATGAAAAAATTTATCTCAATTTTACTACTAGTAATGGTGCTAGTGACAGGATGTACAAATGTTGATACTTCAAATTCAGACAGTTCATCGAACTTAAAAAACTCAGAAATTAATATTCCTATGAAAATAGGTGTAATTCAATTAGTGGACCATACTTCATTAAATTTAATATATGAAGCTTTTTTCAATCAAATGATAAATTTAGGATATGAAAAAGAGCAGATAGAGTTAATAAATGCTAATGGAGATATGGTAAATGTGGAAAATGCAGTTAATAAGTTGCAAGCTGACGAAGTGGATGTAGCAGTAGCTATAACTACTCCAGTAGCTCAATACGCACTTAAACTAGCTGACCAAATACCAGTCATATTTTCAGCAGTTTCGGATCCAGTTCAGGCAGGATTAGTAACTGATTTAACAATCACAGATAAAAATATAAGCGGAACTAGTGATGCTGTTTCGGTAAAATCTATTATGAATTTAGCCATGATTTTTAATCCTCAAGCAAAAAAGGTAGGATATATTTATAATCCAGGTGAAGCAAATTCTATAGTTAATTTAGAGAAACTAAAAAAATATTGCGAGAAACATAAGTTAGAAATAGAAGAAGCAAGTATCATGTCTTCTGCTGATTTACAGACGGCTACAGCTGTATTAGCTTCAAAAGTAGATTTTATTTTTGTAGCTAATGATAACACAGTAGCAGAAGCTATGCAAGTTGTGGCAAGTGAGGCATTGAAAGCAGGTCTTCAGGTGTATGTAGGTGCCGATTCTATGGTTATGGATGGGGGATTTGCTACAGTAGGTATAAATTATGAAGATTTAGGTATTGAAACTGCTAACATGGTAGATGCAGTTCTAAAAGGCGAAGATATCATGGATATGCCTGTCAAAGTTTTTGATGATGATTTATTTATATATGTCAATAAAAACACTGCTGAAGCCTTAGGTGTGGATATTCCAGAAGAAATTTTGCTCAATGATAAATATGTAGAAATAAGCAGATAGGAGGAATTATGTCAGCTATAACTATATTCGGAGCAATAGATCAAGGACTTATTTTTGCTATACTTGCTTTAGGATTATTTATCACTTTTAGAATTTTAGATTTGCCAGATTTAACAGTTGATGGTTCATTTGTGACTGGTCTCGCAGTTTCTGGTATGATGTGTTTGCAAGGTCATCCATTTTTAGGACTGTTTTTATCTTTGCTGGCGGGTTTTATAGCAGGAAGTGTTACTGGACTTCTTCATACTAAATTGAAAATCAATGCTATATTATCTGGAATACTTACTATGACCGCTTTGTACTCTATAAATTTCAGATTAATGGGATTAAAACCTAGTATTATTTTGTATAATAAGACTACTGTTTTCACATTTATAGATAAAAATTTGATGGTTAATAATTTTAATCTATCTAAAGGGCTGGTGATATGTGTGATTATTATTATTTTGATATTTCTTTTGAATAGTTTTTTGAAAACTAGGCTTGGTCTTGCACTTAGAGCTACTGGTGACAATGAATCAATGATGACTGCTAATTCAGTGAACACAGATTTTATGAAGATATTGGCATTTGCTTTATGCAATAGTTTGGTCAGTCTGAGCGGTGCTATATACATACAATATAATCAGCAATCATCTTATACTGTTGGAACAGGCATGCTGGTTTTATCTATAGCTAGTATAATTATAGGAGAGGCTATTTTCTCTAGAAAAACTATTTTTATTAATCTCATAAGTGTTGTTTTAGGAGCAGTTGTATATAGAATTTTCATAGCTTTTGCTTTTCAATTAGGATTAGCAGCTAATGATTTAAAAATTTTTAGTGCATTTATAGTTATTATAGCTATCAGCCTATCAAAAATGAAACTTTCAGTGTGTAAAAATTTTTCACCTAAAGTATCAATGAGGAAAATATTATTGTTGAGAAAAAGCACAAAGGGTAAAGGTGTGAATTATGATTGATATAAAAAATTTAAATATTGTTTTCAATGAAGGAAGTTTTCATGAAAAACAAGCACTTAAAAATATAAATTTGCATATTGAAGATGGTGATTTTATAACCCTCATAGGTTCAAATGGTGCAGGAAAATCAACCTTGCTAAATGCCATATCTGGGCATACCTATATTAATTCAGGTGAAATACATGCTGCAGGTAGAAATATAACTTGTATGAAAGAATATAAGAGATATAAATTTATAGGCAGATTATTTCAGGATCCTTTTCAAGGAACAGCTCCAAGTTTGACTATAATAGAAAATTTGAGTTTAGCTTATAGCAGGGGAAAGAGGCTTTCTCTAGTCCCTGCTGCAAGTAAAAGTGACAGAGAATTTTATGTATCTGTTTTATCAAAGCTGAATATGGGATTAGAAGATAGATTAGATACACCTGTGAAACTTCTCAGCGGTGGTCAAAGGCAAGCACTTACTCTTATTATGGCTACCATGTTAAAACCCAAATTGCTCTTGTTAGATGAACATACTGCAGCTCTTGATCCCAAAACTTCAGTGCATATAATGAAATTAACGGAAGACATAATCAGAAAAGACAGAATCACGACTATTATGATTACTCATAATTTAGCAGATGCCATGAAGTATGGAAATAAAACGCTAGTTATGAATAATGGAGAAATTATTTGCACGCTAAATCAAGAAGAAAAAGAAAGCATGACCATGAGCGACCTAATGAAATTATATGGAAACATAGGAGCACAAATTAGCGATGTAAATATTTTAGGTTGATATATATACGGGAACAGGAAATAATGCAATATTGACTAGACTAGTGTATAAAAATTATATTTGTGATATAATCATACGTGATAAATGATTATGATTTAATTTATTTGGAGGAAGTATGATTGATAATTTATATGTAAACAAGGCTATAGAATATATATTAGATCACATAAATGAGGATATAAGTGTTGACGATGTAGCAAAATATTGTGATTTTTCTAAATATTATTTTTCTAGACTTTTTAAAATGACTACTGGTGAATCTATATATGCATTCATAAAAAGATTAAAAATGGAACAAAGCGCTTTTAGATTGAAGATCGAAAAAGATAGAAGTGTGACTGATATCAGCAATGAATATGGATATAGCTCATCAAATTATAGTTCAGTTTTCAAACAACATCATCAGAAGTCACCCGCTGAGTTTAGAAAAACAATAGCAGATAGTTCGAAAAAGCATCCTTTTTCAGAAAAAGGACGAATTGAATTAGAAACTTATGATGAGATAGATAGCAAGATAGATATAGAAATATTAGCCGATATGAGGGTTATATATGAGAGATACTTGGGTAATTATTCTGAGCTATCTAGCAACTGGGAAACTTTTCTTGATAAATATGATAAGTATGTCAATGACGATACCCTAAAAATAGAAAGAGATTTTGACGACCCATCTATAACAGATGTGAATGTATGTTTATATGAGATATGTATAACTGTTGATAAAACTTGTGACTTAGAAAACACATATATATTGAAAGGTGGGAAGTTTGCTATATACAAGTTTAAGGGGCAGATTTCTTATATTTACACTGCTTATCAGAGTTTTTTCGCAAATTGGTTACCCAATAGTGATTATAAAATAGATGAAAGATATGGATTTGAAATATACAGAAAAGTAGATTGTGAAAATATGTACATGGAAATAGATATATGTTTTCCAATTAAATGATTCGTAGCTATTCTGATTTATTTGATTTTTTAATGCTAAAAGTTTTAAAGAGTAGAAATAACTACTCTTTTTTTAATAGGAAGTATTCTGCTAAATAAAATAATTTATATAAATAGAGCAAGAATTCAGAAGTATATATTTAATATTTTCTATATAATTGTAAAGAATTAAAGAGGCTTAGATTGCTACTTATAGGGCTAGTCTTATCAAAACAATTATTAGGAGGAAAAATGAATTTAGAAAAAATTAGAAATGAGAAGGTGAAGATGATTCTTCAGTTTTCTATACCATCTATTATAGCTATGGTGCTGACGGCAATGATTACTGTGGTCGATGGCTTTTTTATGGGCAACTATGTAGGAACTTCGGCTATAGCAGCTGTAAATATTGGTTTGCCTATCATATATCTATTTTTAGGTGTAGGGCTTATGATTTCAGTAGGAGGTGTTGCTATAGCAGGTATAGCTTATGGAGCAGGTGATATAGATAAGAGTAAACAAGTTTTTAATCAAACCATGATTACTGTATTTATAGCATCTATCATATTGACTGCAATTAGTGCAGGTGGAATGAAATTCATAGTACATATATTGCGCGTAGACCGTCTTTTAGCTGAATATTTCATAGACTATTACTCTATCATATTGATATATTTGCCTATTATGATTATAAATGCATCTTTTGGCATGTTTATAAGAAGCGAAGGTGAACCCCAATATTTTATGAAAGTTACTATATTGAATCTATTATTAAATATAGTGTTAGACTATGTATGTGTAAAATATTTAAATCTAGGTGTGAAGGGTATAGCATTGGCATCATTAGTTTCTACTCTTGTATGTCTCTTAGCTATATTGCATTTTTTTATGAATAAATCCCATATATACAAGCTAGGGAAATTTAAATTTTCAAGTGAAATATTTAGAAAAACCATATTAAATGGAGCTTCTGAATTTATTGGAGAAATATCACTTGCCATATCCATTTTTGCATATAATTTTGTTATAATGAAATATGTAGGAAGCAATGGAATCAGTGCTTTTGCTGTAGTTGGATACCTATCATATGTTTTCAATATGATTATAATAGGGTTTGGGCAAGGTTTGGTGCCTCTAGTAGGTTTTGCCTATGGGGGAAAAGATATTAACTTAGCTAGGAGTTTGAGAAGAACTACCAATAAAATAGTTACAGGAGTAGGCTTTACAGTCTTTATATTGGTTTTAATTACATCGAAAATGTATAGCCGTATATTTGTAGATGAAGTTCAAGTACAAATGATGATAGAAAAAGGAATGATTATATATGCTTCATCTTTTCTGTTTTTAGGAATAAATACCATATCATCTTTCTACTTCACATCCATAGGCAGAGCTAAAGAGTCAGCAATTATATCAGCTGCTCGAGGTCTTATAATATTAGTCATAAATATCTCCATCTTCCCAATGTTATTTGGTATGACCGGAGTATGGCTAATATCACCAGTGACCGAAATTACAACCCTAGTCATCAGCATCTACTTCATCATGCAAGAAAAAAACTATGTAAAAAAAGAAAAACAAAAATCAGTAGAAGAATATGGAGAGATGAAAATTTAAAATTATAAATAGTTGATAATGTATATCTGTGTGCTAGGAAAATTAATAATAAATAAATCAAGCATTTTGCAATTTTCTTGCAAAATGCTTGATTTTTGTTTTTGATTATGATAGAATAAGTTAATCGGGAGGTGACTAATATGTTAAGAAGTTTTTCTGTTAAAAATTATAAATCGTTTAGAGAAGAAAATATTTTTTCTTTAATAAAGAAGGCTAAACATACAGATTTGAGCTATAGTGTTTTTGATAATAAGCTAGGTAAAAAAAATCTTAGCACCTTATGCTCATCAGTTATTTATGGACCTAATGCAGCTGGTAAAACAAACATAATAAGTGCAATGGATACTTTTAGAAGTATGGTTATTAGAGGGAATATTCATAACTCTGAGCAAACAATTAGTTCGAATGTAGCAGCAACATCATTAGAATTAGTACCTAATATTGAATCTAAAATGGAAGATGAAAATATTTTTAAAATTGAATTTTTGTTTGACAATATTCTATATAATTATGAACTTGTTTTGAAATTAGGAGGCTTTCTAAATACAGAATTTGATAGAAAAATAATATCTGAAAAACTGTTCATAAATAATGAACTTTTATTTGATAGAGGTGATGATTTAACATTTGGTATTGCTTTTAAAAATAAGAAGATTAGTAATAAATTAAATATAGATGTAATGGATGAAAAAATTATCAAATTACTTTTTTCAGGACTTAATAATAAAGATCTATTTTTAACTCATGGATTTAAGGCACTGGTATCTCCTATTTTAGCTTCGAAATTTATGGAATGGATAACAGATAAGTTTGTAGTTATTTATGATGCATCATCAATAAAATTGCTTAGAAAATTTGAAAATCCAGATAATAAAACAATATATGTTGAGAAAACTTTAGAAAAAGCAGCAAAAATATTTGGAGTGAGTGGTAATAATTTGGGATACACAGTTGATAATGATGAATCTGCTGTTTTATGTTCGCTGATAAAATCTAAGGATGCTGTAATACCAGCTAAGTTTTTCGAATCATATGGAACTTATAGATTTATTAATGTATTTCCATTGGTATTAAAAGCATTAAAAGAAGGAAGTACACTCGTAATTGATGAGTTTGATGCATCTTTACATCCAATGGCTCTTATGAATATTATTAATATTTTTCATAATGACGATATAAATATTAATCATGCACAATTGATATTTGATACACATAATCCTATATTTTTAAATGCTGATTTATTTCGAAGAGATGAGATTAAATTAGTTGAGAGAAATAGTGATAATAGTAGTGAAATATATACATTAGCTGATTTTGGAACTGATAAAAATGGGGTTCGAAAAGGCGAAGATTATATGAGTAATTATTTTGTAAATAAGTATGGAGCAATCAATGAAGTTGATTTTTCAGATTTAGTTGAAGATATTATTAAGGGTAAAATTTATGAATACGAAGAGGATGACATGTAATCAATATTATATTACAGTTGAAGGTGAGACAGAAAAAATTTATTTAGATAAGTTAAAAATGTTAATTAATGATAGTGGTATAAATAGCAAGAATGTTAAATTTAAAGTGAAAGTTGAAAAAAGTCCCATAAAAGCTATTAAAAAAATCACTTCATTAGATAGTAATCGTATATATCATGTTATCGATGTAGAAAAGCCAAACCAAGAAGGTACAGAGGTGTTTCACAAAATAATTGACGAGTTAGAATCTGCAAATAAATATAAAAAAAATACTAAATATGAATTACTATATACCAATATTTCTTTTGAGCTATGGATTATATTACACAAAAGTTCATGTAATGGTTGTAAGAATAATCAATCTCAATATTTAACTGAACTGAATAGAAGTTTTAATATGAATTTTGAATCTCTAGATGAGTATAAAAAGGAAAAAAACTTCGAACAATTAATGAATAATATAACTTTAGATGATGTGAAAGCAGCAATTAAAAAAGCTGAAAAATTGATGAATGATTTGGAAATATGTGCTACTAAGAAAGTTTATAAGAAATATAAATATTATTCTGAAAATCCATCTCTGAATATTCATGAGTTAATAAAAATGATACTAAATGAAACAGGAATTTTATAATATTCTTTAATAACCATGTGATTAATTCACATGGTTATTTTTATATAAAGTTTCAGTTTTCATTATTTGGATATAAGTTATATAGAGAAGTATGTCAGTATTGAAGATTATTATAAAATTAGAAATATATAAATTACAAGGGAAGGTGAATTTATGATTAAAAATCAGTGGTATGCTGTATTAGATTCTAATCAGGTTAAGAAAAATAAACTCATAGGTGTAACGAGATTATCAGAGAAATTAGTATTTTGGAGAGATAATAATGATAAGGTACACTGCATATTTGATAAATGTTGTCATAGAGGAGCATCTTTAAGTGCAGGTAAAGTGGTGCATAATCATGTCGAGTGTCCATTTCATGGCTTTCAGTATGATGCTAGTGGCAAGGTTAACTACATACCAGCAAATGGAAAAAATGCTAAAGTGCCTGATAGGTACAGAGTGAATGCCTATATGGTGAAGGAAGCATATGGTTTTATTTGGCTGTGGTATAGTGATAATAAAAAAACTAAACTTCCTAAAATTCCTTTTTTCGAGGATTTGAAAGAGAAATTCAGCTATGGAGGATTTTCTGAAACATGGGATGTTCATTATAGCAGAGCTATAGAAAATCAACTAGATGTAGTTCATTTGCCATTTGTGCACACATCTACTATAGGTAGAGGTAAAACTATGATTGTAAATGGGCCAGTAGTTATATGGGAAGATAATCTTATGACTTTTTATGTGAAAAATGAAAAAGATATTGGGCAGCTTCCACAGAAATCTAGTGAAATAGAAAATTATGAAAATTTATTTAGCTTGCAATTTCAAATGCCTAACATATGGCAGAATAGAATATCTGATAAAGTTAGAATATTTGCAGCATTCGCACCAATAGATGAAGACCACACGCATATATATTTGAGATTTTATCAGAATTTTATGCATATACCAGTTTTGAAAGAAGTGATAAATAGTTTGAGTTCTCTTATGAATAAAAAAATTCTACATGAAGATAGAAGAGTAGTTTTAACTCAGATACCGAATAAAACTGAATTGAAAATGAAAGAAAATTTGATTCAAGGTGATATGCCTATTATTGAATATAGAAAAAGAAGAGACCGTTTGAAAAACGAATGAGAAGAGTAATTTAAATAATAAATGATATTTAAATTAATGATGAAGTTAATCATGAAAGGAGAAATATATGAAATTGTCAGATTTTAGGGGCGTTTTCAATAAATCTATAGCTAGAGTTGAAAGTGTGAGAAATGTTTATGGGGATTATTATGAAATTAGAATGACTCCAGAGAATGACTTGTCATGGCAAGCAGGAGAACATGGGGTATTTAGATTACCAGATCGAAATGTAAAGGGAAAAAGTTTTAGAGCTTTTTCATTAGCTTCTATACCAAGTGAAAAAATAATTATTTTAGGAACTAGAACAGGGAAGGAAATAAGTAGTTATAAAAGAGAAATGATATCTATGCAAAAAGGTGAGCGAATATTAATAAATGGACCTTTTGGATGGTTTAAAATTCAGGATAATAGTTCTCCTATTGTTATGATAGCAGGAGGTGTTGGAATAACTCCAATTAGAGCATTGCTCAAAAAGTTAGAAGATGATGAAAGAAGATCTATTGAGTTAATATATTCCTCTTCAGATTATTATCTTTTTAATGATGACATCCATAAAATTATTAGTAATAACAGTAAAATAGTTTTACATAAAACATCTAGTAGAGAAGAGACACAAGAACTTATTGATGTTTTGGCAATAAAATATATGAATTCAGCTTATTATTATATTTCAGGTGCGAGACCATTTATAAAGGGTGTGAAAGGGCAATTAGTTAATAAAAATATTATAAAAAAAAGAATAATAAATGATCCATTTTTCGGATATTAGATGATTTACTTATTCCATCAATTAATTTAATATCATACATGTTATATCTGTATTTTTTTTACAAATATGTTATAATAGTAATAAGAATGTTATATGAATAAAATTTTAAGGAGGTAAATAATATGACAGTAGGACATGATAGTTTAGTAAAATCTGAAAAAATAAACGGATTAGATTGCGATGATGTAGTGGGTAAAATTCTTGTTTCACCAGAAATGGGTTGGGAAGGATATACTATGAGAGAGTTCATATTAGGAAAAGATTGTTATACTCCTAAGCATGAACATGATTGGCCACATATAAATTATGTGATAAGTGGTGAGGGTACATTGATGATTGATGGCGAGATAAATGAGATAAAAAAAGGTAGTTATGCATATGTACCTAATAATGCTCATCATCAGTTTAAAAATACTGGAGATGAGAAACTAGTATTTTTATGCATAGTTCCATCTAAAAATCATAAATTTAATAAATAATTGATTCTATATCTTGACGTAATTAACAACATGGAGTAGAATAATTCTATATATTAGAAGTGAAAATGGAGAGAAGTATGAAAATTGCAGTATGTGATGATGATATAAATTTTATTGAAAAAATAAAATTATACATAAGTAAATATATAGATGATACAGATGAGGTAATATCGTTTAGTGAAGGTAAGGATTTATTAGATGAAAATTATATAGATATACTTTTTATAGATATAGAAATGCCTGATTTAACTGGATTCGATTTAGTAGATCGTTTAGAAGATGAAGATGTTATCATAATATTTGTATCTAGTTATAATGATAGAGTTTATGAATCAATAAAATATAATCCTTTTAGATTTATTAGAAAAGATAAATTAGAGGATGAATTTGAAGAAGCGATGCTTTCAGCAGCATATAGAATCAAAATGAGAGCGAAAGAATATGTTATTGAAATGCAAGGATCTACTAGAAAAGTTAAAGTAGGTGATATTTTATATATAGAATCAAATTTGAAAAAAAATTCAATGATTCTTGATAGTGAAATCATAGAAATTAAGACGGCAATGAAAGAAATTGAAAATGACGCTGCCTTTGATATTTTTGTTAGACCACATAGAAGTTATTTGGTAAATATTTCTAAGATAACAAAAATCGGTATAAGTAATTTAATATTGAATAATGGTGAACATATTCCGCTGAGTAGAAATAAAAAGAATGAAATCAAAGAAAAATTTATGAAATATGTCAGAGGAAGTAATTGATGGATATATTAGAATGTGTTTATATTGTAATAGATGCTTTTGTAATAATATATGGTACAGAAGTATTAATAAGTACCAAAACAAATTCAAAGTTAAAGATATTATTTCTTTTATTGAATATACTAGCTGGATTGTTTATGTATTTACCTATACAATATGCTACTGAATGGTCTACAATAAGTGGAATTTCTCTATATTTGATATATTTATTGATTATTTCTATAAATAAGCATGAAAATATTATAATAGGAATCATTTGGTTTATAAGTATTGGTCTTATGAGTGTAGGTGGTAATTATTTATTTATAATTAGATTAGGGATTGATGGTTATATTGGAAAAAACATAGTAATAGTTGTTATAAAACTTACTATTATTATGTTATTAGTAGTGATAAATTTTGTGAAAAATAAGCAAAGATTTTTGAGTGATCTTACTTTTATTAAAGGGCAGAGTAATTCAAAATTTATGCTTAGAAAAGAGCTTACATTGCTACTTCTTTTCTATGTAGTGGTTGTGATATTGCTATTTTCAGCATATTTTATTATGAATAAGATGGATTTATATGAGGAATTAAAATTTATTGTAAATACTATAATAATAGCAATAATTACTTTGATGATACTATCACTTCTTTTTATAAAAATCATGACTAAGTTATATTCAACTATTTTAAATGAGAATGAGATGAATAATTATCTGAAGAAAGAAATGGAAATTATTTCTAAGAGTAAAAATGATTATGAAAAGTTACAATTGGTGAGACATGATTTAAAACATTATTTAGCTGTAATCAAAGAAATGATGAATTATTCTTCTAAGAAAGAAATATTTGCTTATATAGATGATGTTGTTAAAATAATAGATAGTGATGCAAAATATAGAGTTAAGCTAGATGATAAATTGTTAGAATCAGTCATAAATACAAAGTTAGATGAGATGAGAAACAAAGATATAAAAGTGCATAGTTTTGTTTTAAATTATAATTCGTACAGGAATGTAAATAACGTTGCTATTATTCTTATGAATCTACTGGACAATGCTAAAGAAGCTACTTTGAGATGTTCTGAATCTAGAGAAGTTTCAATTAAAAGTATGGTTATTGGAGAGTATATAAAGTTCGAAATAACTAACACTTGTCCGTTTGAAACAAAATTTGATATAAAAAACATTCAAACTAGTAAAAAAAATAAAACAAATCATGGTTTAGGCATTAAAAGTGTTTTGTCAATTATAGAAGAAGAAAATGGTATTGTTGATTTTAAACAGTCTAAAGGATTATTTAAAGTTAATTTATTGATACCAAAATAGAAAAAACAGAAAAAAAACAGAAAAAATAGAAAAAACAGGCTTAGAGATTACCATTCGTTCCCGAAAAACGACATCTCGTTCCCAAAGCCT
>Ga0193962_1000537_pt1 | contig 17285 bp, 15 predicted proteins | sample FB_5_MG_FD_140335 | JGI IMG/M metagenome (GOLD analysis project Ga0193962, IMG submission 140335) | Microbial mat bacterial communities from the Broadkill River, Lewes, Delaware, United States - FB_5_MG | ecosystem: Environmental > Aquatic > Freshwater > River > Microbial mats | place: USA... | reverse complement strand
GCTTCAATCTCGTCACCAGCTTTGATTTCTTCAATTACTAATGGCTCAACATCTTCATTTCTAATAAGACCATCTAAGTTATCTTCTAATTTAATGAATACACCGAAGTCTTTTGCATCTTTAACAGTTCCTTTAACGATATCACCAATTTTATGAGTTTCTTGGAATCTTTTTGCAGGAGAGTCAGCAATTTCTTTAACTGATAATGAAATATTTTCTTTTTCTCTATCAATTTTGATAATTTTAACTTCAACTTCGTCACCTTTTTTATATAAGGCTTTACATTTTGCATTAGTTTCCCATGAAGATTCTTCATTGTGTAATAAACCATCAACATCACCAATAGTAACAAATGCACCAAAGTCAGTTAATGTAGCAATTTTACCAGTGATTACATCACCAACATTATGCTCTTTTGTAAATTTAGCAAAAGGTTTTTCTTGTAAGTTCTTTAAAGAAACTCTTAATCTTTTTGCATCTACGTTTAATTCGATAACTTCAACGTTAACTTCTTCACCTAAAGTTAATAATTCTTTTGGGTTTTTAACGTTTTTATTCCATGAAATTTCAGAAATATGTAATAAACCTTCAATATCATTTCCTAAATCAACAAATGCACCATAAGATTCAAAGTTAGAAATTGTAACAGTAATTGTATCACCAACTTCTAATTCGTCTTTAATTTCTTCCCAAGGGTTAGAAAGTGCAGCTTTAATTGATAATGATAAATGTTGTTTTGCTTTATCATAAGATAATACAACTACAGTAACTTCGTCACCTTCATTGTAGTAATTAGCAGGATTTACAGGACCTTTGTATGAGATTTCATTGTAATTAACTAAACCGTCAATTCCATCTAAATCTACAAACATTCCGTAAGAAGTAATTTTTTTAATTGTACCATTTACTGGTTCATTTTTTTCTAAGATATCAGCAACTCTAGAATCTTTAATTGCTTTACCTTCTTCAATTAATTTCTTTCTAGAAACAATAATTGAATTTTGAGCTTCGTTTACTTTTAAAACTTTTGCTTTAACTTTTTTACCAACTGCTCCAATTGCTTTTAAGTAAGACTGAGCCATAGGCATGAAGTATTCACAACCTTCTTCGTCTTCAATAATAAATCCACCTCTTTGTTTAACAGAAATGATTTTACCTTCAATTGTTACATTTTCAACATCTTCACCATGTAATTTAACAAAAGCGTCAAATTTTTCTTTTTGAAGAACTTTTTTATGTGAAATATTAGGTCTTTCCCCTCTACTTCCCATTAACATTACAGGGATTGTATCACCCTCTTTGAATTTTACTTCACCATTAATTGTTATTTCAGATACATAAATCTGACCTTCAACTTTTTGACCTACATCAACAAGAACTCTGTCACCAGAGATTTCAACAATTACACCATCAACTACAGAGTTATTCTCAGCATTCTCAAAAGACTCGTTAAGCATTTGCTCAAAATCAAAATCTTCACCTAAATCAATATCTTCGATACCCATTTTATTCCTTCATATTTACCGTTTTTATTTAATGCACGATTATACAAAAAGAATACTTAAACTATTTAATGGCAAGCTTCTATAGTATTTACTACTTGTTGTATAATCCAATCAGGAGTCGATGCACCCGCTGTTATACCACAAAGAGTTTTATTTTTAAACCACTCTTTATCTATTTCTTTTTCATTTTCAATAAGGTAAGAATCTTGACAATTCTCTTTACAAATAGAATGAAGTTGTTTTGTATTTGAAGAGTTTTTCCCTCCAATTACAACCATAACATCAACTTCATTTGATAGCTCTCTTGCTGCATCTTGATTCTCAAAAGTAGCATCACAAATGGTATTAAAAACTCTTACTTCTTTGTTTTTTAAAATCAAAGTGTTTACAATTTCAAGATATTTTTCTTTCTTTTTTGTTGTTTGTGCTACTGTTGCAATTTTGTTATATTTGAAATTTACTTTTTCTAAATCAGATGGTTCTAATACAATATGTACATCTTCTTGGTCTTCACCATAAGATTGCACACCTTTTACTTCTGGGTGATCTGAATCTCCAAAAATAAGTATTGAGTACTCTTCTTTTGACATTTTTTTTACAATTTGTTGTGGAGTTGTTACAAAAGGGCAGGTTGCATTTATTACTTTTGCATTTTGTGCTTTTAGATTTTTTAAGTCATTTTTTGGAATACCATGTGTTCTGATTATTACAGTATCATCATCTTTAACTTCTTTTAAATCTTTATAAAGTCCTACATTAAAATCATTTTGTAATCTATTTATTTCATCTTGATTATGTATTAATGGACCCATTGTTGATGAGTTTTTATACTCTTCTGCTATTTTTATAGCTCTTTTAACGCCAAAACAAAATCCATAATTTGAAGCTAATTTTACTTTCATCTTTTCATCCTTAAAAATTGTCCCAATTTCTAAGGGACCTGTTATTTAATGACTTCTTTTAACAATGGAAATAAATTCCATTTAAAGAAGCAAACCCTAAAGAGAACAACGAGTTGTTCTTAATATAAAGAGTCTAAAATCTCTTTAAAATTTGGAAATGATGTATCAATACATTGTGTATCTTCAATTTCCATATCGCTATTTAATCCAGCAATTGCAAAACTCATTGCAATTCTGTGATCGCCACAAGATGTAATAGTGGCTTTATTAATCGTTCCACCATTAATTTCATAACCATCTTCATGCTCAATATAATCAACACCACAAAGTTTTAAGTTACCTACTACAGCGGAAATTCTATCAGATTCTTTAACTCTTAACTCTTTAGCATTAGAAACTGTTGATTTACCTTTTGCTAAACTCATTGCTATTGAAAGTGCTGGAAGTTCATCTATTAGCCATGAAATATTTTCATTAACATCAACTGCATTTAATTCATTATTAATTACTTCAATATCACCAATTGGTTCATAAACATTTTCTTTTTCAATAAAATTAACAGTAACACCCATTCTTTTTAAAACATGGTATGCTTCAATTCTTGTTGGGTTTAGTGTAACATTTTTAATTAATACACGAGAGTTTTTTGTAATAGCAGCTGCTAGGGCAAAAAAGAAAGCAGATGAAGGGTCCGTTGGAACTGTTATATTTAAAGGCTTTAAATTTCCTTCTAATGGATGAATATTAATAAACCCATCTTCATCTGTGTGAAGTTTTGCACCCATTCCTTTTAGCATTCTTTCTGTATGGTCTCTTGTTAACTCATTTTCTTTATATTTACAAACTCCACTTGCTCTTAAAGCAGCAAGAATCATTGCCGATTTTACTTGTGCTGAATCAACTGGTGAATGGTATGTAAAAGGAGTTAATTCTTTTACTCCTCGTATAAATAAAGGAGCTTTATTTCCTTCTTCTCTTCCATCTATTTGTGCACCAATAGATCTTAAAGGATTAGCAACTCTTTTCATAGGTCTATTCATTAGATATTTATCACCAACTAATGTAAAAGCTCCATCAACAGAAGCTAATAAACCACAAAAAAGTCTCATTGCTGTTCCTGAGTTTCCACAATCTAAAACATCATTTGGTTCACTTAATTTTGAAGTTGGTGTAATTTCTACACTTGAACCATCTCTTTTAATCGTGGCACCTAACTGCTCAACAATACTTAATGTATTTAATGTATCTTCTGCAGTTAAAAAGTTTTTGATATATGATGTTTCATTGGAAAAAAGTGAAAACATTGCACATCTATGAGATATTGATTTGTCACTTGCAATTGAATCTATTTCAATATTAAATGCTTTGTCTAATTTCTTTATACTAAATTTTTCCACTTTTTTGCCTTTAATTTTTAATCTTTTTTTATTGTCTTAAACCAATTGATAATTTTGCTTCTAATGCTTCTAAAATATTGTTCATTGAAGTTGTAATATCTTCTTCTTCCATTGTTTTTTCATCGTTTTGTAAAACAAATCTGATTGTTAAACTCTCATCTTCACCTAAACTTTCATCACTATATACATCAATTAAATTATATTGTTTTATATTAGTATCGTTTAAAGAATTAATTACATTTTTAATTTCTCTATATTCTAAAGTTTTCGGAGCAATAATACTTAAATCTTTTTTAGATGCTTGGAATTTAGAATATCCTACAGTTTTAACTAAATCGTTTTTAATTAAATCAAAATTGATTTCTGAAATAAATGTATCTGATAAATCATAATCTTCACACACACTTGGATGAACTTTTGAAATAAAACCTATAATTTCACCATCAACAATTACATTTGCATTTTGGTATGGATGAATGAAGTCATTTTCAATTTTATTCATAGGTTCTAAATCGAATTTTCCAATTGTATTTAAAATCTTTTTTGCAAATGAGAATAAACTTGCATTTTCAGGTTTTCCTGCATTTGTTACATCTTCAAGTTCGCAAGCTCCTGTTTGAATAAATGAAATTCTTTTTGATTCATTTCTTTCTATATCAAAAACTGTTCCAATTTCAAAAAATGAAGTTGATTTTGCGCCAATTTTATAATTGTTTGCACAAGCTTCTAATAAATTTAAAACAATTGTTGTTCTATATGTATTTAACTCTTTTACAATTGGATTTAAAACATCTAATTCTTCTTTTACAAGAGGAAATGAATATTTTTCTAAACTTTCTCTTGAAGAGAAAACATAAGTTAATGTTTCATTAAAACCATTTTCACAAGCTTTTGCTCTTAATTTATTTTTTTTGATTAAATCACTCGTAGTTTGATTAATTCTATTTACTTCATCAATTGCTAAAGGTTTTGCTTGAATGTTATCAATTCCAACAATTCTTACAATCTCTTCAGTAACATCCGCAATATTTTTAATATCATGTCTAAAGAACGGTATTTTTACACTTATAATATCATTTAATGCATTTTTAACTTCAAAACCTAATGAGCTTAAAATTCTTTCAACTTCTAAAGCAGGAATATCCTGACCTATAATTGAATTAACTTTATCCATTGTAAAATCAAGTGTTGCTTTTTGAGAATCTTCAATAAATGATTCATTCCCTTTATAGATTTTTGCACCATTTTGTGAAAGAAAAGTTGTTAAAAAATCAATTCCATAATTAATATCAGGTTCAGATCCTCTTGATGATTTGTAGTAAATTTCACCTGTTGTTACTTTTGTTTCAAATACTTGCATACAAAGCTTTTCAGGATTTAAATATGATGCTTCAATAATTAGCGTATTATCATCTGTATTAATTTTTTTATGCTCAACACAAATAGTACTTAAAGCTTCTTTCCCATAAACACAATCAAAAGCATTTTCATCTTTATTAATTTCTAATAAACTTAAAGCATTTTCATCTTTTGCTTGATTTTTTGCGTATGCATTTAATAGTACTCCAGTACAATGTGTTGCATATGTTATTGCATTTTTAATATCATTTTCTTCTTCATATTTACCAATTATTGATGTTCTTAATTTTGACATTAAATCTAGTTTATACTTTTCTAAATCTACAGCTTTGAATATTAAAGATGAATCAATATTATTTGCTTTTACACCTAATATTTGTCCAATTCCTAAGTCACTTTCATTAAGGTTTTTTTCAAAAGCATTCATTGGTATATTATAATAAGCGCTTAACTCACGAGCAACACCGTTTATACTTAAACAATCTCCTCTATTTGCAGTTAATTCAATTTCAATAATATCATCATTTAAAAGTGGATATTCATTTAGTTCTTTACCAATTACTAATTCACCAATAGAATTATCTAATTCTAAAATTCCATCATTTAATTTTGCAAGTCCTAATTCAGTTGAAGAACAAATCATTCCAATTGATTCAACACCTCTTAGTTTTGCTTTTTTGATTTTAAAGTCAGGTGATAATTTACATCCAACTGTTGCAACTGGTACAAATTGTCCAGCGTCTACATTTTTTGCTCCACATACTATTTGAACAGTTTCCGACCCAATATCAACTTGACAAATATTTAATTTATCAGCATCTGGATGCTTGATTTTTTCTAAAACTTTTCCAACTACTACTTTTGGTGCAATTGAAACTCTTTCTAGACTATCAACTTCTAATCCAATTGAGTTAAGTGTTTTACAAATATCATCTGTTGAGATATCTTTTATATCTATAAATTCTTGTATCCAAGTTCTTGTAATAATCATCTAAACTGTCCTAATAATCTTGTATCACTTTCAAATAGAGATCTTAAATCTCCAATATTATGAATTAACATAGCAAATCTTTCAACACCTAAACCAAATGCATATCCCGATTTATTCTCATAACCAACTGCTTTAAATACGTTTTGATCTACTACACCACAACCTAAAACTTCTAGCCATCCTGTATGTGAACAAACTCTACATCCATCACCTTTACAGAAGACACATGAAATATCAACTTCAGCAGAAGGTTCTGTAAATGGGAAAAATGATGGTCTAAATCGTACATCAACATCTCCAAACATATGGTGTAAAAATTCAACTAATACATGCTTTAAATTTGCGAATGAAACTTTTCCTGCATCATCTACAACTAAAGCTTCAATTTGGTGGAACATTGGAGTATGCGTGATATCAAAATCACGTCTAAATACAGTTCCAGGTGCTATCATTCTAATTGGAGTATTTTGATCTTGTTTTAACATTGTTCTAATTTGAACAGGAGATGTATGAGTTCTTAAAAGAGTATAATCTTTATTATAAAAAGTATCTTGCATATCCCTTGCAGGGTGATATTTAGGTAGATTTAATGCTTCAAAGTTATGAAAATCATCTTCTACTAAAGGTCCTTCTTCGACTGCAAAATTAAGATTTTGGAAGTAAGTGATAATTCTATTCATTGTTTCAACAACAGGGTGTGTTGCTCCACAAGATAGTTCATTATTAAATCTTGTTACATCGATTTTTTCACTTTGTAGTTTTATATTTAAAGCTTCTTTTTCTAAAATTACTTTTCTATCTTCAATAGCTGTAGTAACTTTTACTTTTTGTTCATTTAAGTTTTGAGCAAATGCTTTTTTCTCTTCATTTGGAATACTCTTCATTTTTGCAAACTCTAAAGTTAAAATACCTTTTTTACCTAGTGTTTCAATTCTAAGATTTTCTAACTCTTCAAGTGATGCTGCATTGCTAATATTTTGAATCAATTCTGTCACTTTATCTCCTGTTTTTTATGAATAATATTGGATTGTTTTAATTATTCTATTTCTATATTCTTGCGATTATACTTAAAGATTTATTAGAGTTTGGTTATAATTATTTACGATTCAAATTCAAGGAAAAGCAATGTGTATATTTTGTAAAATTGTAAAAGGTGAAATTCCAAATCAAACTATATTAGAAGATGATAACTTTTTAGCATTTAATGATATTAATCCAGCTAAAAAGATTCATGTTTTAATTATTCCAAAAGAACATTATGATTCTTTTGACCTAGTACCACCAAAAATTATGGCAGGTATGACAGAGTTTATTCATAAAGTAGCTGCAAAACTTGAAATTAGAAAGAGTGGTTATCGATTAATTACAAATATTGGAAGTGATGGTGGACAAGAAGTTTCTCATTTACATTTTCATTTATTAGGTGGAGAAAGTGTTGGTCGTTTAGTTAGAGATTAAATTTAAGTAGTTTTAACTACTTAAATTTATGATTTAAAGAAGTTTTATTTTCCTTCTTTAAAAGATCCTAAAGCCATAATTTTTTCATATTTCTTTTGGTATCTTTGAGCAGGTGTTAATTGTTTTAATTCATTAACTGAAGTTATAAAGTATTCACCTAAAGCTCTTATTGCTTCTTCTTTTTGTCTATGTGCACCAATTAATGGTTCATTAATTACATCATCAACTAAATTTAAATCTTTTAAATTATCAGACGTAATTCTAAGAGCATTTGCTGCTGTTTCAACTTTTGAAGGGTCATTCCATAAAATGGCTGAACAACCTTCTGGTGAGATTACAGCGTAAACTGAATATCTCATCATTGCAAGTTTATCTGCAACTGAAATAGCTAAAGCACCACCTGAACCACCTTCACCAATTACAACTGAAACAGTTGGAGTTGTTAAATCAGCAAATTCATATAAGTTTCTAGCAATTGCTTCAGATTGATTTCTCTCTTCAGCCCCTAACCCTGGATATGCACCGGGAGTGTCAACTAACATAAGAATTGGTATTTGGAATTTTTCTGCCATTTTTGCAGCTCTTAACGCTTTTCTATAACCTTCAGGTTGTGGCATACCAAAGTTTCTATGTAGCTTATCCTTTGTACCTCGTCCTTTTTGTTCACCTATAACCATAACTTTTTGTTCATCAATATATCCAAGATAACAAACAATTGCTTTATCATCAACAAAATGTCTATCTCCATGTATTTCATAAGCATCTGTTAATAATCCACTTATATAATCCATTGCATAAGGACGATCTGGATGTCTTGCTAATTGAAGTTTTTGGTAATCACTTAAGTTTTTAAAAGTTTTTTCAACTTCTTTTTCAAGTTTTTTTTCTAAGATTTCAACAGCTGGTTCATCTGCTTTAGTTCTTGCAACTATGATATCTTCTTCTATTTTTTTTATCTTATCTTCAAATTCTAAGTAAGTTGCCATTTTTTTCCTTTTAGTAAAAAAAAAGAGCTAGAAAATCTAGCTCTTTTTTAATTCAATAATGTGTAGTTATTAATCTTGGTATTTTTTAAAGATTACAGTACCGTTAGTTCCACCAAATCCAAAGTTATTACTCATAACTGTTGTTAATTCTACTTTTCTAGCAGTATTTGGAACATAATCTAAAGGACATTCAGGGTCTTGGTTTTGAATATTAATTGTTGGAGGAATAATTCCTTCATTCAATGATTTAATTGCAAAAATTGCTTCAATAGCACCTGCTGCTCCTAAACAATGACCAATTTGACCTTTTGTAGATGTAACAGGTGGACAGTTTTCAACACCATTAAATAGTTCAACAATCGCTTTTGATTCATTACCATCTCCAACTGGTGTTGATGTACCATGAGAATTAATGTAATCAATTTTAACATCTTCACCAAGATTAGCACTTGCCATAGATATAGCAGCTTTCATTGATCTTAATGGACCTTCCATAACAGGTGCTGTAATATGGTTGGCATCTGCAGATTCACCAAAACCAATAATTTCACAATAGATTTTTGCACCACGTGCTTTTGCTGATTCAAGTGTTTCAACTACAAGAGCACCTGCACCTTCACCCATTACAAACCCATCTCTATCTTTATCAAATGGTCTTGATGCAGTTTTAGGATCATCATTTCTTGATGATAATGCTTTCATAGATGCAAAACCACCCATTCCTGCACCACAAATAGCACTTTCAGCACCTACTACTAAAATTCTATCTGCACCATTAAGTGCAATAGTTTTTACTGCATCATTTAATGCATGTGTAGAAGCTGCACAAGCAGTTACATGTGATAATGAAGGACCTTTTAATCCATGTGCAATTGAAATAAAACCACTTAGCATATTTACTAATGATGAAGGAATAAAGAATGGTGATATTCTTTTAGGACCTCTATTAGCACATACCACTGAGTTCTTTTCAATAGTAGATAATCCACCAATTCCAGAAGCTGAAATAACACCAAATCTTTCAGAATCTTCGATTGCTACTTTACCATCTTCACCAGCTAAGCCACAATCCATCATAGCTTCATGTGCTGCTTTTATACCTAATTGAATAAATCTATCTGCTTTTTTAACTTCTTTTTTATCCATTACAGTTGTTGGATCGAAATCTTTTACTTCTCCTGCAATTTTTACAGGGAATTGTTCAATATCAAATAGTGTGATTGTATCAATTCCACAAACACCGTCAACTACAGCTTTGAATGAATCTTCAACATTATGTCCTATTGAATTGATAGTTCCTAATCCAGTTATAACTACTCTTTTCATCAAATTTACTCCGTCTAATTAATTATTAATTTTTATTTAAATTATTCAATCTTGTATTAAAAAATTCAAGAATTTAAATTAAAAAAATAGAAGACCAGTTTCCTAGTTTTCTATTTTATTGCGTTAAAATTACGCGTTATTTTCGATGTATTTAATAGCATCTGATACTGTTAAAATACCTTCTGCATCTTCATCAGGGATTTCAATATCAAATTTTTCTTCTAAAGCCATAACTAATTCAACAACGTCAAGTGAATCTGCACCTAAATCTTCAATAAATTTTGAATCTTCTTTTACTTCTGCCGCATCACAATCTAATTGCTCAACTACAACTTCTATTACATCTTCTAATAATGCCATATTTAATTCCTTTTATAAAATTGTTCAGTATTATAACAAAAAAGATTTTAAAAAGTCTTTTAAATTATAAAATTTTGCTAATACGTATTTTTGATTATACGTATAATCCACCATTAACTTTTAATATTTCACCTGTAATATAAGATGAATGATCACTTAATAAAAATGCAACTGCATCAGCAATTTCACTTGGATTTCCAAATCTTGATAACGGAATATTTTTTTCATATTCAGCTTTAACTTCAGCTTTTAATTCATGAGTCATATCAGTTTGAATGAATCCTGGAGTAACTGCATTGTATCTAATACCTCGAGCTGCTGCTTCTTTTGCAAAAGCTTTAGTCATAGCATTTACTCCACCTTTTGATGCAGCATAATTTGTTTGACCTGGATTTCCCATTTCTCCAACAATTGAAGAGATGTTTACAATAGATCCAAATCTTTTTTTACCCATAGCTTTTAATGAAGCTTTACATCCAATAAATGTAGATGTTAAGTTTGCAGAAATTACATCATTAAAATCATCAACACTCATTCTTAATGCTAATTTATCTTTTGTAATTCCAGCATTATTAACTAAGTATGAAATTTCACCATCTGCATCAATAATAGTTTTAATTGCAGCATTAAACTCTTCTTCATTTGTTACATCAGCTTTAATTATTGCAGCTTTTCCACCCGCAGCTTCTATTTCTTCTTGAATCTTTTGTGCAGCTTCTGCTCCACTTCTATAGTTAATCCATACTTTTAATCCATAGCCAGCTAAAGTTTTTGCAATTTGAGCACCAATACCACGACTAGCACCAGTTACTAATACATTTGAACCTGTAAAATTCATTTTTATCCTTTATTAAAATTTAATAGTTGTAAGATAGCTCTTACATAATTCCGTATTATAGCTATACGCCCCTTTTATTATCCCATACTCTAATATGTAATCTATCACAATATAAATAGCCATAATCAATTGCCATTTGAATAACTTCTTCACAATTTTCATTTATGCTAGCTGCTGTATCACCTAAGGGCATTAAATAAACTTGTGTTTTTGGAATATTATCTAATATTGTTTCAATCTCTTTTTTAGCATTTTCTATGATTTTTGTATCAATTACAAACTTTAAATAAGAGTCATTAGTCTTTGTTAATATCTTATTTAAAGTCTCATAATTAACTCTTTTTTTTAATGATTCAAGCGAATTACTTAATTTAACACTCATTGAAAATATGATTTTTTCTTGGTAATCATATGTGAAATTAAGATTTAAAGAGGCATTAGTTTCAATTGTTACTTGATGACCTTCTTCAATATAGTGTTTTAATAGTTTTTGAAACTCATCTTTATTCCAATAAAGTAAAGGCTCTCCACCTGTAATTACAATATCCATTTTATATAGTGATGATGATTGTTTTGTTAGGATATCTACTTCTTTTACAATCTCTTCGTAAGATTTATAGTTTGTCCAAGAGTCTTTGAATTCTTTATCGACTGCATAAAATGAATCACAGCCACATTTTTTAATTCCACTTGGTGTTTCATACTCAACATCAAAACCAATACAATTAAAATTGCATTTTCCAAAACGAATAAAAACTGAAGGAGTTCCTACTAGTTTTCCTTCACCTTGAATAGTTGGACCAAAAATTTCATTTATTTCAAGCATAAAATGTGCTTTTACTCTTTGGTGTTTCTAAAAATTCTATATGCGAAACTTTTACATTTAATTTATTCATTTTCTTTTGTACAATTCTTAAAAACCAAGCTGATAAATTTTCACTTGTTGGTACAAAATCAACAATAATATAACCTTCGTAAAGTTCTTTTAAATGTATGGCTTCATTTGAAAACTTATTTAAATCTATTATTGAATAGCCTTCTTCAAAAGATATTAATTCTTTTTTTGAAACATTTGGTATTAAGGTTTCAAATAAAGGATCATTAATATCTAAAATAAATTTATGATCAAGTACATCATCAATAAAAACTTTAAACCAATTTAAATGCTTAAAATCAGTTACCATTCCATCTTTTAATTCTTCTGCTTCAAGGTAAACTAGAATTTTCCCTTGATGACCATGTAAGTGTCTACATTTCAAACACCCATCTAGTGAAAATTCTGTGTTTAAAGTTTGTGACCAAACTCTATGTCCATAACAAAAATCGAACTCTTTTGATATTTTCCAATGCATCTTTATACTTTGTAAGGAATTGGGTCTTTTGCATTTGCAAGTTTAAACCCATTTAATCTAAGTCTACAAGAATCACATACACCGCAGGCTTTTTCACTTTCTTTATAACATGACCATGTGTGCTCTAAAGGAACATTTAATTCTTTTGCATGTTGAACAATCTGTTTTTTGCTTAAATGTACTAGAGGTGTTTTTATTTCAATTTTTGTAGTCTCTTTTGTTCCTTGATTAATAGCTTTTGTAATATCAGCAATAAACTCGTCAGTACAATCAGGATAACCTGAACTATCTTCTTGAACAACACCTATATACATAGCACTTGCTTCTTCTTTTTCAGCAATTGCAGCTGTAATTGAAAGAAAAATTCCATTTCTAAAAGGCACATAAGTAATTGGAACTCCACTTTCAACTCCATTTACTGGAACATCAATTGTTTCATCCGTTAATGCACTTGCTCCAATTTGTGTGAAAAATGGAATATCTATTTCGTATTTATTTAAAATTTCTAAATCATTGCAAATATCTCTAAATGCTTTTAATTCTCTTTTTTCTGTTCTTTGTCCATAATTAAAATGAACAGCAATTATTTCATTACCATCTTTTTTTGCAATATATGATGCAAGTGTAGAGTCCATTCCCCCACTTAAAATACATATAGCTTTTTTGCTTTTAGATGTTGTTTGTTTACTCATATGTTAAAAAGTCCTTTTTATCTTTGCTAAAGAATTTCCAATTTATTGGTAATATTTTCACTGTTGAGTTTTTTTCTAAATACTCAACTTTTTCATCTAATACTATTATTGAATTACATGAAGATAGAATTGAAACCATACCTGGTGATCTTTTTCTTGCAAGTGTAAATTCTTGTCCATTAAAATATCCTGGAATAATTGTAATTCTTCCTTTTCTTGTTTTAAAATCTTCACTTATGTTTGTTTCTATATAATTTGGGTTTATTTCGTTTGAACCTAATAGTTTTTGAATTAATATTTTCCCAAACAGTTCAAAAATTAATGCAGATGCAAGTGGGTTTCCTGGCAGGTTTAAAATATATGTGTTATTTATTTTACCAAATATTGTAGGTTTCCCTGGCTTTATCTTAATACCATCAATTAAGGTTTCAAAATCTAATTCATTAAAAGCATCTTTTGTAAAATCAGCATCACCAACAGATACCCCACCTGAGGTTACTATTAAATCGGCATCAAGTGAATTTAATACTAATTCTTTAATTGCTTCAATACTATCTTTTGCCTGTCCTATAAATGTAACATCACAACCAAGCTCTTTGGCACGCGCTATAAATGTAGGTGTATTTGAATTATATATTTGATGATCTTGTATTTTTTGGTAGTGCAATTTTAATTCTTCACCACTTGAAAATACTACGATTTTTGGTTTTTTATAAACTTTTATGTGAGAAATTCCTTGACTTGCAAGAAGTGTAATTTTTGCAAAATTTATTTCGTCTGTAATATCAATTAACTTCTCACCAGTTTTTATATCTTCACCAATAAACCTAACATGTTGAAATTCTTTAACATTTTCTAATATTTTTATTTTGTTATCTATAGTTTTTACATCTTCTTTTGGAATAATAGCTGTTGTATTTAAAGGAACTCTAGCTCCTGTCATTATTTTAATACATGTATTTTCTTTTAGAGCAGTTTTATTATCATCACCTGCAAAAATCGTATCTATTATTTCAAGTTCATTTTCTTTATTATTGTATATTATTGCATATCCATCCATTGCAGAATTGTCAAATTTAGGTAAAGAAGAACTTGCTATTACCTCTTGTGCACAAATTCTATTAACAGCATCTTCAATTGGTATGATTTCATATTTTAAAGTTGTTTTGATATTTGAAATAATATTTATTGCATCATTAACACTAATAGCCATTTTATTCCTTTTTTTAATTAAGATAAAAACTTATGACAAGTTAGCTATAATAGCGAAAAATTTTAAAAGTGAGATAAACAATAATGGAATTAATGCAAAGTGCAATCGATACACACGTCTATGTAATATACTTTTTTTTAGCAGTTATGCTATTTAATTTGTATTCAGTACTAACACAAACAGAGTTTATAAAATTAGCTAAAAGATTAAAAGCAATGACGCCTTTATATCATTTAACAAATGCTATTGTAATTTATACAGGAACAATTGTTGCTTTTTATGCTCAAGTTATGAGTATTACAATATTTTTAATGATACCAGCTTCTATTTTTTTACTAGTAATTGAAATTAAAAGATATAAGAAAATGAGAGTTATTAAGTTTGCTGATGTAGAAGCTCAACAAGAGTTTTATAAGTATGCAAAAAAAATCTATATTATAGAGATTTCTGTAATAGTTTCTATTTACCTTATAAGTAAAGTATTTTAATGCAATTCACTTATGATATTAATTGCGGAAATGAATTCTTAGAAATAAGTGATGATACATATAAATATTTAATAAAAGCAAGAAGGCACAAAATTAATGATGAAATATATTTTAGAAATTTAAAGAATGATTTGCTTTATTTATATAAGCTAAGTTCAATAAATAGAAGAAGTGCTAGTTTTAATTTAATTTCAAGTGAAGAAAAAATAGTAAGAAATGAAAATAGTTTACATTTAATTTGGTGTTTAGTTGATCCTAAAACAATTGAGAAGTATTTAGCTTCTTTAAATGAATTAGGAGTTGAAAAAATTACTTTTGTTTATTGTGAATATTCACAAAAGAATTTTAAATTAAATTTTGAGAAGTTAGAAAAAATATTAATTAATTCTTCTTCTCAATGTGGAAGATCAGATATTATAAAATTAGATTTTTGTAATTCATTAGAAGAAGTTATCAAAGAAAATGAGAATGTTTATTTCTTGGATTTTTCAGATATTTCAATTGATGATAAAAAAGAAGATATTAAAACTTTAGTTATTGGTTGTGAAGGTGGCTTCTCAAAAGATGAAAGATTGACTTTTAACAAAGAAAAGATAGTTGGTTTTAAATCAAATATAATATTAAGAAGTGAAACAGCAATATTAAGTGCAGCATCTAAAATATTAATATAAATATTTATAGTTTTTAAAGTAAAAAAAAGGCCTAGAAGTAAAACTTCTAGGCCTTTTTTATTTCCTTATAAAAAGAAGTTCTAGTGAACTTCTCTCCATTTAGAGTTTTTCCATAAGAATGCAAATATAGCAAAGATTACCATATAAATTAAGAATTTAGGTCCTAATTCAGATCTAGCTTCTTTACTTGGATCTCCAATTTCTTCAAGATAAGTTACAACTTGTTCTTGAGATTCTTCAGTTAATCCAACTCTAGGCATTGCAGTACCTTCAAGATGTTTTTGAGGTAAATTAATGAATGTTTCTAAATATTCATGTCCTCTTGATTTAATGTATTGAGATAAATCAGGTGGTAGTTTACCCATATATGCTTTGATATTTTCATCAGGTGTAAATGCTGCCATTGTACCTTTTTGCATATCAGCGTATTTGATTGAGTGACATCTTTGACAAGCATCTGTAAATACTTCTTTATTACTCATTTCTTCTGGAGCAATAGATTTTAAGTATGCTACCATATCCGCAATTTCTTGTGGTTGCATCCAATCATAACCAGGCATTGGATGAGCACGTCCATCAACAAATTTATGAGAAACATCAGAAGCTTTTGCAGGGTTTTTAATAAATGCAGCTAAATAAGCAGCATCATATAATTTTCCTGCACTTCCTAAATCAGGAGGTGTAACACCGTAAGCTGCTGCTGAACTTGCATTATCCATAATCTCAGGGAAACCTTTAGATTTAATAGAGTGACAAGCTGTACAGTTTGCAGTAACTAATGCTTCACCTGCTGTTGCATTACCTTCTAATGAAGTAACATCAGCAACGTCTTTTTGTACATCTTCAAATTTAAAATCTGCAGGTGCAACATGTGGGTGCATTTGAGAGTGAGCAAATGGCTCAACTCCCCAGTATGTAATAAGCGTTAAAGCTACTACTACTGCTAGTATTTTTAATTCTCTCATTATAATGCTCCCCTTTTCTTAGCGTCTATTTTTGTAACAATTGGTAGTACTAAGAACATAATAATAAATAATGTTGCTGCAAAGAAACCAACCCATGCATTTACACCTGTTGGTGGTAATTTACCATAAACAGTAAGTACAATTAAATCTGCCATTAATATCCAGAACCAAATAAAGAACACAGGTCTTTTGTGTGCTGGTAAAATTGCAGGATCTCTATCTAACCATGGTAATACTAAGAAAATAACGTTTGCAAATGCAAATGCAATTAATCCAATATCAAAGGCTTTAAATCCAGCAATATCAAAGAAGAAACCTCTTAATACTTCATACGACCATAAGAAATACCACTCAGGATAAATGTGAGCAGGTGTTACCATATTATCAGCAGGATCAAAGTTAACTGGATCCATTGCAAAGTTATAATGGAAGAATACTAAATAGAAGTAGAATATTAAGAAAATACCTAATACAGCTAAATCTTTAGAAATAAATACAGGCCAGAAAGGAATAACTTTTGACTCTTTTTTATTTCCAGCTAAATATTTTTCAGCTTCTTCATCAAAATCAAATTCATCAGAAGTTTGGTTGTTAACGTGAGGAATTCTTAATGTATAGAAGTGTAATCCAATAATACCCATAATAGTAATAGGTAATAAGAATACGTGTAACATGAAGAATCTAGTTAATGTAGCATCGGCCACATTAAAATCACCTCTAATCCAAATAACTAAAGCATCACCAATTACAGGAACTCCACCAAATAAGTTTGTAATAACCAT
>Ga0193962_1000534_pt1 | contig 17345 bp, 12 predicted proteins | sample FB_5_MG_FD_140335 | JGI IMG/M metagenome (GOLD analysis project Ga0193962, IMG submission 140335) | Microbial mat bacterial communities from the Broadkill River, Lewes, Delaware, United States - FB_5_MG | ecosystem: Environmental > Aquatic > Freshwater > River > Microbial mats | place: USA... | reverse complement strand
CCATAAACACCTTTTGTAGATACAATTGCCATTTTAAAATCCTCTTTTTCTTTTACTGAGAGAATGATAACAGATTTTTTAAACTATGTCAAGTAAACTGATAGATTTAAGTGTGAATATCTTTAAATTTTATTATAAAGCCAGTATTTAAGGGGTTTATTGAAATACCCCTAAATACCCTGATTTAGTCAAATTAAAAAAAATTTAGAAATTTAAATTTAATCATTCCTTATACTAAAAGTTTAGTTTATATATTAAATCAATATATGCTACTATATTTATATGTAATGGAGAAAATATGAAAACAATTGAACTAAAATGTACCGTATACATAAAAAACAACATAAGTTTTGATAAAAGTTTTGAGATACTAAGTCAATACATATCTTATTCTATGTGTCAAGATGAAGAGCTAGAAAAACTACATAATAATAACAAATCATTTAAAAACTACTGTTTTGGTGGATTTTATCCGATAGAAAAAGAGAAAGTTTATAAACAAGGGAAAACTTACACCTTTAGTATACGAACTATCGATGAAAATTTTGCATCTAAAATTTTGCCACATCTGACACAAAATACTAAAAATGAAAATTTTATCATAGTAGACATATCAGAAAAAACAATTTCACAACATTTTGTTACAGAACTATATAGTGCGACACCTGTTATCGTGACTATGAAAAATGGGCGTTATTGGATGAAAGAGGATGAGATCATGCTTTTACAAAATCAACTTCAACAAAATCTGCTCAATAAATACAAAGCGTTTTATGATGAAGAGTTAGAACCTAGCCAAAACTTCATTCAGCTATTAGAACTCAAAAATAATAGAGCTCAAACTATCAAACTTACCAATAAAAATGGGAAAAAATATAGGCTCTTTGGAAATAAGTTCCGTATCATTCCAAATGAAGATGAAGTTTCTCAAAAACTAGCTTTTTTAGCACTGGGTGTAGGTCTTGGTGAGAAGAGTGGTTACGGTGGTGGGTTTTGTGTGGGGAAAGGGATGCAATGATTTATGATATTTTAGAAGTATTTAAAAAAGAGTATGAAAAAAACGGTGATAAACTTATTTTGGATAATTATACACTCAAAGATGGTTTATATGTAAAAGTCAATAAGGATAATAGTTGTGAGTATTTTATAGCTGAGACAGTTAAAAAAGAGAAAATATTTAAAACTATTGATGGTACTTCAGCAAAAAATGAAATTGATTGGTTTAAAAGTCGAGATTATTATAGTAATGTTATTGACACAGCTAAATCTTATGATGCTCCTAAAAAAACAATTCACAATAATAATTATTTAACTCTTTTTATGAAAATAGAGGCTTTTTTAAATGTAGAATTTGCTTATTTGAAAGAGAAATTATATAGAAAAGTATTTTCTTTTAAAAGTTTTAAATCAAAAAATGAAAAAAAGATACTTAATAATTTTTGTAATATTATTAAACCATATAGTAGAAAAAAAGATTTAATTCAAAAAATGAAAATATTAAAAAAAATTCTTGAATCAATAAAAGAGATGGCTAATAATTATTCTCCAAAAGAATATGTAAGAATCTATTTTGAAGATGATGTAATGACATACAAAAACGAAAGTAATATTTATCTTGCTTTGAAAAATTTTAATGATAACAAATATTCAATAGAGATTGAAAAAATAGTGTATGGACTTTCAAATTACAATATGGGACTTAACAATAAAAAAGTTTATTTAGAACAAAAAACAAAAAAATTACCAACACCATTTATGGTAACTCCTGAGATAGGGTTGCAAATAAAACTTTTTTTTGATTGGTTAGTTTTTCAGCCATATGGCGTAAATATATTAGAAAGTATATATTTAAACAAACACTCAGATAATGGAAAATCAATTGTAAATGACTTTGAATATATTCCTTTAAAAATTGAGAAATTAAAAAATCCTATTTATGTGACAAACTATCTAAAAGCAAAAGATTTTAAGACAAAAAAGTTTATTGAAGATTATACTATTAAAGAGTTGTATCAGCTTGAAACTAAAGTTGATGAGATATTTTATAATAAGCAACTTACACATAATTATTTTAACGATATAAAAGTGTCTCAATATATCTCAAAAAATTTACAGACATTACTATATGAAACAAAGACTTCGATGTTGAATTATTTTAAAAAATATGACGATAGAGCTTTTTATCAAGTTATCAAAAAATATGGAAGTGATTTTGTCATAGAACATCTTAGACAAAATAGAGAGCTTAAGGCAAAAGAGAATTTAAATTTAAAACTCTCTTTATTAAAACACAAAGGGGAAAATATAATGGATATACAAAATATACAAAAAGAGATGATAAATAAACTTGTTACTTCAAATTATGAAACTTTAGAAAGTGAAGAGTTTTTTTATCTTTGTGGTCAAGTTACAAAGTATTTACTAAGTCAAAGTGAAGCATTTCAAAAAAATGCTGATTTGTTAGAGCCATTTTTACGAGCGAATAGTGCTAAAAAATTAAAAAAAGACATAGAGATAACATATTTTAAATATAAACATAAAATAAGTTTGAATCATATTAAATTTAATAATGCATTGAGTTTGGTAATGGCATATGCTGGTGTAGATAAACTTTCTTTAAATATGGATAGTTTTTTGGTAGGTGTTTTAAGTGACAATATTTTTTATATGAAAAAAGAAGAGGAGAAATAAGATGAATAGAATATATGGAATAATCGGAATCGGTGCAAATATGGCAAACTGGAATGCAGACTTTACAGGACGACCAAAATCTACATCAAATGGTGATATTTTTGGAAGTGACAAAGCACTTAAATACCCTATGAAAAAAATGTGGGAAAATCAAAATAAAGATGTATTATTTATCAAAAGTTGGAAAGAGGAAAAAGGGGCAATTATTCCCAATAAATTAGGAGAGAGATATGAAACACTCTTTAATGAGATAGATAAAAAAACAACAACAAAAGAAGTTATGAATAAACTTTTTTCTTGTATAGATGTAAAAAACTTCGGTGCTACATTTGCCGAAAAAGGTCAAAATATTTCTATTACTGGAGCAGTTCAATTTGGTCAAGGGTTTAATAAATTTGAAGATACAAATATAGAAGTACAAGATATATTATCTCCATTTGCGGACTCTAGAAAAGATGATGCCAAACAATCAACTTTAGGTACAAAAGTAACAGTAGATGAAGCTCATTATTTTTATGGTTTTGGAATCAATCCAAACTCTTATGATGAATATAAAACACTTTTAGGTGAAGATTTTGCAGGATATACTTTAGCTGATTATGAAGAGTTTAAAAAAGTAGCCTTTGTAAGTGCAACGGCATACAATACAAACAGTAAGTTTGGTTGTGAAAATGAGTTTGCTTTGTTTGTTGAGTGTAATGATGCTGAGTGTTATTTACCTGATTTGAGTAATTATATAGAGTTTGATAGTGAAAAAAGAGAGATAGATTTGTCTAAGATAGAAGAGATGACAAAAGGAAAATACTCTAACATTGAAGTGTATTATAATCCTTTTAAATTATCTCTAAATACAACTCTTCCAAAATTTAATATATTTACAAAAGAAGAGATAATCTAATGAAAGCACTAAGTTTTGAAATAGGTGGTAAAACTGCTTTTTTCAAAAAACCTGATGTAAATAGTTATGCCTATTTTACTTATAACAACATACATAAACCTGCACTTCTAGGTATTTTGGGAGCTATTATAGGTCTTGGTGGACATATACAACTGCATAATAAAAATAGTGATATTGAAGAGAAAAATAAACTTATTAAAAAGAAAACTGAAAAGTTAGCTTTGGATGAGGGGTATCCTGAGTTTTATGAAAAATTACAACATTTGAAAATTTCTATTATTCCACTCACTCCAAATGGATATTTTAGTAAAAAAATTCAAACTTTTAATAATAGTGTAGGATATGCTTCTTTTGAGCAAGGTGGAAATCTTATAGTAAGAGAACAATGGATAGAAAATCCAAAATGGCAAATCATTATTCTTGATGATGATAGTGCTGAGTATACTAAAATTAAAGAGTATATTATGGATTCAAAATCTGTGTTTATCCCTTATCTTGGTAAAAATGACCATTTTGCTGATATAGTTAGTGTTGAAGAGATAGAGCTAGAAGAATTTTTTGAAGATGACGGATTTTATGTAGATTCTCTTTTTATAAAAAATACTGATAAAATAGATGGATTTGAGAAAGAAGGAAATCCACCTTTTCTTTTTCAAGAGGTATCACCGATAAGACTTCAAAAAGAGTATCATTTTTATGAGTATGAAACATTGGTTTTTACAAATATGGAACTTGAAAATATACCAGATAATTCATATTCATATAAACTAAAGAATTATTGTTTTATTTGATATGTTAGTTAATTTAGAAGAGTTTGGAATAGATGAGGGCTTTTTAGCACATACTCCATCTGAAACTTTGCCTGAGCATAGTAATCTTACAAATCAGTATTTAACTAAAATAATAACAGTAAAAAGTTTAGATATGATTATAGATAATTTGGTTTTTTCTATAGATGAAACATATTCTGCATTTATAAAGAAGTTATTTATAAATGCTATATATCTTCACGATATAGGAAAAACAAATCCATGTTTTCAATCACATAAAATGAAAAATAAAAAATTTGATGAATATATAGACTCGACAAACTCTTCAAATCATTCAAAATTATCTGCTACATTGTATATAGAATATTTTTTAAAAGAGATTGAATCGATAAAGAATAGAAAAATAAAAGTGAAGTTACAGTTTATAATATATAGTTTTGCATACCAAATATCAAAACATCACGGTAAAATAACTACTTTTGAAAATTTTTGTCAAGATGATACTGTTGTAAAATCATATTGGAAACATATTCAAAAGTTAGAAATGAAGCATTTTGAATTTTATATTTTAAATAAACTTTTATTTTCGCTTATGATTTCAAGTGATTATTATGCTACGACTGAGTATATGACAGATATAAAATTTGATAATTTTGGTTTAATCTCTCCAAAAAAGAAAGCTACATTAAAAAATATCTTTAATTCATATCTTACTAAATTTGGTGAACCAAAAGGCATCAATAAACTAAGAGATGAACTCTCAAATGAAACCACAAAAAATCTACTCAAAAACTTAGATAAAAATATATTTTATTTAGAAGCTCCCACTGGAAGTGGTAAAACACTTAGTTCTATAAATTTAGCTCTTGAACTTTTAAACAATAAAAAAGAGTTAAATAAAATATTTTATATATTTCCTTTCAATACATTGGTCGAGCAAACAAAAAATGTATTTGATGATATTTTTAAGGATGATTTAGATTTGGAAGTGATAAACTCTATAAGTGCTATTGAAGTAGATGAAAACACACAAGAAAATATTGAAACCGAGTACAACAAAGCATATATAAATAGACTTTTTTTTCATAAAGAAGTAGTTTTAACTACACATATCACTTTGTTTAATATTTTATTTGGCACCTCAAAAGAGGATAACTTTCCACTTTGGCAACTCTCTAATTCTGTCATCATACTTGATGAAATACAAAGTTATAATAATCATCTATGGTGGTATATGGTTGAGTTTTTTGATAAATATGCTCAATGTTTAAATATCAAAATTATTATTATGTCAGCTACCTTACCTAAACTTGACTATTTTTTAGAAAAGAAAGATAATTTTGTGGATTTGATAACAAAAGAAAAAAGAGATTATTTTTTTGAACATACCCTCTTTAAAGATAGAGTGAGTGTTGATTACAGTTTATTAGAAATGAAAGAGAAAATAACTTTAGAAGATTTAGTTTTAAAGCTTGAAGAGATAGAAAACAATTATCAAAAAATACTTTTTGAATTTATATCCAAAAAGACAGCAAGAGAATTTTTTAATCTTATAAAAAATGATTTTGAGAGCGTATATGAATTAAGTGGAGATGATAATAAAGCAACTCGACAATTTGTGATAAATGAAACTAAAAAAGATAAAAATATCATAGTTGTAGCTACACAAGTTATAGAAGCTGGTGTTGATATCGATATGGATATAGGATTTAAAGATATTTCTGTTATTGATAGTGAAGAACAGTTTATGGGTAGGATTAATAGAAGCTGTAAAAAAAATAGTATCAATCCTAAAGTATATTTTTTTGATATGGATGATGTCACGAAGATTTATAAAGGAGATAATCGTTTAGGATATGATTTAACACAAGATAGATATCAAAATATTTTAGAAAATAAAGATTTTTCATCTTACTATGTAAATGTATTAGGTGATATAAAAAAATGTAAAAAGAGATTTACTAGTGGTTTGAAGACTGATTATAATAACTTTGAAGAAGATATAAAGAGTTTAAACTATTTAGCTTTATCAGAAACGATGACACTAATAAATTCCCAAACTTTTACTTTATATTTTCCCTTTAAAATAGATATATCAAAGTATAAAGGGGTCAAGGAGTTTGAAGATATTGATGAACTATTTAAAACTGATGGTTTACTAGATGGTCAAAAAGTATGGAATGAATTTTTAGAATTAAATAACATAGATGGTTTTATAAAAAGGGAAGTGGAAAAGTCGAAAATAAATTCTTTGATGCAATTTTTTACATTTAGTATTTTTAAATATTTTGACAAACAACGACCTTATATAGGTGAAGAAGAGTATGGTTTTTATTTTGTAGATAATTTAGACTTTATAACTAAAGATAATAAATTTGATAGAGAAATGTATAATGATTTTGTAAATGGCTATTTTTTATAAAAGATTACATTCTTGCTAAATATGCCATAATAAGGAATGTATTCCTAAAAAAGGTCTAATATATGGATTGTATTCTATTTGTTTTTTTAAATTTATCTTGAAGGAGTAACGTATGAAAAATATCACAGGAACACTCATAAACTATTATTTTCACTGTCAAACCCAATGTTGGCTACACGCAAACCGTATAAACCTAGAAGACAACTCTGAAGATGTACGAATCGGCAAAGTTTTACATGAAATAAACGAAAAAAAAGGGAAAAAGACAGAGATAAGTATCGACAATATTAAAATCGATAAAATCACAAAAGATTATCTTGTGGAGATTAAAAAATCAGATAGTGACCCTGAAGCTGTGAAGTGGCAAGTTTTACTTTACCTTTATAAACTCAAAGCAAAAGGTGTAGAGAAAAAAGGAAAAGTAGAATATATCCAAACAAATAATCAAAAGAATAAAATGGACTATTTAGAACTGACAGAAGAAAATGAAAAAGAGTTAGAAATAGTACTCGAAAAAATTCAAAACTTAATCGACCAAAAAAGTACACCACCTGCAAAGTTTGCAAACAAATGTAAAAGATGTGCTTACTTTGAGTATTGTTTTATCTAAAAAAAGGAGATAATAAATGGCGAAAAATCACACACGATATATATTTTCTATGGGAGAATTAAAAAGAAAAGACAACTCTATCATGTTTAAAAATGATAAGAGAAATTTTTATATGCCTATCGAAGATACAAGAGAAATATACTGTATGAACGAAGTAAGTTTCAATACAAAGTTTTTGGATTTTATAGCCAAGGCTGGTATCACTCTTCATATTTTCAACTATCACACAAATTATAGTGGGAGTTTCTATCCAAAAGAGCAATATGTAAGTGGTAATTTGACTGTTAAACAATCACTTTGCTATATTGAAAATAGATTAAAAATCGCTAAAAATATAGTTCAAGGTATCGCTGATAATATTCATGAGACTTTATATCATTATTTCAGGCATGGAAACAAAGAACTTAAACCTTTTTTGAATTGGCTCAAAACTGAACCTAAAAAATTTCTTGATAAAAAGATAAATGAAAAACAGATACTTTTTATAGAGGGGCAAATATGGATGAAATTTTATGGGAGTTTTACACACTTTTTACCTGAAGATTTTATCATGAATAAAAGAGTCAAAAGACCACCAGATAATCCGATGAATGCACTTGTGAGTTTTGGCAACACTTTACTCTATACAAAAACGATATCTGCTATCTATCAAACACATCTTAATCAAACGATAAGTTTTTTGCACAGTCCACGTGATGGGAGGTTTTCTTTGAGTTTAGATATCAGCGAAGTTTTTAAACCTATCATAGTTTTTAAAACAATATTTGATCTCGTAAATCGAAAAAAGTTACAAGTATCAAAACACTTTGATAAAAGTTTAAACTACGCACTTCTAAATGAAGCTGGTAAAAAAGTTTTTATTGATGCTTTTGAGACAAGACTCAACGAAACATTTTTGCATCCAAAACTTAAAAGAAAAGTGAGTTATAAGCATTGTCTTAAACTAGAAGGGTATAAGCTTATCAAATTTATACTAGAAGATAAAGAGTTCATCCCTTTTAAATTGAAAGATAAAAAATGAAAAAACAAAAATTTAATTACAATTATGTGTTTCTTTTTTATGACATAGCAGACGAGATAAGTGACGTAGGAAAATATAGAGTAGCAAAAGTATTTAAGATTTGTAAAAAATATCTCAAACATCATCAAAAATCAATTTTTAGAGGCAATATATCTCCTGCAAATCAAATCAAACTTCATAATGAGCTAAAAAAAGTAATCGATAAAAATTTAGATTTTATCTCCATGATAAAAGTACAAAATAGTGGATCTTTTGAAGAAGTGGTCATAGGAACAAATCCTCAAGAGGAAGAATCAATTTTCATATAATTTTCCAACCGATTTTAGTAGAATAATAGAAAAATATAGCTAAAATAATACTGTTTAGAAATGTTATTTGAAAACTTATTGTTTTTTAAAAATGATTGGAAAAGAATAGTATTTATAAGCTTTTATGGGATATTTGAATAATCAAAGCCCATAAAAAGCTTGATTGAACCGACACAAGATTTGTATTTAAATAAATAAATTTAAGATTGGTAATAAAGGTCAAGAGTATTGAACCGACACAAGATTTGTATTTAAATCAAAATAGAAATAATACCCGATGCAAGTGGTAAACAATTGAACCGACACAAGATTTGTATTTAAATTCTGTTGGCAAACCTTTTAAAAATGTTACCGTAAATTGAACCGACACAAGATTTGTATTTAAATAGTGGAAATAGATGCTTTTTACGAGCCGCAGTTAGAATTGAACCGACACAAGATTTGTATTTAAATAACAATTTTAAAGGCAGTCGATGAGGGAAAGTCGAAATTGAACCGACACAAGATTTGTATTTAAATCCATTTAACTCCTCCAGTTGTGCTTCCTAAAGTGTATTGAACCGACACAAGATTTGTATTTAAATTGAAATAGTCTATGACAGTTAGGACATAAAGTGATAATTGAACCGACACAAGATTTGTATTTAAATTCAAGCGTGTATGATTCTGTACAATCTAGCTTATGTATTGAACCGACACAAGATTTGTATTTAAATTAATACTATTGGTTTTGTATAATTTCAAATTGTATATTGAACCGACACAAGATTTGTATTTAAATCTCTCTAGGTGCAGAAATTGAAACAATAAAAAATGATTGAACCGACACAAGATTTGTATTTAAATTAAAAATTATGGCTTGTGTGGAGACTTATCCGATTCATTGAACCGACACAAGATTTGTATTTAAATTTAGCAGGTGGAGCAATTAAGGTTGGTAACACTTCATTGAACCGACACAAGATTTGTATTTAAATTCTTGTAAGATTATTTCATCTATAAAAACAATCTATTGAACCGACACAAGATTTGTATTTAAATTAATTCTATGGAATATGCTAGTATCGCGATGGATGATTGAACCGACACAAGATTTGTATTTAAATCTAAAAATCTAATTAAAGATGAAAGTGGAAACTATCATTGAACCGACACAAGATTTGTATTTAAATGTAAAAAGGAAGATAAAAGTAATGATTTTTCTGAATTGAACCGACACAAGATTTGTATTTAAATGCAGTGTTATTTCCACTAGCCCAGTTTATTAGAGAAATTGAACCGACACAAGATTTGTATTTAAATGAAAAAGTCGCTTTATACAAGCTAAATAATTGCGTAGATTGAACCGACACAAGATTTGTATTTAAATAAAAAAGAAAAAGAATTATATAATAAAACTAGACAAATTGAACCGACACAAGATTTGTATTTAAATAGGTTAGCACGTTCTACAGATGATTTAAACATAAGTATTGAACCGACACAAGATTTGTATTTAAATGTTTGGTATTTATCTAAATCGTATTTTGCATATAATTGAACCGACACAAGATTTGTATTTAAATTTTGAAGCAAATAAACCTTTTTCTATTATTGTTTCAATTGAACCGACACAAGATTTGTATTTAAATTTTGCTTCGTATGCAGTACCTAGCTGTGCATTCAACTATTGAACCGACACAAGATTTGTATTTAAATGAGATAGAACAAATCAAATTAGATACTGAAGCAATCATTGAACCGACACAAGATTTGTATTTAAATGATTTTAACGAAGAAAAAGGACTTCAAGGTCGATTATTGAACCGACACAAGATTTGTATTTAAATCTACTTGCAAGTTTGAGTGATATAGGAAAATCTTTAGATTGAACCGACACAAGATTTGTATTTAAATTTCCACTAAGTCTATTTTTTAACTTCTCTTTTCCGAAATTGAACCGACACAAGATTTGTATTTAAATGATGGACAATTTCTCCTAATCTATTTCTATCCCAGATTGAACCGACACAAGATTTGTATTTAAATGTGTTATTATTTACTTTTGAAGCGAACCTTTTGCTATATTGAACCGACACAAGATTTGTATTTAAATTTAGCTGTTACTTCTTCTTCAATAGTTTTCTTTTATTGAACCGACACAAGATTTGTATTTAAATGAGCCTTTTAGTAGTGCTTTAAGAATGAGTAATATTATTGAACCGACACAAGATTTGTATTTAAATTATCTTGCCATTTGCCAAAATATGCACCAGTTGTATTGAACCGACACAAGATTTGTATTTAAATTAGAAACTATGGCTTGTGTGGAGACTTATCCGATTATTGAACCGACACAAGATTTGTATTTAAATAAATTACTAGATGACAATAGAGAAGATATAATAGAATTGAACCGACACAAGATTTGTATTTAAATAGAAATCCAATGAGTGGAACTATAGAAGATTACCAATTGAACCGACACAAGATTTGTATTTAAATGAGTTAAAAGTGTATCTTAAGTCTGTTGTGCCATCAAATTGAACCGACACAAGATTTGTATTTAAATAACAATACTCCTACATACCGCAAGAAATCCACATTGATTGAACCGACACAAGATTTGTATTTAAATCTGTAGGAGAGTGTGCAAAAATTAATGGTACTATATTGAACCGACACAAGATTTGTATTTAAATAAATTTATGGATATTTATAAAGAAGTTTTAGAAATAATTGAACCGACACAAGATTTGTATTTAAATTTGATGGGAGCATAGATTTATAAATCTTAGCTGTTATTGAACCGACACAAGATTTGTATTTAAATCGGTCAAGAGTATGTAGTAAATGCTCAAACAACACATTGAACCGACACAAGATTTGTATTTAAATATAAAGATATGACGAATGAAGATAATAGTGGAAAATTGAACCGACACAAGATTTGTATTTAAATTTCATTTGTTTCCATAGTTTCATGCTTTCAGAACAATTGAACCGACACAAGATTTGTATTTAAATAAGTCTATACTAGCTTTAAAAGGCATTGCCATAGATTGAACCGACACAAGATTTGTATTTAAATAGTTTATCTTCCATTCCAAATACTGATTTTAACAATCATTGAACCGACACAAGATTTGTATTTAAATCAGCAGACGAAGTACAAAAAACAGAAAACAGAGTATTGAACCGACACAAGATTTGTATTTAAATAACATTTGTTTTGCTAAATATGCGACACCTGCGAATTGAACCGACACAAGATTTGTATTTAAATTCTACTGACTTGCCACATTCGTAAGCGTGTCTTATTATTGAACCGACACAAGATTTGTATTTAAATCTACTTGCAAGTTTAAGCGATATTGGTAAGTCTTTATTGAACCGACACAAGATTTGTATTTAAATTTGCTGTTAAATCCCAGTCTTCTATGAATTTTCTTCATTGAACCGACACAAGATTTGTATTTAAATTAGTTTGCTTGTAACCATCTAAGAAATATAAGGCACATTGAACCGACACAAGATTTGTATTTAAATTTAAAAGCAAGTGATTTTTATTTACCTGCACATAGATTGAACCGACACAAGATTTGTATTTAAATTTGTTTCCAAACAATCTTCATTGTAAACCGTGTTTATTGAACCGACACAAGATTTGTATTTAAATTTCGCACCCCTAGCACCTTTCAGTCCACCACCATTTATTGAACCGACACAAGATTTGTATTTAAATTTGGTAGGTATAGGATAGGATTAAAACTTGCTAACATTGAACCGACACAAGATTTGTATTTAAATTTGTTATTCCTTGCTTTAATAACTCTTGCCATTTATTGAACCGACACAAGATTTGTATTTAAATAAGGCAGTTGATTCGTTAAACTCTAGTTCAAAAGGGATTGAACCGACACAAGATTTGTATTTAAATCAGAATCTATTTAAAAGGAAAAATATGGCAAGACCAATTGAACCGACACAAGATTTGTATTTAAATTTTTGAGCCACAGTTAGAAAAATTAGACACGCAAAATTGAACCGACACAAGATTTGTATTTAAATTCTATCGAGACATTAAAGTTTTTACCTGCTTGATATTGAACCGACACAAGATTTGTATTTAAATCTAAAAGTAGGATAATTAGCACGAATAGAACTTAATTGAACCGACACAAGATTTGTATTTAAATTCACTTGAAAGTCCTATACTATTTAGTCCTTTAGTATTGAACCGACACAAGATTTGTATTTAAATTACTTTCTGCACTTCCACCACTTATAATAAGTGCTTTATTGAACCGACACAAGATTTGTATTTAAATTCAGCTACTACTGCTGCTGCAAATGTTCTATCATCATTGAACCGACACAAGATTTGTATTTAAATTTTTCAAAATTTAAAAATTGTACATCTTTACTTTGTATTGAACCGACACAAGATTTGTATTTAAATTTATTTTAAAAGCAATTCATAAAGTAATGTTTCAATTGAACCGACACAAGATTTGTATTTAAATGTTTGGTATTTATCTAGGTCATATTTTGCATATAATTGAACCGACACAAGATTTGTATTTAAATACTGCACCAGCTACTTCAACACATAGTTTAAACAATATTGAACCGACACAAGATTTGTATTTAAATACCGCAAACAACAACATACGAATACAACGAAAACGATTGAACCGACACAAGATTTGTATTTAAATACTGTTATATCAGAATCATACGAATCCGCTACGTAATTGAACCGACACAAGATTTGTATTTAAATAAAGAGGAAGCAAAGTCTTTTGTAAGAGAAATATATTGAACCGACACAAGATTTGTATTTAAATAAAGAGGAAGCAAAGTCTTTTGTAAGAGAAATATATTGAACCGACACAAGATTTGTATTTAAATTTTGTCATATCCTTATTGATAGAATCGTTTGCTAAATTGAACCGACACAAGATTTGTATTTAAATTTGTCAAAGCTAAATATTAATTCATGCTTTTCTTTAGATTGAACCGACACAAGATTTGTATTTAAATATCAAAGTTATTCTTTGTGCTAACAACTGGATTATTATTGAACCGACACAAGATTTGTATTTAAATATTTCAGATAAGTAGTCAATCTGTGTACGTGTATCTATTGAACCGACACAAGATTTGTATTTAAATATAATTGGTATGTATTGTATAGGTTTCAGTTTGTATTGAACCGACACAAGATTTGTATTTAAATTTTGTTGCACTTGCTTGATTAGAAATTGCACCAAATTGAACCGACACAAGATTTGTATTTAAATAATACAAATAGATGATGCTGATAATACTACAAACATATTGAACCGACACAAGATTTGTATTTAAATGTTAAAAAGTTAAAGCGTACAAGAGAAAAAGAAATAAATTGAACCGACACAAGATTTGTATTTAAATGTTAAAAAGTTAAAGCGTACAAGAGAAAAAGAAATAAATTGAACCGACACAAGATTTGTATTTAAATTTGTTATTCCTTGCTTTAATAACTCTTGCCATTTAACATTGAACCGACACAAGATTTGTATTTAAATATAACAAAAGTTAGTTATAGCAACATTGATGAAGTATTGAACCGACACAAGATTTGTATTTAAATTAATAAAAATCAGCAATAGCCAAAATAGGTTTTAATTGAACCGACACAAGATTTGTATTTAAATATTAGCTTTTTAATTTCTCTTCTTTTTTTAAGAGATTGAACCGACACAAGATTTGTATTTAAATTGGGGTTTGTTCTATAACCGAGTTAAGCTCTTCTCCATTGAACCGACACAAGATTTGTATTTAAATATGAAGCTTTTGTACGAATAGGTATGTTAATCGAATTGAACCGACACAAGATTTGTATTTAAATGGACTGTTATGTGCTTCGTATGAATTGTAAACTTCCGATTGAACCGACACAAGATTTGTATTTAAATTTAGGTTGTTGCATAATCCATTTATTAAAAGCTTGATTGAACCGACACAAGATTTGTATTTAAATGCGTGAAAAAGATTTAAAAATAAAAATAAATTTTGCATTGAACCGACACAAGATTTGTATTTAAATAAAATGGCATCCTAAAACTATTGACTGGGATTTTATTGAACCGACACAAGATTTGTATTTAAATAGAGCTAATTTTGTAAGTGCAGTGTTTACAATGGATTGAACCGACACAAGATTTGTATTTAAATTAGCTTTAGTGCTGATTTTGGAAGTTTTAAACCAATAATTGAACCGACACAAGATTTGTATTTAAATAGAACTAACAGAAGCAGAATATATACAATATAAAATTGAACCGACACAAGATTTGTATTTAAATCTTCTTCTGTTCTTGGGGCTAATCGCATTGGATATATTGAACCGACACAAGATTTGTATTTAAATAGGTCGATTTGTGTCTCGCTATGGAACACAAGAACAAATTGAACCGACACAAGATTTGTATTTAAATTGGCAGAAAACTTAGGTGTAGATGTTGCAACAAATAATTGAACCGACACAAGATTTGTATTTAAATTTTCTGGTGTGAGCTTGTAATCTTTTGGGATTTCATTGAACCGACACAAGATTTGTATTTAAATGGTCAATCCGAAACCGATTTAAAAAGAATCGGTGAATTGAACCGACACAAGATTTGTATTTAAATAATTTAATTAAAGAACATATTTTAGATAATAAATATATTGAACCGACACAAGATTTGTATTTAAATTAGTTATTAAAAAACCATGCTGTTCTTTCTACTGATTGAACCGACACAAGATTTGTATTTAAATCGATTATGTAGTCCTATCCAACCAGCTCCGACTCGATTGAACCGACACAAGATTTGTATTTAAATGATGATACAAGATTTAACAAACTTGAAACTGTTCGTATTGAACCGACACAAGATTTGTATTTAAATTCTGTAAGCTCTACTTCTTCAAAGACTAACTGAGCAATTGAACCGACACAAGATTTGTATTTAAATTATAAAACAACTCCCTTATCAGAAGTCACAGTAAATTGAACCGACATAAGATTTGTATTTAAATATAATGGTGGTAAGGCTAGTACACAAGATAAAAAAATTGAACCGACACAAGATTTGTATTTAAATGGCTTTTTTTATGGGTAGCATTTGCATTTTTGTCTATTGAAGCGACACAAGATTTGTATTTAAATTCATTAACAAAAGTACTTAATGGTGAGCTTACAGGATTGAACCGACACAAGATTTGTATTTAAATTCGATAAACAACTTGGGATATGTTGTTTTTAAATAAATTGAACCGACACAAGATTTGTATTTAAATTAAAGAGAGATAATCGGTTGATACCCTTGAAGTCTTATTGAACTGACACAAAATTTGTATTTAAATTTTATTGTTCCTTCTGGTAGTATTGCAACTGCACCAATTGAACCGACACAAGATTTGTATTTAAATCTATATTCTAAATGGTTATTAGCAAAAGAATAAAAAATTGAACCGACACAAGATTTGTATTTAAATATGCTGGTTCTTCTGATGTATTTATAAATGGTATTATTGAACCGACACAAGATTTGTATTGAAACTATCGTTTCTTATATAAAGATATATAACAAATTTAAATAATTTGATAAAAAGAGATACTTTAAAATATCTCTTTTATTTTCACTCTACAAGTGTAGAATAAAACTCTTTATCTTGTGAAGCCTCTTTCATAAAGTCATGTAAAATAGTATGGTTTGAATCCTGATATGCTAAAATAATTTTTTCAACCACGCCATTTACTTGATCTGGTCTCATTTTAATTTTTGTTTTTTCTCCAAAGTTAGATTTAGTTCCCTCTAGATTTCCACCTAAAATAAGAGTAAACCCTGGGATACTCACACCCCCTTCATCTTTTACTTTTGTACCAACAAAACCTATATTTACTACATGTGGATGGGCACATGAGTTTGGACAGCCATTAAATGATACAGATAACGTATCTGTAAAATCAGGAAATCTTTTTTCGAGATATTCCGTTAATTTTACTGCTTGCTCTTTTGTCTCACTAATTGCAAATTTACAAAAATCTAAACCAGTACAAGAAAGTGTTCTTGCTCTAAAAGGGCTGGGATTAGATATCATTTGATATGAATCCAACTCTTTTACTAAACTATCTATATTTTCATTTGGTACATCTGTAATTAAAAAATTTTGTGTTGAAGTTAATTTTACAGTTGTAGCACCAGCTCGCTCCAATGCATTGGCTAGGTTTTCAAAACCAGATGCAGTAACTTTTCCTGCATTTACTGCACATCCTATATAAGATACATTTTCAATTGTAGACGAATGTACCCCAAAATGTTCTCTTTGTGCATAAGGGGTATAGTTTTGTTCTTGCGTACCTATTAGTTTAAAAGTCAGATTATTTTCTACCTTAGCTACAAACTTTTCAATTCCCCAGTCAGCTATCAAATGACCTAGTCTAGCTTTGTTTCTTTTTTCACGTAGTCCATGATCTCGGTAAATAAGAGAAACAACTTTTACTACATCTAAAATTTGTTCTTGTTTTACATATCCTATATGTGTAGCAATTTGTTTGTTCGAAGCCAATCCTCCACCAACACTTACATCAAATAAAACTGTATCATCTTT
>Ga0193962_1000533_pt1 | contig 17348 bp, 12 predicted proteins | sample FB_5_MG_FD_140335 | JGI IMG/M metagenome (GOLD analysis project Ga0193962, IMG submission 140335) | Microbial mat bacterial communities from the Broadkill River, Lewes, Delaware, United States - FB_5_MG | ecosystem: Environmental > Aquatic > Freshwater > River > Microbial mats | place: USA... | reverse complement strand
TAGTCCACGGTCGCAAGGTACTCTTTACGCTTTTGCTCGGCATCGATGTAACGTAACCACTGAGAAATGACCTTATCCTTACCATCAAGCTGTGATGCAACTTCAAATTCTGCTTTCGCAAGTAATAAATCGTTCAAATTGAATAGCACCAGCCCCTTTAAGATGCGTAAATCTATCTCTTCTACAGACGATTTTTTTTCTTTCTGCTGAATATTCAGTGCGCTATCAAGGTTCGATAAGGCCAATGGCCAATTTTGACGCTCTGTATATATTTGGGCCAGGCGATAATAATCTTTAACTGAATTTGATAACTTAGCCGTTTTCTCTAATATTTTAATTGCGCGATCATTTTCTTTAGCCAGCATGAAAGCATCTGCTAATAAAGAAAGATTTCTGCCATTTTCTTTTATTATTTTATTGTTCATACCATAAAGTAGAACTTGTGCAGCCTTAAAAGGTATTTCCTTACTGAGCATAACCTGAGCCAAATTAACAAGTTGGCTTTCTTTCACTAATAGCTTTAAATCGTATGCGGTCTCTAATGCGGCTAATTCAGCATCAATATCCTCTAACTCATTATAGACTGCAGCTAATTGAACCCAATATTGACCTATAGAATTAGAGGTAGGATATAGCGCAATCAAATTCTTCAAACAGCGCTCCATAGCAATATAATCTTTATTTTGATAATACACAGCTCTTTCTATTAGTAACCAATTCTCACGTGGCTTTTTACCTGCAGACTCAGTGATTGTAATCGCAGATTTGATATCAGGTAATGCCTTGGAATATTGTTCAAGCTGATAATACATTTGAGCTCTCAGAACATGAGATTCAGCGCTCGGTTTATCAACCACAGAGAACCAGCGGTTCATTGCAATAAGAGATTGTGAATAATCTTGCTGTATAAGATAAAGCTTGGCCAAACTGTATAAAGTAGTCTGCTCTAGGCTTTCGGGAATATTATCTTGAGTAACAATTTTCTCATAAGAAGCTGCGGCTTTCTTATAATCTTCACGATTATAATGAAGATAAGCCTCCATATTCCACGTCATGGCAACTTCGTAAGGATTGCGCTTTCTTTTCTCTAAACTCTCAAGTAAAGATTCTGCATCCTGATATTTTTTTTCATCAACATACTCGCGAATCTTATCTAACTTTTTATAAATTTTAGTGCTCATCGTTTGAGCTCTACGTACACGTCTTTTCTTTTCTTTAATTACCGGTGAATGAGCATCAATACGAGAACTATTGTCACTTACTGATTGCGTAGTCGAATTTTTAGTAACGGAATCCTGCTGTGACAACGCTGAAGGGGTATAAGATAAACAGCTAAGGAAAAAACCTGAAACTAGCAGCTGACTAATCATCGGTAAACTGTATGTATTCTTTCGTTCAACGCGTTTATTTATGATAATCATTTCTTCTTACCCTTATCCATTTCAAATCGAATAATATTACGAACCCCTGTAACCTGCTGAGCTTTTCCATCAACGATTTTAGGTTTGTATTTGAATTTTTTTGCAGCGTTTATGGCAGCACGATCAAATATATTTTTAGGTTTAGCTTCAATAACAACCGGATCAATAACCGTCCCTAAAGTCGTCACGGTAAATTCTAACGTCACATACCCTTCAATGCCTTTCTTCAATGCCCTTCTTGGATACTGCGGGGCAACTTTAACGATCGGTAAATAATCACCATCACTTGTTGCCGCGCCATTCAGCCCAGCATCAATTGATAGATCAGCAGAAATATCTAAGCCGCCCATATCAAAAGCATTGCTATGAACATCATTTGAAGTCACTGGCGCAATTTTAGGAATTTCAGGTTCCTCTTGCGCTGCCGGAGGCTTAACAATTTCTCGAGCTTTGGTTTGCACATCATCATCTTTCGATATGTCTACAAATGGCACCAATCGCCCAAAACTTTCTTTATTTACAACCGAGTTCCCTGAAGAGATCAATCCTTGCATCATCCAAAAAACAGCAAAGGTTGCTAAACTCGCGACAAGCATGGCCAAAGCCCAGCGAATTGACGAAAAGCGAGCTATCGGATTTACAGCTTGAGCTATCATGCTATTTTTTCTCTGTCGCCAATGAAACATCATTAACACCTGCCTCACGGGCAGCATCCATAACCGCGACCAGCACTTTTGTTCTTGCTTCTTCATCTGCCTGAACAACAACCGTCCCTTGAGGGTTTTCTGCGTGTAGGCGCTCAATATTCGCTCGTACTTGGCCTTCATCAATTTTGCGTTTATTGATCCAAATTTCACCAAGATCATTAATCGCAATGAGTATACTGGCACTAGGCTTTGCACTCGCCGTATTGGCATCGGGACGATTAACTTCGATACCCGACTCTTTAACAAACGATGCGGTAACAATAAAGAAAATCAGCATGATAAAAACCACATCAAGCATTGGGGTGATATCAATACCCTCTTCTTCTGTTTGTGCTGCTAAGTTTGAGAATCCACGTCTCATACCTTTACCCTCAATTAATGTTTTTATTTAGCTGTTTTTATCTAGAGCACTTCGAGCTAATGATCGAAGGTCATATTATCTTCTAGTTGTGCTTTTTGGCGCTGGATATAGCGCTGTAACAAGGATAAAGCGAATACACCAGTAATGGCTCCAACCATCCCTGCCATCGTTGGAATAGTCGCTTTTGAAATACCTGACGCCATCGCTTTTGGGCTACCATTACCAAGAAAAGCCATTACATCAAATACTTCAATCATTCCGGTCACCGTGCCCAATAGCCCAAATAGTGGACATAGCCCTACCAGCATTTTTATTGTGGTCATATTGTTTTCTAATGCAGCCCTTACTTGACTTGTAAGGTCATCTCTCACTTGGTGAGCATGCCAAGAGGTTCTCTCTGAACGCTCTTCCCACTCAGCAACAGCTTGTGCAAGCTGAGGACGATAAGTCATTGAGAAAAAAACAATGCGTTCTAAAATAAAAAGCCATAATAAAAAGATAACCAATAGCAGCGCGTATAACACATCGCCGCCACGCTCCATAAACAAATACACCTGATCAATAGCTGTAAACATATCGATTAAGCCTTCGCTAGAGATAACTGTTCTGATTTACGAGCCAAAATACCGGTTGCTCGTTCTTCTAATATAGCAATCAATGCGCGACTACGATTATTGGTCAGCGTATGCAAGAAGACACAAGGAATTGCTGCAACCAAACCTAATACCGTAGTAATAAGCGCTTGTGAAATACCACCGGCCATCAGTTTAGGATCACCTGTGCCAAATAAAGACATCGTTTCAAACACATCAATCATGCCCGTAACGGTACCAAGCAATCCTAAAAGAGGAGCGACTACTGAGATAATTTTTATCCAATTAATACCTCGAGTTAAGCTGGGTACTTCTGAAGAAATGGCTTCGCTTAAATGCAGTTCTAACGTTTCAACATCGGCATCACCATTTTGCTGGTAAACCTTCATCACTCGGCCTAATGAATTATCTTCATTGATAGAATTATTGTTCATCTGTTTTTTTATACGAGCCGTTTCCGCTGTCAGCTTAATCATTCTCCAGATTGCTAATAGAATTCCGATAATCGCAAGAGATAGAATGATATAACCAACAATACCACCTTGATCAATACGCTCTGATAAGCCTGCCGACTGTCCCATTATTTTTAATAATTGACCTCGAGATGGGTCAATCCAGAATCCTGTGAAGTTGCTCGTTCCATCAGCTGAAGTAGATGCTTCTAAGTCGGCAGCTGGACCGTTATAGCGACTGCCTGGCTGCGATGCGAGCTCAACAAGTTTTTGTGTTTCTATATCAAATGTTAAATAGTTTCCATCTGAAATCGCATTAAAACTTCCTAAACGAACCACCTGTTTCTTAACCGTGTCGCCTGTCGGTAAAACAACATCGGCCTGATAGCTAGATACTTTTCCTGATAGAGTCATCTCTCTCTGCATCTCAAACCAAAGCTGTTCTAATTCTTTAATAGAAGGAAGCTTCGAACTTGATCCCGCTGTTTTAATTAAGTCATCCAAAAAAATCTGACGGTTTTCAGTTTCTGGATTTGAATTCAATTCTGAACTAATTAAAGAACCCTCAAAGATGCCTTTGCTATCACCAGCCACTTGTTGAAGTACACCAAACAATTCTTTCAAGCTACCCAAGCGATTAGTTAATCGTTCTTGTCCATCGGCTATTTCAGTTTCGTTTTTTGCAAACATTTCTTCTTTCAACTCGCTCTCTTTCTCTAATGAAAGACGACGATTTTCTGCTTTTTGTAACAAATTTTTCTGCTGATTTTTGTCGGCATTAAAACGCTGGATACGATCATTAAATTCACGATTATCACGAGATTCACCGTCTTTAACTAGACTCAACAATGAATCCATATCAAGGTCTTTTACACGTTCTTCTGCCATGCTTATAGGTGCAATAAATACCAACATAGAACTCACACAAAAACCTAATGCGATTCCTTTAAATTTTTTATAAGCATGAATATTTAACTGTGGGATTAATTTAGACATTATTTAACATCTCCATGCACAACAGTGGCATTTAATTCTGTGTCACTTAATTTAGTTGGCGCCGCAACAGGTATTTTTATTAAACTTGGGGCCGCTTGTTCACGAGCAATTCGTAACGCTGTTGTCAATTTCGCTTTATACTCACTTTCGAGAGGTTCCCAGCTTTTCGTTTTCTGATCCCAAATGCCTAGGCTTTTCCCATCTAATGATAAGAACATCAGACTTAAGCGTCCAACCCGCAAAAAATCAACTTCACGCAAGTCTGCCATTGCTTCGCTATTGCCAGTAAGATCAATCGTACTTCGATACGTTTTAATTGTACGACCGTAATCCATTTCTTTTTGGTAAGCATCCATCACTTTTCGATATTTTTCTGCCACAGAGACATCTGATCGTCCCATCAAACCATTTAGACTATCAATACGCGCTAAACGCTCATTTTTTTGAAATGGAACATCAGCTTCTACAAATGACTCTAAGCTTTCCAGCATTCGTAGCATCAAAGGTGTAATTTGGCGTTCGATTAACGTTACCTGACGAATACTTAAATCAATATTGTCCAGCTCAAGCTGCTGATTTAACAATTGTTTATTGAGTTGCTCGATATAAACGCTTAAGCCTTCATTTTCTTTATTAATAGTGCGATATTTTCTTTCAATATCACGAGTAGTTGATTCAACCAAATCAATTTCATATTGCGATTTAATAGCTTTATCAGATCGCTCTTCACCTTTTTCTAAAACAGATGTAAGCGCTACACTGTCTGAAAAAGCAGAAGGCACTGTAAGCAAAGCACCAGAAGCAATAAAAATAGACGCTATACTATTCTTCATATACTTCTTTTTTTTACATTTTTCATTTAAATACATCTGTTGAATAGGCATTGCATAATCACCGTTACACTCAAAAAAATACAAGTCATTAAATTTAAATGACCCACTGTTAAATTAATGAAATAAGATATACAAGCGAGATGACAAACAGATTACAGAAGAAGAGGATTACAATTTAGTTTCGAAAAAATGTCAGATTAATTTCAAAAAAATACACGTAATATGACTTACTTAATTTTATATAACAAAAAAGCCCGTAACCTTAAAGGCCACGAGCTTTCAAAAATCATCTTTTAATAAGAGTGATTAGTTTGCTGAACCATCAACTTCTGCAGAAGTGATCGTAGCAGCCGTCAGTGCAGGAACATTAGTTTCAGCTGTCTGTGCATCAACACCGTTGTAAGCAGCAGCAAAATTTACATCATCAAGAGCGAATGAAGCAGGGATTGATAATTCATTCATGCAATCACCATATACATTCACAAAAGAAGCATTAGCCTTCGCCGCTGTTGTATAGTTAGTTACATCTTTGATCTTCACGCAGTTATTAAAATCACCCAATAACAAGATATTGAAGAAACGGCCTTCAGAACCCTCTTTCAAGTGAATTGCATCACCTGCAATCATCTTATCAGCAGCATCAACTACTTCCGTATCCGCAAGCAGAGACAGAGCCGTTACGTTTGCAACCGTTGGGTTAGATTCTTGATAAGCACTTTCATAAGCGTCACCTTTTGTATCCAATTCAAATGCATGACGGGTTCCGGATTTGGAAGAGGTTTTCACGATAACACCGTATTGAATGTTACCAACATAGCCTTCATCCCAATCGATATCGTCATCTTTATTTGAGGTTAATACCAAGTGTTTCGCATCAACTGCGCCACCAAAGAATTCGACGCCATCATCGTCATTTTGATGAACCTGAACATAATCAACCGTAGTGCCATAACCAACACCCATAAAGCCAACGCCGTTAAGTTCATCACCGTTTGAAAGCTCTGAACCTGCTTCAGCAACAACAACATACTTTAACGTACCCGAGCTATCAGAGTTATCAAACCCACCAAAATAACCACTAGCGCCTTCACCACTTAAGTTACAGTGAGTTTGGTTCGCAGGATTACCGCAGTTATTATTATAAGCATAACCTTGTAGAACTAAACCACCCCAATCACCACGATCATTAAAATCGTCATCGCCTTCAGCCCACATGATAATTGGCTGAGCCGCAGAACCAACCGCTTGTATTTCAGCCCCTCGCGTAACAACTAATGAAGCACCCTTTTTGCTGCGGAAAACCGTACCAGGCTCAACCGTTAAAGTAACGTCTTTAACAACACTGTCACCCGCAACCAGTTCGCGATTACCATTACCCACATTTACACGGCCACTTAATGCCCACACAACGTCATTTGAGAAAGTTTCATCTTTTAAGATAGACCCCGTAACATTACAAACTTTAAAGGTCTTACCATCCATATCATAAGTAGTCTTCGAATCAACAATACTGTAATTAGGATCTTCAGCGGCGGGGCATTCAGCGGCTGGAGTAATGGCTGCGGCGCTATAATTAATGTCACCAAAATTTGTATCGGAATCAAAACCTGCAGAACCTGCACCCGCCGCTGCTGCATAAGGCGTTGTTTCAGGATTCGCTGGAACGGTTCCTGCAATAGCGAAATCCCACCAATTATTTGAACCAGACTTAACCGCGCCTGCATAATCCGTATTATCAAAAGCAAACGCAGGATTCGAGCTCAAATTTGCTGAAGAGGCACTACTACCATCACCACCAGTATTACCAGTAGTAGCATTACCACCACCGCTACTGCTGCTACCACCACCACACGCTGCTAGACCTGCTGCAACAATTGCCACTGAAATATTTTTAAGTAAAAATTTAGTATTCATAATTCTCTCTCTGTTTAGAAAAAGTCACTACTTATTGATGACTGAAGTTAGTTTATTAGCTAATAATTACATTGATGTGACACATCTATTCTATTATTAAAAATTATACGTAAGCGCGAGCTTTAAGCTCGAACCTGGCTTATATTTTTTAACCATGCGACCACCCTGCTCGATCAATACTTCACTATTAGTAATGTTTTTTATTGAAGCCTTAACTTCTAATTCATCAAATAAAATTGGCTGTTTAAAACTAACATCTAAAACTGCACGACTTGCCTTTATGAAATCAGGTACATCTTTGTTAACAGAAATGCTATCCAAACTTTCCCCGGTATAATTTAAAACCAAGGTATATTCTCGCCCAGATGCCAATTCATCAGCTTCTAATTGAAAGTTAGCTAACATATCGGGCTGCCCTTGCATTTGGCGCGTTGCAGAAACATTTCCAGATGCATTTAATGCTTCTACTTCTGAATCTATCCACGTTACATTTCCAGATACCTTTAACCCAACAACATCATTATCAAACGAAATATCTTTCGAAAAACCTAGCTCAATACCTTCAGCAAATGCATCACCACCATTGTCATATTGATATATCGTACCCATACTGCTTCCCGACAAGATACTCGCAGTTCTTTCGATTATATCCGTAAAGTCTTTTCTGAAAACAGCCGCTGTCATGCTTTCATCATCAGAAAAATAATATTCAAACCTTAAATCTAGATTATCGACAGTAGAAGATGTTAAACGAGGGTTACCTTGGTACAAATCACCTGAGATTGGATCGGTAAATTGAGCAGGAGCAACTTCCCTGAAGTCAGGTCGGTTGATAGAGTTGTAATAAGCAAAACGGGCTTGTGTATTCTCAAGTAGGTGGTAGGTAACATTCAGAGATGTATAGGTATCATTATCACTAACATCAGCCGTTACATTGTTTCCAGTATTAGGATCTTTTTTAGTTTCTAAAGACATTTCAGAATCTTCTAAGCGAAATCCAACTTCAGCGCTAATAAAATCATAAATTTCAAATCTAGGCTGTATAAAAAAAGCGGTATAGTCCCAAGTACCCTCGTATGAATTTTCATAGTTGGTATTTGATTTAGTTTCATACGCTCCGTCAACAAAAATGCTATCGGTTAAGATCTCATAAATTTTCTGATTATTTTCTAACGCTGCCGGTAATTCTTGATTAGCCGTTGAAATTTCGTACTGGTAATTATAACTATTGGCTACACGCTCTCGACTAAAACTAGAGAAACCATACTTAGTTTTAATTTCATATTCGTCCGTCGAAAACAATAAAGTATTTGCCTTCAAATAAATATCTGCAGAATCATCCGTCAAGTCAGAAAATTCACGTGTTGGATCGTTTTCTTCTGACAAGTCACTCATCGCAGTATAATCAGTTGCTAGCGGATTAAATGTTTCATCGGTATCAATATCATTTGGTCCAAAAAATTCATAGGACCGAGTATCCGGTGAATTCAAAGAGGCTTGTGAAATTGTGAATGCCCAATCCAATTCGGTTTCTAATGAGAAAGCAGAATCCATCGAGAAATAGTGATTACCGACAAACTGTTGCATCAAAAACTCACGCTCACGCCACGCAAATTCTCTTTCAATTATGAAATCTCTATACTCTCCTCTAATCCCCTTAGTTAAAACATTGTCATTTTGAGTTTGTCGCAGCATCATAGTATTAGAATATAAACTGCTATTATCGCTTTGATAAGACAGCGTCAGACCCGATGCAAGCATAATATCATTTGTTAATCTCTCATAATTATACTCATCCATTTCTCTTGTGCTGCCATTACCTACAGGAACATAAGTTGCTCTATCCGACTCCTCAAGATTCCATTCATTCGAATACTTCCCAGTTAATTTATAGGCATATTTATCTGAATCGTTTTCAAAAATAACATCACCGATAGATAATTCTAAACTCATATCGGGACGAATTTTTTGTTTCTCAATTTCTAGCTGAGATAAGTCTAATAAGTCAGCCGCTTGCTGCCCGCCAATCACTTTATTATCAGCGCTTGATAATGCTTTAGCCTGTGACGATAATTCACGATCATCAGAACCATAACCCAGTATTTCAAAATCTGAAGTTTTTTGAGTTTCTCGTGAGGAGCCGGTTAAACCATCAACAAAACCTATTGATGCTTTTAGTTTGCCACTAAATTCGTCTGACGACTCTTTAGATAAAATGTCGATATTGGCTCCCGCCGAATCCGAAAATTTATCAGCAGTTGCACTTTTCTGGACACTAAGACTAGAAATCAATCCAGATGGAAAAATATCTAAAGGAACGACTCTTCTGCTTGGATCAGGGGAAGGTAGATTGGCACCATTAAAAGTCACCGTTGTATAACGTTCATTCAGGCCACGAACTACAGCATATTTACCATCAGCGATGCTAACCCCTGAAACACGTTTTAATGCTGAAGCTGCGCTTGAGTCACCAAATCGAGAAAACTGTTCACTTCCAATAGCGTCTAATACAGCGCTTGAGTCTCTTTCTTGAGTCGTAACTGACTCTGCTGTATAGGTTCCGGTTGCAACAACTTCTTCTATTACATCGTTATTATCAGTATCGGTATCAGCAGCATAAACAGGTAACAATGCAGACGCCGTCGATATAATGGTCAGACAAGACATTGATGTGAACATGCTAGCAGGTTTAGTTTTCATAGCTTTCTCAATTCATGTAAATTTGATTTGAGGAAACTTACTACAATGCCATGACAACTTTGTGACAGTTAAATGAGAAGAGAAGACAGATTAATCAATCTAGTTTTCAATTAATTTTTTATACGCGGCAAATAACTTTTCGTCTTTAGGAAGTCGATCAAGAGACAATTTCAGCTGTTCAATTTCAGTTACTAAAAAATCGATAAAACAGCGAACCTTAAGTGATAAATATTGACGGCTAGGATAAACAACGGAGAGCGACTGCGGTCGGAAGGACCAATCATTCATAATGGGTATCATACGCCCCGTTAATAAATATTCGCTCGCCATGAACATAGGTAATACTCCCACGCCTGCACCTTGAATAATTGAATTCATCGCGGCAGCAATATGATTTGTCACGATATGTGGTTCTAACTTAATCGTTGAGATTTCACCGCTGACATGAATCATGTCAAAAGATTCAACCTGCATACCTTCCCCGATTTTGACAAACGCCATACTCTGTAGTTCTTCTAGGGAGCTCGGCATGCCATTGAGTTCAATGAACTCAGGCGAAGCACATAACATTAAATCTGTTTCTGCAATGGTTCGTGCAACCAATGAAGATTCAGGCAACTCCCCTACGAACATGCCCAAATCAAACTTTTCTTCAATTAAATTAACCTGTCTATCGGTATGGCAAATTTCAACGCGGACATCAGGGTATGCTTGCTGAAATTGCGCTACAAAACGGCCGAGTATGCCACTGCCTACCACCATAGGAACGGCAATACGAAGTAAACCATGAGGACGATCTTGGCGATCCGATATTTCAGCGTGAACATCCATAATTTCGGCAACTAAATGCTTACAGTTATTATAATAATCCGCTCCTACTTGCGTTAAGCTCACCTGCCTAGTTGAGCGCTGCAATAAGCGCACCCCTAGATTGCTTTCCAAGTCAGCAACCATTCGGCTTATACGAGACTTAGGGACCTGAAGTGATTTACCTGCTGCGGTAAAACTTCCCTCATCAACAACACGTATAAAGATTGCAAGCTGGTTAAGATCTAACATAAAAATTACTCATAAGTAGAGATACTGATGTCATTGTCCTATAAATAAGACAATATACCTAATAAATAGAGATAAATTCCAGAAGAGAATTATTAAAAATATTTGACAGGATTGTGTAAATTTTCAGCCGTTTACTATTGGGAAGAAGTGCTTGAAATGATAGTATTCAAAGGAGCCTAAAAAATAATAAATACAACAAGATATAAATAGGTAAATATATGATTGCATCAAACAGACTAGGAGCCGCTATTGCCATTAGCTCGCTCAGTTTCGCTATGTTTGGTTGCGGTGGTAGTGGTGGTAGTAGCGCTTCCACGGCCCACAACAATGCACCCGTTCAAGTAGAAAATTCAGCAAATGATACAGATGAAAGTGTATCGACACTTACTTCCATCGATGCATTAACTATTTCTGACTACTCTCTGAATAAATGCATTAAAAATACCGGTCGTGAATTTGTTGAGCAGATCAGCGCTCTTGTTTGTAATAATAAAGACATCCAATTTCTTGATGGTATTGAGCAGCTAACAGAATTAAAAACGCTGCATTTGAATTTCAATAAAATTCAAGATATAACGCCATTAGTCAATCTCAAAAAATTAAAGACACTGTATTTAAGCGGTAACCAGATTCAGAACTTAGAGCCATTAAGCACACTGACCAAATTAACTGATCTGGGAATTCAAAAGAACGAAATTCAGGATCTAAGTCCATTACAAACAATAACTTCCCTTAAATCATTGCATACTCATAGTAATAAAATAAATGATTTCACGATTCTTAATGATTTGAATTTAGATAAATTATCCGGTCAAAATAACCAGGAAAGTTGATTCTCCCTCTATTCCCAGCTTACTTAATACATACTTTAAGGTATCAATTTTAATAACTGCACCAAACATATACTTTCACAAAAAGTTGACTAAAGGCTAATTCTAATTGAGCTAGCCTTTTCAATTAACCTCAATTATTCGATCAGTAATAATTATTAGATTGAGGGTATTTCACATTATTTGGATTCGCAGTAAAATAATTATCGGGATGTAAAGGCTGAGTCGTATTTGCCGTAACACCTGTAGCGGCTGTCAATTCGTTAATGCCAAGCTTTCTTGTGCCTTCATACACTGATAATGCCCCCAAATTAAACCATACACCTGCCTTTGCCGTTTCATAATTGTAAGTAAAACCATTTTTATTATCAGGCTCATATTTTACATCTTTACTCTGAATTGAAATCCACACAGTATCAGATTTTTTCATAACAAGCCCCTGCAAAGGAAACAATTGAGCTTGGGGAGAAGACTCAGCAATATCAGCGCCTGTAGATACCTTATCACAAACCGTTCCCCCTAAGAGACCAGAGGGAGAACATCCTCCCGCTATTGTTTTTCCTGGATCAATATAACCCGGCGTACGAACGCCCCCTAAATATGGAGCAAAAGTAAAGTCTCCTCTCCCTGGGATACCAATAAATTCAACTTCAGCAGAAGCGGTCACAACAGGTTGCACAAATCCCGACAATACATCAATTGCGTTTCCTTGGGTCCCTGTTGAAGTTCCAAGACCTATTCGCAATCCTGATACTTTTTTGATTCCTGTAGAGTTGTCATAAGCAAATTCAATGAAGGGTTTTTCCATTATAAAATCTTCAAGAGTTTGAGTCCCATCAGCATTTTCTATCACTCTGCCTAAAGTAACATCTCTTAATTTCAAATCACTACCTTCCGTTCTCTCAAAGCCCGAAGGGAAAATATTCGAATCAGTAAATGGCTTACTAGAAGCATAATGATCACCAGTAATAGCCCCCCAAGCAGCCGCGGTTTTTTCTGCGCCAGTCAACTGAAGCAGTTCACCATAAACAACCGCGGATGCGCTAAATGGATTATTACCGTTATATGAACCAATACCACCACACGTAGACACAGAACAATTCCATGCATTATATTTATTATCTACTTCGGTATTATTACAAAATCGCCCTCCGCCAGTACAAGTATTACCAGGCTGACGATAGTAGTTACCTAAAGAAATTTCATCTATGGTTGCATTAATCTCAACTTTTAAACCAAGCGTCATTCGAGTAAAACTCATATTTTCTTGGCCAACTATCGTAGACTGATTTTCTTCAATCTTAAATAATGCCTGCCCCGTTAAATTACTCAGATCATCATCACTCAATGCAGTTAATTCGGCAGATGAGGAACCAAAAAAAACCATTAAAAATACAAACTTAATCAAAGTAACAAGCCTTAACCTTACTGAAAATTTATTCTGATAATTCATATTAATCCACCACAAACAAAGAAATTTTAGTATTGGCTGGTAAACTTAATTCACCATTAAGCTCGACTCCCAGTAAAAAGGTACTAGCAGAATCAACACTCTCTGTACTCGATGCATATATACCGGTTGTTTTTAGATTTTTCGCTGTGATTTTTTTAGGTAATGTCCACTGCAAAGCAGATTTTCCAGATTTTTTAAGATCCGAAATTAAATCTAGAGCCAACCCTTCCATTTCTAGCTCACCCTGAATATTGTCAACAATAAAATAACTTGTTTCAGCACTTGTTGCGTCAGCTTTCTTTTTGCCTAAAGTATTAGTAAATACAAAGCTGCTCTCGTCACCAAGAATAACTTTGGCATTGAGTGTAATTCCACTCTGACCCGAAACATTATTTAATGCATCATCACTTACAGGTATCAATTCAGCATGACTATAAAATACTGGCAACAACAAAGTAAAAAATAGGTACCTAGTCAAAAAATAAAATTTATTTAACATCATAATTTTTAACCACCTATTAAATATCCATTGTCGTAATGCGAAGATGCTGAATAGCCATTCCTCGAATTTCAATTGTATTTCCAACATCTGGCTGGAACGCATAATGATAATTTTCAGGGGTATCATCATCAGCCATTCCGTCACGAAGTCCTGTTCTTAATGCAGGATTATATTTTTCACCAAAGTAAATGCTCTTTATATAAATATCACCTTTAGGGGCAACTCCGATCGCAGATGGCAAGGGTGCAATTTCCATTTGCAATTGATTTTTTCCATCAACCGCGACACTCTTTAATGTTAAAGGCTGATCTTTAGTACCTAAAACACTGTATATATCGACTCCAGACAACGTAATTTGGCTGTCTTTAGGGGTTTCAACATATTGATTAACAGACGCTGCTGCGAGCTTACTTGCAGTAGTCGGTAATTCACTCGATATCGTTAGAGTATCGATGTATAAGCCTGTTGCCCCTGCTAGAGAAATACCATTACCAGCCGTGGCAAACATATCGGAATAAGTACCATAAAAGCGGAAGCCTTCAACATCCAGCATCGCACGAAACGTATGATCAGATGAGTTGATTACGTCATCAAATCGTAGATGTAAATTAAATTTATCTGATATTTTATCAAGATCAGCTTCAAACCTAGAGGCTGCAGCTTGATAACTGACAGGGTTGTTTTTTTGTGTTTTAGTAGAGCGGTCAATTTGACGTATACTTGCACCTGGGAACTCAGACCTCATTACAGTTGTTGTCGTAACAGTTCCATCTAGTGGATTCGATGCATCGCCACTAAACACATCTACAGACCTTAAATCGCCTAAAAATACAGGGTTATTGATCGTACCAAAATTGCCACCTGACTCTGCGGTGCCAGAAACAGTCCCTGTTTTGTGTATTCTTAGCTCACTAAAAATAAGTTGATCTTGCCCTAGGGTTTCACTCAAATCTAGAATAATTTCAAATTCACCCTCATCGCCCTTATCCGCACTATGAATGGATAAATTATCAACAATGACACCGATTCCTTCACCTGTTGTCGACGATAGTTCATTATCATCCATTGCCTCGAGTGCATAACTAGCTGCACTTAAAGCACTAAGCAGTAAAGGAAGACTTATATAATGTGAAACGAATTTCTTCATAGAATCGCTCTTATTCTGAATAATTTTATTATTTTTATAATTATTAGCTTTCTATTTTAAGCTTTTTAAAATCTAAACCGTGTCAATCAGCTAATAGATAGTACAAGAATGTTGTACGAACGTACAACATCTTTACCCTGTCTTTGCGTAATTAAGGCAAGTACCCTCCACGATCCAACCAGGTCCAATTCTTTGCACCATTGGTATATCCTGAACTGTCCGTACGGGCAAAAGGCTCACCTCCAGAAAAGGATTCCATAAAGAAAATACCGGGCCTATCAATAGAATTGACGCGATTAGTGGTTACGCTCCATCGCTGTCCAAGATTATTATCTGTGGCGCAGTACCTACCAAACAACCACCCATCCCCTCCAGCATGAGACACACACACAGGCGCAGCTAAACCAGAATACTCTCCAAAGACTAATTGCTGTGTATTCGGGTTATACGCTAAGCCATTTTGTCGATCCATAGTGCCGCAGTTTTTATTTCTCAGCCTGTTATTCAAACCTTCCCAATCAACGCAGTTATTTCCACCTTCACCATTATTTTGAATAATTCTAAAATAAGGACTGACAGTAAATGCATAATTCAATCCGGCATAACCACTGGTGGAGGCAGTATAAGTTTCACCAATTTCATTGTCTGTAATCGTTAAATTAACATTAAGAATGGTATTCCTAATAACGAATGGAAGCTTAAATTTGTCTAATAGAGTTTTATCCGCAGAAGCTATAATTGTAGGAGGCTGACTAAACCCTACTGGAAGTCCATTACCTGCTGGTAAGCTTGGTAATGCTGCTCCATAAGACCAATTAAATACAAGAGAATTAGCATCATTTAAGCAGTTATGAACTACATTAGCCTTCAATCTCATCTCAGTCATTTCAGGATTTTTATCAGCATTACTAATATTTCCAGTGACATAAAGTCTTCCATCTCCCTTCCAGGTAGGAATAATCCTGTTAGCAACGCCTGTGTAGTCAGGAGTTATATTTGTAAAACCTATAGGATTAGAACCATTAGTAATTGTTATCGAACTTCCTGCATCAGATACATCAATTAGCTCTATCGGTAAAGCATTAACAAGAACTGGATCATTATTGAGTAAACCAAATCCAACTGATAAGTTATCTGCTGCATCACAATTATCTACAATTGGAACAATAATAGTTTTCTCGGTCTCACCCGGCGCAAACGAAATAACTTGCTGAGAACTTAAATCCCCGTAATGAATACCTTCAATTGCAGTAATCGCAGAGCGGTTTAGAAATACCTCAAAAGAATTATTATTAATAGGATTGACAAAATCACCGGACGTTGAACTTCCTGCCAAACGACTCTGTGTTGCTTTAATAGTAATTGCCTTGGTCGCAGTCAATTCAGAAACACTATAATTAGACTCAGTAAACTTGAGCTTAATCGGTGTCGTATAATCATTAATCGCTATTTGTGTACTTGCATTATCAGTGACTTCTGCCGCATAAGGAATCGCAGTGACTTCGCCATTACAATTTGCTTTACGAACCCATGATAATTCAATAACTTCATTGGAATCATATGCTTCATCATTAATGGCCCTTATCTGAACTACTTTATCGCCATCATCTTGATCAGCCCAATACACATCAGTTTGTCCTGAAGCAGATGAGCTTAAATAAGTGATCGCATAGTCAGCAGAATCTGCAGTTGAAGTAGGCGCTAGCTCTAATGTGACACACATAGCACCATCATCACCGCCCAAACGCTCCAATAGAATAATAGCTGAATTACTACCTGAACCTTGATCAACTTCATCGATAGAATAATTGCTTTGCTTGAAGCTCAGTCGACCAGGAGAAATGTCATTAATCACTTGAGTGTATTGATTCGCCGTCGCTAAAATCGCACTGTTGTTAGGGTCTGTTAGGCCTGAAGAAGCTGGATCTGTTACCGCTAATAAGCGAACAATAAAACGTTCATCCAACTCAAGCTCCGTATCCGAGGCCGCACTAAAGCCAATCGTTTGTATTTGTCGGGTTACAGGTGTTCCACTGCCATTATTAGCAAAATTCAAACGCCCTGTTCCTATAACCGTATTAGCTCCCGTATTGCCAGAAGGTGTAAAGCCTGCTTGTGTTATTGTAAAGTCATCAGGACTGATTGCGGTTACGGTTTCTACTTCATAAATAACATCGAATGCACCTAAGGTATCTGTGCCAACACGCTCAATCGTAATCACCCCTGAGCTATTCTCATCAATCGCTAAGTTTTCAGTGCCACTTGCTGGAGCAATGCCAATCGCACCATAGAGGTTAGGCGTTTTATCAACGATATTGATATCAATATCGTAATTATCACCCAACTCAGGCTCCATCGCGCCTAGCTGTTCAAGTGTAAT
>Ga0193962_1000529_pt1 | contig 17424 bp, 15 predicted proteins | sample FB_5_MG_FD_140335 | JGI IMG/M metagenome (GOLD analysis project Ga0193962, IMG submission 140335) | Microbial mat bacterial communities from the Broadkill River, Lewes, Delaware, United States - FB_5_MG | ecosystem: Environmental > Aquatic > Freshwater > River > Microbial mats | place: USA... | reverse complement strand
GCCGACAATTCGATAACGGTATAACTCTTCATTATCATCCTCTAACTCAATCCAAGCACCAAAATAGAATCGCTCAACATCTAATGGTGGGCGATCAATGACATCACAGATCTCTAAGCGCTTTGTAGTGGTACGGTGAATTTGGCCACCTAATTAGAGATGATATAATCATCTCGTAAATATTAAGGTGACACAATGAGCAGACCTAAAAGACCCAATTTCAAACCTGAATTTCGTTTAGAAGTTGCGCAGCTAGTTTTAGATAAAGGCTATTCGATACGAGAAGCTGCTGACGCAATGGATGTCGGCAAATCGACTGTTGATAAGTGGGTTCGCCAGCTTAAGCAAGAACGAGGTGGCATATCACCAAACGCATCTCCAATGACTCCTGATCAGATAAAGATTCGAGAGCTAGAAAAAAAGATTCGCTACATTGAAGAAGAGAAAGAAATTTTAAAAAAGGCTACTGCTCTCTTACTATCGGACTCGATGAGAAATTCTCGTTAGTTTCAAAATTGAAAGAGAGCCATTGCGTTAAACGTATCTGCCAGGTGTTTGATATCCACCGCAGTAGTTATAAATACTGGCAAGGAAGGTCGAAAAAACCATCACTTGAGCAGGCGCAACTCAATAGCAAAGTAAGAGAAGCCTTTAAAATCAGTAATGGCTCGGCGGGCTCTAGAAGCATTGCTAACATGGTAACAACGAATGGTTTCCCCTTGAGTCGCTTTCGAGCTCGAAGCATCATGAAGAAGCTTGGACTTCTTAGCAGCCAGCCATCGGCACCGAAATATAAAAAGGCAAATAATGAGCACTTAGCCGTGCCAAATACACTTAATCGAGAGTTTGATGTTAAGAGTCCGAATCAAGTTTGGTGCGGTGATGTAACGTATATTTGGATTGGAAAGCGCTGGGCATATTTAGCGATTGTGCTTGATCTGTTTTCACGAAAACCAGTTGGCTGGGCATTTTCATTATCGCCAGATAGTCAGTTGACGAGCAAGGCGCTGATGAATGCTTATGAATCCAGAGGAAGACCGAAGGGAATAACTTTTCATTCTGATCAGGGAATGCATTATACCAGCAACAAATTTAGGCAAACTTTGTGGCGCTGTCAGATTAAACAAAGTATGAGTCGTAGAGGAAATTGTTGGGACAATGCTCCAATGGAACGTTTTTTTAGAAGTTTCAAAACAGAATGGATACCAGAAGTTGGCTATGAAGATTTTTCTGAAGCTGAGAGATCGATAATAAATTATATTATTGGTTATTACAGCAGTGTTAGGCCGCATCGTCATAATAACGGTAAAAGCCCGAACGAGGTTGAAAGGATGTACTGGAAAACCTCTTAACTAGTGGCCAAATTTAGTTGACCACTACAAGCACCCTACGCTCAATGGGCCGAGTGCATTCAAGAATTCCTAAAGGGAGCAAGAGGAGGTCAAACTAAAGAATCTCATTTGTGCCGGTTTGTTCGCTATTACATTCAGACCTACAAAATGGGAGAGTCCCCTCAAAGGTTCTTAACGTTAGAAAAGAAAGATATCCGACCGTTCAAAGACTGGCTAGCAAGCAATGAAACTAATTCTGTTGCATATAAAACACTAACTTCGGTTAATGAATTCTTAGATTTTGTAATCCACCGGTACCTTACAGATGAAGATGAAGAAACGGGAGAACTAGTCTTAATTCTGCATACGCACAACCCTTTTTCCAATTTATCTATTGATTACTCAGGTGAAAAGAAAGCACAACTGGGAGAATCTGTAAAACATGCTCTAGCTTATCAGTATGTGAATGATGCAAGAGAATGGATCATTCCGATGAAAGCCAGAAACTTTTTCGATTTAAAGCACCTACAGAAATTTAATGCCGACTGGTTTGAAATAGCCCCTAATAAAATTGATGTAAATGATCCAAATTGCATTACTCGACAACGTGATGGGAAGTGGGAAATTTGGTTTCCTGCATTTTGGATGCACACATATGCTCTGATGTCAGTTCCTGCCAGAGGTAAGCAGTTAGCCTATTGTGATTCAGGTGAAGCTGACGATATTGTGCCAGTTATATCAGAATCCGGCTCTATGGATTTAACATGGGAGACTAATCCGTCGTCTTTAAGTGGCCGAACCTCAAAACAGGGTTTCATTAAGCACTATGAGGGTGGAGAAATTGGTATGTATTTTACATCCAATAAAACCAGCGCAAATGGTCAAGGCTACAGTGTTGCATGGATTCCTAAAGAGCTAGCTTACTGGATGGTTCAATTGCGCAACTGGCAGTCCAAATACAATCCAATCTCAAGACCTATGCCATGGTTAGAGTGTAAGAGAACAGCCCTCAATGAAAATCAGCGAATGGCTAAAGGTTCGAATTGTTTTTTGTTTCGTCACTTCGGCGGTGAAGAGCCTGGACATTTCTCAAATCGACTGGCGACTCGCTTATCAGCTGCACTGTATCATACTCAACCAGAAGACCTAGAGCTGGCATGTTTATTAAAGGATGAGACAGTCATAGGGCACTATTCGAGCCGCTATACTCCACACAGTATGAGGGTTAGCCTCATTACAGCTTATGTTGAAGAGTTTGGCTTACCATTACATATCATCATGAAGATTGCAGGCCACGCTTCTATTGTAATGACGATTTACTATTGCAAGATTGGGTCTGAAGACTTGCGCATGCGCTTTTCAGAAGGTGAAAAGCGCGCAATGCAGAATAAATCCTATGCAGCTCAGCGCATGATTGAACAGGGTAGAATTGATGAGATTAAAAATGAACTGATTGCTACCTCTAGCGATGCACTAAATCTAATTTCAAATGACACTCCCGTGGGCACTTATCTGTTCCGAGATTATGGTATTTGTCCCTACGGAGGCCAAAGATGCGAAGATGGTGGAGAGATCATTCAGAATTCGCAGATCAGGTCAGCGACCCCTGTTGGTTATTTAGGTAATCAAAATTGCATAGCATGCCGCCACTTTATTACTGGCCCCGCATTCATTGGGGGGCTTCTATCACTAGGAAATGAAATTTCCTTAGCATCCCATTTACAGTACGAACAATATGATGATCTTGAACAGAACCTGAAACAGCTCAATGAAGAAATCAATGAGTCCGACGACGCCGCATATGACGCCGAACTCAGAGGCAAGAATCAAAATCTAGGGGTGAGGAACAACTTAGAGCTCCAAAAGCGCAAAACCTTATCTGAAATTGAAGCTGCTGCAAAAAAATTGGATTCACTTTTATGTGATATGAATAAAGCCTCAAAGCTACTTAAACAATGCCAGGCACTAGTCAACCAAGAGGTTGAATCTTCTGTTGAAACCGAGGCTGATTCACCTACAAAGTTAATTGTTCAGAAGGATCATGAGCTACAAGTCAATTATGAAGACGTATCTAGATTCAATCAACTTTCAGAAGTTTGTGAAAATGCTGAGATCTACCAATCAGCCTCTTCTGAAATGGCTATTGCGCCTAGGTCGCAGCTGATAGATAAGATGGCGCTCAGGAATAAAGTTCCGGTACATATGTTTATGCTAGATAAGAAACAACAACTTGTAGTAGGCAATCAGATTACACGGCTTATGCTGGATCGTTTAAAGAGCTGGAGAAAGGTCAATGCTTTAATGGATGGCAGTATATGCCTCGAGGATCTTGCCCCTGATGAGCAGATTACTAAACAAGACTTCATGGAATTAGCTGACCCTAATACCGATTTAGATAATATAGAGAACGCCAAGGGAGAATTACTATGAGCCCACAAAGATTACTTGAGACGTTAAAGGTTACAGCTTCGGCTAGACAATCAAAAACATTGGATGCGATTTTTAATGTTTGCCAAGAGCAAATTGATCGGGGCTCAAGTGACTTCACTTACGTCACTCTATCTCGCATAGGTGCTGATCGCGGTATCCCTAAAGCACAATCGATAAGAAATAAAAGTGGTGAGCTGTATCAGGCTCTAATAAAAGGATTTGTGGAATCCTTCGAATCATCAAATCAGCCTCGTAAACGAAAATCAGCAGAGGCTTGGATTGATGAAATTCCAGACCCCAAAACCCGACTGCTTGTATCCATACAACTGGCCGAATTAAATGAGGCAAAGCACTTAGTAAGAGAAATAGTTCCACCTGGTACAACTATCGTTGTTGATGATCGAAGGGGTGGACTGTCTCAGCATAGATTGTCAGATGTTGAACGCAGAGCCGTTGAATTCCTGGCTTCCGACGAATTTTTAAAGGAATGGGGATATGTAGCAGGTGATCGGGGCGATGTTATAGATAGCCAAGGAAATCGGCTTTTTAAACCAGGAACAATAGATGCGCTGAAAAAGGCACTGCAATATTTGTAATTGCCCCTCAACACCTATCTTGGTTAATCTCTAGCCAAAGTCGTTCAGTTCTTGCTCGGTTTTTTATACCTTTGCCCGCTTCATGGGCAAAGCTTCAAATGCTTCTTTGTTCATAACTGCTTATCCTAAGCCATTACTGGTTCTTATGATAAGCAGTTGCACAGATTTATATACAGCGTCACACACCCTACTACTGCAAGTCCTTAGTATCATTTTAGTCTCGATATAGTGAGATAAGTCCGCTAAACTCACCTTTAAACTACTAACCAGCCTCATACATATTAAATAGATTGCTATTGGAGAAATCTTTAAACACCAACATAGCTTCTTGAACACCTAATAATTTCATATCTGAATACGTCTTAGTGTTTTCTAAAATAATGTTTCTAATATTTTCTTCGATTTCTGGACTAGCCCTTTTTCGTTCCCGTAACCAGTCGCGTAATAACAGCAACATAGTGGATGTTTCTTCTAATATTACTTTCGTATTAAGTAAACGCTTTGAAAGATGAGTTTCAAAAAGTTGAGCTAAATAATCACCGCCATTAGAAGATTCTACTAAGGCATAGCCCAATATATCGCCCATCAGTTTACGGCTATCATGAGTGTCAAAAGAATCACTACGATTATGCGAGAGTACTGCCGGTGTATTATAAATGACATATCCACTGTTCTTAACGCTAGTTGCCATGATCATATCACTACGGCGACTTATAAAGGGCCCACATTGAATGCTCTGGTTGGAGTAGTCTAGTACAGTTGGGTTAAAGATCAGAGTTGCACCACCGCGCTCTCTTCCCGTAGCCAAAGTAATTTTTTCTGGTGTTGATATCAATCTTGTCGTTTTCTTCCCTACATATAGCCTGTTAAAAAAGTCGTCCCAGTTCAGTAAATCGATATTAACAAAAGCTTTATAAAAGGATTTTTTATCATAAGCATAATAATCATGATGGCAGTTAATCTCTGACCCCACATTCCCTTCAACGCTGACATCCTTCATAAAATCCATTATTTTCCTCACTGCAGGTGAGGAACCACTATTATAAACCTCTATTAGTACATCGAGTATCGGGCTTGCACGAGTATACTCTTTAGGAACCGGTGCATCCCCAGATAACGCACTGAAAGCCATATCACAGCCTTTACTTAATAGCTGATCACATAGCATTTCGAATTCAGCTTCTTGCATAACCCAACAAAGATCATCATCCAACACCAACCCCAGACCATCGCTATCCCTCATGGCCTTTTGAAGGTACTCCTGACAAATATTTCTGCTTTCGGCGATTGAGGGGTAACCCTTATATGTATCGATACATGAAACAGGCAAGCAAAACCTACTTAGATCAACCATTGAATCTTGCCCAATAAATAAGGCCGCTACCGATAATGTATGATTAGATAATTCTTCATCAATGCTTTTCAGCATTCTATTGGCTGTTTCTGGTTCTGAAGTACAGAATACAATATGCAGTTTTCGTTTATTCATTACAGCTAAATTCTGCATATTGACTAATAAATTCTTTAAATTGTTGCTTATGTAAAATCAACTTTTCAACATCAAGAGACTCATTCTCACGATGTATTTGGTGCAGTTTGTCGTTTGGTCCAAAACCGAAGTAAATAGCTCCTTCTGGTAATCCGCCAAGAAGAGGGCAGCCTTTGACACCAGTGAGTTTATTCAAGTGCCTAAATTCAATTCGTGACTTATCGAATATCCTGTTTAATAGCGGATGCCACTGACCGAGGCTAGTTTCTGAGTGAGTAGGGCTCCATAAGAATATAATTTGCTGGTCATTATCAATATCGTTAAATCCGGTCTCATCGATAAACACATCGCCCCCAAACTGACTAATTTCATGGCGAAAGATATTACCAGCTACTCGCTCCTCTACTACAACCTCCTCTTCACCTTGAATAAGCCAAAGAATCTCTGGGATTGCTTGCTCAGATTTCAGTAGCTCAGAAAGAGCTTCCAATCTAGCCAACAAAGGCCCTTTATTATCGGCAATCCCTCGAGCAAAGTATCTATTATCTATTTCATCTATAACAAAAGGGTCTTCGCTTTGCCATTCTTCAGAGGTGTTTATCGGCGCAACATCATAATGCCCATATAATACAATTTTTTTGTTGCTCCCCCTTCCTGGGAAGTGACCAATGATGCAGGGTTGATCTGTTAAATCTTGCCCTTCAATCCGACAACTAAACCCCATTTGATTCAGTTTATCGATAACAAAATCTATAGCTTTTTTGTTGCCTGAAGAATTATTATCCAAGGATTGATATGAAATAAATTGTCGAAAATTATTAATATTCAATTTACTAATGACCTATAAGTTGCATCTAGTGAATAAAATACTCCACTAGGCTTTAATAACGATGACGATACATTTTTAAGACTTTCGATAGCAATAGCATGAGGAACAAGCACAAGAATCGCATCATAAGTAGATTTCGGAATTTCTGTATGAACAGTGTAGCCGCAACTTTTACTGATATTTGCTACAGGATCAAAGACTTCGGGCTTGATACCGAATTCCATTAACTCCTCAATAACAGAAAGTGCTTTTGAATTTCTCATATCAGGACAGTCAGGTTTAAAACTGACACCAATAATAAGAACTTTTGCTTTCGTGAATATCAGGCCTGATTTAGCCATTTCCTTCATAAATGAATGGGAAACATGCTGAATCATTTTCTCATTGGTTTGCCTGGCTGTATGCGTCATTCCACTCGGCAGTTTCAATTGGTTCTGACTATGGAGCAAATAATACGGGTCGACCGCCACACAGTGGCCACCAACCAAGCCAGGTTTAAAGTCAAGGAAATTCCATTTAGTACTGGCGCATGATAGAACCTGGTTGAAATCTATGCTCAATGCTTCTGCCAGTTGAAACATTTCATTCATAAAAGCAATATTGATATCGCGCTGAGTATTCTCAATCAGCTTTGAAAGTTCCGCTGTCTTTATATTCTCAGCTTTATGGACTCCTTCTGGAACAATCCGACTATATATGTCATGCAATAAAGAAAGAGTCTTATCATCGGTTGCACTGATTACTTTAACTATATTTTGAAGTCGGTGTAATGGATCACCTGGGTTAATACGCTCTGGGCTATAGCCTAGATCAAAATCTTTACCAGCTGTGAGACCACTAATTTGCATAATTTTATCTGCAAAAATACCCTCAGTAAGACCAGGAAATACAGTTGATTCCAAGATTACTGTATCTCCAGCACGTACATGCCTTCCGACAACCTCAGCAGCACTCAACAATTCTGTGAGATCTGGTTCATTTGAAATGGTTACAGGTGTAGAGATGGTAACGACATACACATTAGCATCCGAAATTGAATTCTGATCACTGCTTACTTTTAGATGAACAGCCTGCTCTATAACTTCAGTATCAGATTCAAGAGTTTTATCAATATTATTCTTCAAATCTTGGATACGAGCTTGATCAATATCAAAGCCTATTGTTTTAAAGCACTTTCCAAAAGCCAAGGCTAACGGATAGCCAACATAACCTAGACCAATAACTGCAATATAGGGTTTCTTATTCATGTAGTTCTACTTTGTACTTTTTATCTCTTTGATCAATCATTTCATCAAAGACTGGGTATTCAGAGAAATAACTATGATTGAAAATAGCCGATTTACCCATAACTTTAATGAACTCAGTTTTAAGGGCTTCACGCTCTGATTGACCAAACACTTTAAGCGTATCAATCACTTTTTTTTGTAATCCACTGGTTATATCAAAAGGTTCTTTATGTGCATCGATAATTGTATCGGGTAATAATCCTTGATATAAATTCCTAAGTAATATCTTTCCTGTATTACTATGGCTATTACAATGATGCTTAGCTTCAATAGAAAGAGCACGCTGAGTAACTCGGTAATCAAGAAAGGGACAGCGAGCCTCTACTGCATGATGTGACGATATTAAGTCAAGCCGCCTGAGTTCAGTAAAGTGCAAATCTGCTACTAAAGATAAACGCATGCCCTCAGGGCAATGTTTACCATTGTACATGGCTTGATAACCACAGAAAAACTCATCAGCCCCTTCGCCACCAAGCAGAACCCTGTATCCAGCGTCATGAATAGCCTTGGTTAGCAGCATAGTGGCCATACCATTTGAAACTATTGAAGGGTTATAGCTTTTAACCACAGAGCAGGTCTCACTGATTAATGCCTTTAAATTTTTACAACTTGAAGGTCTGATAAGCCTGATACGCTTACTACTAATACCAAGATGCGACATCAAACTAATCACACCATCTGGTAGCTGTTCACCTACTACAAAATAATTGGGAGTTAAACAAAGTTGTTTTTCAATTATGTAAGCTAGAATAGAACTATCAAGACCACCGCTTAAAGCAACAGCAAATGGTAAACCTGCAGGTATTCGGGCAGAAACCGCCCTCAGTAACAATTCCCCAAAATGAGTATTACAAGCGGGGCTTGCCTGATGCGGAGCAAGTAACTTAACACGACCACTTTCCAGTTCTATCTCATATATTCCTGGGCTTAAAACCTGTAAAGAAGAACTCCTGTCAAGATAGTTAGTATCAATGCCTGTTCCAATGTGCCAACCAGCATTACTATTCCACATTAATAGAGGCTTCTTACCAACATGGTCAGTAAACGCTACGCAGCGTCCTGTATCTTTATAAATTAAAATACCTGAATACATTCCATTAGTTTTCTGGAGTGTATGTTCTAGTCCGTAATCCACAATATGAGATAAAAATGCTTGAGTATCATTTATTGATGAGGTGCCCCTACCTACTTTGTCAGCCAATTCTCTATGATTATAGATTTCTCCGTTCAGTACCAAAATGTACTGATCAGATTCTAATGGCTGATAACTTTTCGGTTGTGTTATTAATAAATGAGAAAATTCAATGAGTATATTTAAGCCGCTAAGTTGGACCACCTTCTTTCTTAGACCATCAGGCCCTCTGGCTAGAATATCGCTACCAACACCATTTAAGCTCTTATTATTGTTTTGTTCAGTCTGTGCACTGATGACAAATCCACACATCAGCTAGATCTCTCCACATATATCTGCAAGTCAGGTATCAATTCTGGGAATACTGTTTTTTCAATGCATCTCAGCATCTCAAGAGGTGAAATGCTTATTTGCACTACACCCTTTCCCGTTTCATAGGTAAAAAGCTGATCACCCGCAATGCGATTAAATTTTCTACCATCTAACCAGCACAAACGAAGTTCATTGTTAAATGGCAATTTTTGATTATATCGATCATCAAACTTTCCTAAAATAGCCGTTTCTTCCTGCGCCTCAATAGAAATACGGTTCATATCTAACCAATTATGCCCATTGAATCTTTGAACTAAAATATGATTTCCATGCGGTACAATCTTAAATTTAACACCTGCTATTTCGTAGCTTTGCGTAGAAGCTTCCAGCCCTATAACATAACTAGTAGGCCAACCGCTGCCTGTATCCAAATATACATTAGCCCCATCAACTTCGACCCTCACAAGTCGATGAGTTTTTTGTCCCGTCATACATACCTCAGCTTCATGTAACTTGGCTATGTAGCCATCTTGCTCCAAGGAATGTTTTAACGTTAAAGCATGGTCAAAACATGTACCTCCAACTATGGCATTCCTACCGTTTAATAAATTAAGATTATGAAACGGAAATTTAGTCAGCTGCTGTTGAAGGTGATTCGTCAGAGCATTAATAATCAAGCTCATTAGACACCTCTTTAACATGAATTCTTCGCTGCACTGATTCACAGAGGGGAAGAGCATCAACCCCAAGCAGATACTCTCCAAAACCTGAACAAATATTAATTACCCGTTGGTCATGGGTACCGTGAGGGAAACAAATAGAAAGATCTTCCCTGAATCCAAGTGAGTGAATCCAAACTGTTGAATCGCTTAGTTCTTTTATTAATTCGTTATCAGTCAAAGATGTAAAAACTCGATGACTACTACCATGAATACCAAGCTCTATACCTCTTGATACAAAATCAGACAACTGTTGATTGGTTAAAAAGAGATCCCTAGGAGAAGCATCATTAATAAGTCCAAACCAACTCCTTCGAAGGTAACGATATCTCTTTGCAGATAAGCGTCTAAGTAACTTTTTAAATCTTCCAGTCATTAATGAACTGTGCAGTTCTAAAGGTACATCACTATGGGCCATTAAATGAAAGGCCATGTCATCTATAGGAGAAAAGGCTTCCTGAATAAACTGCTGTACCGGGAATACAGTTGCACGCATTCCTCGTCTTAATATTTCGTCCAATGCAGCGGCATTGTCAGCATAGCCATCATCAAAGGTTAGAAATACACTAGAGCTATTAGAGTCACTATTCATTGCAGAAATCGGCTGAGTCTGCATTCCTTCCAGTTCTATTTGGTCAAGAATAGCGACGAATCGACGCCAACTAATGGCAGTATCACGTTTGAAATAGTAATTAGTAGAGTCGTATTCAGGAAGTACCCTGTGCAACATGAGTATCTTGGGCATAAAAACATTTACCTATCTTTGATCATGGTAAATATACGAGTACCATTTGTAGAGCTAAAATCATGGAATGCTTCTATTTCCATAGTATCTATATTCAACTGATAAATTCCAGATTGAGTATCTTCTATAGGACAACTCAGCCAATCAGTTCTTGTAGTAGCCTCATAAATACTCGTTATACCAATGAACATAGAACCCTCGGCGATTAGCAAGCCTCGACACCAACCTTGATGTGTTGCTATTTCAAATAGATCAAATACAAGTTCAAATTGGAAAGGTATTTTAAAAGGCGCTCTGTATATCTGCCCTGAGACGGTTGTAACCCAAAGACCTCCCTCATAAGCAACGCCATCATGAGGTTTTGCGGGGAAAGTCGAACTGACTGGCTGCAGCGAATTTACGTCTAATAAACTTCGAGTAGCAAAGCTAGTAGCAATAAGTTGCCCACCAAGGTGATTAGGGACTTTAAATACATGATTGAAATGCCACTTGTCTGGCACTCTTCGACGATGAAAGGGAATCCCGCAATCTGATGAATCAAAATAACTGCCGCTGGTAGAATAATTACCAGTAGCTCTGTTTTGCCACTCATCACGACTCAGGCAATCTATTCGTTCCTGTAACTCCAATTTATGATTATAAACATCGATACTGTCACGACCTGTATTAGCAACGTAAACAAAATCTTGATCCGTATTTAAGCTATGTAAATCGTTCAACTCTTGGTCTTCATATACGGTTAAGACTTTGAGCCTTTTCTTATCTAGCTTAAGCAACCGGTTAAAATCACAGGCCACAAGGCTATTATCATCAAGCCAAGTTAAACCCGTAATACCCTTCCCTCTTACCTCTCTCTCTGAAACAGGTAATGTTAGAAGTAATTTTTTATTACCCGTAGAAGTGTCAAGCTGCCATATTTCACTACAAGGAGAACCAAAGAAATAACTAACGGGAACGATTAGGTTCATTATTATGACCGCTATTAATTGTTCCAGATAAAGAAAGTGGCTGTGTGGCTATATCAACTAGAAGCTTAGAAAGCTGATGGATGTCGTTAACATGATATATACGGGAATTTTCTCTGCTGTCTAAATAATCATCGCTTAATTTATCTGCCCAGCCACCGGTATTCTTTATTAGCAAAATGGGCTTATTGATTTGGGATGCAAGAGCGATTTCACTTAATGTTCCAGCACCTCCTCCAATTACAATTACAGCAAACGAGCTGGCTACGACAATCTGATTACGCCCAACATCTAGGCCAGTCGGAATAACAACATCAATAAATTCATTAGCGCTACATTCATCATAGCTAGGTAAAACGCCCACAGATCTACCCGCACTATTGATGCTTTTAAAGCCACGGCAAGACTCCAACATTACACCGCCCAGTCCTCCACAAACTAAATTACAATCCATTTCGGCTATTATTCGACCAACTTCTCGAGATGTAGTGATTACACTCTCGTCCGTCAATCGTGCACTCCCGATTACTGCAACCTGTTTACTCGCCATGTTCCTAATATCCGCGCCTCATTTGCAGGCTATTATTCCTTAATTAGCTTTTTTTTCTAGGTATAAATGACCTAATTAATAATAAAACAAGAATCAATCAACCCCCAAAGCCTTATAAACAGCATCAACAGGATCAGCATAAAAACTCGTCTGAAACTTAGTAAACAGCTCAGCAGGAATCGTCGGTATATCAACCGCACTGCTCATAGGCAGCGCAACCTTCTTCGCCCCCGCATCAAAAGCAACCTGCAAGCACTCTGCAATACTCTCTACTGGGGTTACACTACCACCCAAGCTCATATCACCCATCACCACCATTTGGTTCTGAATAGGCTTACCAAGTAATCCTGAGGAAAATACAACAAGGCTAGCTAACGCTAAATGCGTAAAAGGCCCAGTATTTTGAAGTTCTACGGCATGCAGGTGGAAGTCATGTTCATTAACCTTAGTTCCAGCACTGATTCGGCCTGCATTGGCTTTGAAGTAATCAAATGCAATTCTGACTTGCTCCTTAGCGGCTGCTGAATTCCACAAACCAGAAGTCGCAAGCTTACCGGTGCCTTTGGTGACTTGCAGCTCTAAGCGATAAAGCCCAGGCATACCCTTGTTGCTCAAACCAATCGTATGAAGCGTACCCGGCTTAGAGGGTTCTTGTGGAATCAATGAACCACCACCCTGCTCTTTTACAGAAACAAAGCTTTCTTCTAATGATTCATTATCGATATAGCTAAAGTGAACATCGTAAAACTCCATACCACCAATTTTCTTCAACTGCTCTTTAACACGGCGGCGAACTTGTAAGCCGTATTCCAAACACTGACGAACATCTTCTTTTTCAAACTCACCATGTGGTATAACAACTTAAGCAGTCCGGAAGTCGTCTTCCTAACCGCAATCACATCACGCTGGTTTAAGTTATTACCCAGCTTAAAGTACTTATCAATGCTATCGGCAAAACTACGTTTACGCATTTCACGATAAAACTCAGCTAAATAATCAACGATCAAACCATAGCGATCGGTAAAAAACTCAGGGCGCATTTTAGGTATTTCCCAGCCTGGAATATAAGCGTGAAAGCGATCAAAGAAAGCAGAATCAATCATCGCTTCAGGAAACGGTGCTAACAGATGGCTAGTCTTAACCAAAGATTCAACACTTTGATTAATGTTACCGATAAAGACCATACCTGCAGAAGCTTCCATCTGCTCTCGGCCACGGGCAAAAGATCCCGAAGCCATGTAATCCTTCATTATCTGCACGCCGTCTTTATCTTTGAACGATATACCTGCCACCTCATCAAAGGCGACAAGATCCCACATGCCCACCAAGCCAACTTTACGCGTGCTCATGTTATAAAAAAGATTGGCTACCGTGGTTTGGCCACCCGATACCAAAATACTATTCGGTGAGCACTCTTTATAAATATGAGATTTACCGGTTCCCCTTGGGCCCAGTTCACACACGTTATAGTTGTTCTCAACAAACGGAATCATGCGCGCTAATAAATGCCACTGCACATCCTCATCTAAGGCGGCAGGCTCCATACCAATAGAACGAATTAATGTTTCGCGCCATTGCTTAGTCGTAAGATTCTTGCGGCCATCAAACAACTCCTGCATATTCATATTAGGCATTTGAATAGGCTTCAGAATAGTCACACCAAACGGTGAACCTGTTTGCCCTTCCTCATGGTAATAGTTCATGGTGGCAATACACCAAATCCCTCCTACCAACAGCTTATCGTACTCTTTCACAATACCCGCTGAGATCTCAGCATCACGAATGCCTAGGTTACTAAAGCTCGCTTCATACTTATCTTTCTTCTCATTCAGGCGCACAGTAACGCGATCAATGATTTTATAAGTCCCGCGTTCACGAATTAATGACTTAACTTTTTCAGCTTCATCAGGCCTAACGTAGTTATCTGTCAAAATCTGCTTAACGTTCTGCAATCCCTGCTCAATCACTTCAGGGTCATCCGTTGCGCAATACATACCGAGTAAATACTCCAGTACATACACAGGCACATTGGCCCCTTCTTTAATCAGCTTGGTTAAATCTTTGCGAACGACACGCCCAGCAAAGTGAGTATTAAGTAACTGATCCAAATCTTCGTCATAAGAAGAACTAGCCGTGTTTTTATCAAATTTATTCATAATATTCCCGACACAAAAGGTCTTCGCTAGCCCTAAAAGAAGTCATCAGTAAATGCCAAGTCGATAGTGACTTTATAGCGGTCAATTTCAGTATCTAAATCTTTATCTTTAATAATCAGAAAGTAATCATCATTACGATTAAATTCGCTGCCCTGTAACGACAAACGCACCTTCTTCACGCGGTCATTCATCGAATCAGAAGTACTATCAAAGGTAATCACCTCTTCGCTTGAAACCAAGGCCTGTCCGTCATAAATACCGACAGTCGCCGTCATCGCCAGCTTCATGTCATCCACAGCATCGGTTTGTAAGAAATCAAAGCTCTGAATATTATTAACCATCTTCAATCCCGGCTTGGCCGACATCACCCCAACCTTACTCTTCGTTCTTGCCACAACATCTTCACCGCGCAATGCTTTTACCGTCAGAATCGGCACTACAATCTCTTGTGGCATCACACCACCATGAACAAACCGAGCACCACCCACAAAGTGGAAACGGTTAGCGCCTTTAGGTACCCAAAACTTAGTATCGCTTTCTGTACCTGCAGTTACCTTGGTAGAGCCATACAACGCATCTTTAGGTTCAGGTAAATTCTGACCAACCACATAGCGCTTCTTACTCTTAATAACGTCCGTCGGTTTTTCCGCCAAACTGGTTCTATCTGCAGCTTCAAGCTTGCTTTGCTGGAATAAGAAACCATGATCGGCCGTCACGATCACTGTCGATGTATTGAAGTGCATCTGAGCTTTGCGCACGAGTTCTGCTAATTCATTAATCGCATCATTAACAGCCTGAAAGGTTCTATTTTCAGTAGCGCCATCATCACCAATGGCATCCACCACATTGTGGTATACGTAAACCAAATGCTGATCTTTAAGCGCTGTACGGCCTTCATCACGCGACCAACCCTGAAGGGTTTCCGCAGTAATCGCCATACCGCCATGTTTTTCTAATATTTTATTACGCTGCTGCGTACCCTGGCTTGAAACTCCGTCGACTAAAACATCATCGGTATTACCTTTATAATCTAAGGTCTCATGCGGTAATAACGACGCCATACCCAAAGTGGTATAGCGAGGAACAACACCCAGCTGACTTGTTAAAGTCGCTTTACTGTAACGTTTTTCATTCACTCGCTGCTCTAGCTCAACCGCAGCCTCATAACGGAATGCATCCGAAATAATCACCATCACACGCTTTTTCTGAGCCTTATCTAATAAAGGCTTAACCGTATTTTTATAAAAGCGATGCTGCAAAGGCACATCGCTAATACGCCAATCATCCAGGCGATGTTCATTCGCGACGCGATCGCCCCAGTTCTTAGCCAGGTTATCGATATACCAATAGCTATAACACTGCTCTACTTCGTCATCGAGTTTTTTAAGCATATCCACATGAGCCACTTGTGACGCAGCATGGTAATGGCGATACGCCATATCAAACTGATAAAGCTCACTCTGGTAAGCCACATACAAGGCATCACAACTGGCATAATGAAACCCTTCATCATGAGTTCTGCGCAACTGAAATAATCGAATGGCGGCATCTAAAGCATCGTAAATTAAACGGTACTTTCTGCGGGTATCATCATCTTTATGGCGAGACGCCCAATAGTTATCACGACGCTCTCCCAACACCTCACTAAAGCGTTGTAACTCCCTTAAATCTGCGTTTGGAATCACCTCAGCCATCGACAAAATAATCTGAGCTTCAAAGGTTGCAACAGGTGCCAACGATTCTAAAGAAAGCCCCTTCAGCTTTTCACGTATTTTAAGGCTATCCGATACCCAACCAGAAATAACATCAAACGCCGTATAATAACGAGAGCTATCCCGCCAGCGTGGATTAAAGGCTCTCACCGATGCCTGTGCACTGGCCGTTGGCAACATCTGGCTCACTGCCCAGTCTGGAATCTCGCCCAAGTTTTCACAAAACCCAGTCACTAATAGGCGAATCAAGAAGCGACCAAAATTAAACTAATATTCATCAATTATTTACGCTAATATTGAATGATGATTGCCCTAACTATAAATTGGAGAAGGTAACCTGTAGTGATAGAGTGTATGGCCAGTAAGGCTTTGTATACATGAATAATTACCAGTCCAGGGGCAGTAGTTGAAAACCAATTTAATCACTCGTGCTGGCTACGAAGCACTAGAAAAAGAAATGGACTATCTCTGGCGGGAAGAGCGTCCTAGGGTAACCAAAATAGTCACTTGGGCGGCTTCGCTTGGCGATCGCAGTGAAAATGCCGACTATCAGTATAACAAGAAGCGTTTGAGAGAAATCGATCGCCGTGTCCGCTATCTTCGCAAGCGTACGGAATCAGCTCAAATAGTTGATTATTCGCCACAACAAGATGGAAAAGCCTTCTTTGGCGCTTGGGTCACTATTGAAAATAATGATGCTGAGGTAAAGCGTTTTCGGATCGTGGGAGTTGACGAGATATACGATCGCAAGGACTACATCTCAATCGACGCCCCGATGGCTAGGGCTCTTCTTAAAAAAGAAATAGATGACGATTTCATAGTGAAAACACCGAATGGTGATATGGAATGGTTTGTGGTCAATATTGAATATGAGAAGTAGAATCGTCAGCTTCTGTTGACTACTAAACACTGTCGCGAAGTATTATCAAATTCATTTATCACATACAGCTAAGAAATAGTATGCCAAAATAGTACTTATACTATTTCTATACCATTGATATATAAGAGTATAAATGTATTTAGTATGTCAATTGGGGTTCTAATAAGTGTTCTGCATTTTCAGAACGGTCGCCAAGTTTGGCGGCATCCGAAACCTGCTGTGTCACAACCGGTCGATCTTTACGCCAAAGAAAATCAAGCTCATCTTGTAACTGCTGTTCGCCTCTTGGGGT
>Ga0193962_1000528_pt1 | contig 17435 bp, 9 predicted proteins | sample FB_5_MG_FD_140335 | JGI IMG/M metagenome (GOLD analysis project Ga0193962, IMG submission 140335) | Microbial mat bacterial communities from the Broadkill River, Lewes, Delaware, United States - FB_5_MG | ecosystem: Environmental > Aquatic > Freshwater > River > Microbial mats | place: USA... | reverse complement strand
TAAGTACTCGAGGCGGGAATTGAACCCGCACGATATTGCTATCACAGGATTTTAAGTCCTGCGTGTCTACCAATTCCACCACTCGAGCAGACCATTTGTTTCAATAAATTGAGCGAAAAACGAGACTCGAACTCGCGACCCCAACCTTGGCAAGGTTGTGCTCTACCAACTGAGCTATTTTCGCAATACGTTGCTTTGGTTTTCTAAAGCGATGCAAAGATATGTAAAGAATTTATACATCCAAGCATTTCGTGCAAAAAAAATAAATTATTTTTCCTCTGAAATGCCCGTGAACTCTAGTTTAAGCCAGCTAACTTTTTGATTTCGTATAGTTTATTTAGTGCTTCCATAGGTGTTAAATTATTTATGTCGGTAGCAGCAATTTGGTCTCTTATTCCTTTTAAAACTGGGTCGTTGAGTTGGAAGAAGCTTAACTGTACGCCTTCTCTGTTATCTGCAATCGATTCTAAATTTTTACTTATTGTTTTTTTATCGCGTGGTTTTTCTAAATCAACAAGTATTTCGTTGGCTCTTTTTACAACACTTTTTGGCATTCCTGCCATTTGTGCTACATGAATACCGAAACTATGTTCGCTTCCGCCGCGCTTAAGTTTTCGTAAAAAGATAACTTTATTCTGATGTTCCTTTACCGAAACATTATAATTTTTTACTCTGTTAAACGATTTTTCCATCTCGTTTAATTCGTGGTAGTGTGTTGCGAAAAGAGTTTTTCCTCTGTTTACGGGTTGCTCGTGGATAAATTCAACCATCGACCAAGCGATAGAAATTCCGTCGTAGGTACTGGTTCCTCGTCCAATTTCATCTAATAAGATAAGGCTTCTGTCTGATAGATTATTCAGAATACTTGCTGCCTCTTGCATCTCAACCATAAATGTTGATTCGCCTTGAGAGATATTGTCAGATGCACCAACACGAGTGAATATTTTGTCAACAATACCTATGTTTGCTGTACTTGCTGGCACAAATGAGCCTATTTGAGCCATTATTGTTATTAGTGCTGTTTGTCTTAATAAAGCTGATTTACCTGCCATATTCGGACCTGTAATCATAATTATTTGTTGAGATTCGTTGTCTAGAAATACATCGTTTGCAACATATTGTTCACCATCTGGAAGCTGTTTTTCTATCACAGGATGACGACCGTCTTTTATGTCTATATTGAAACCTTCATTAATTGTTGGGCGGTTGTATCTGTTTTCTTTAGCAATAGTAGTGAACGATTGTAAAACATCTAGTTGAGCTATTTTATTGGAGTTCTGTTGATTTACAGGTATGTAATCTATTAATGAATTAACAAGAGCTACATAGATTTGTGTTTCTAAAATCAATATTTTCTCTTGCGCTCCAAGAATTTTTGTTTCGTACTCTTTTAATTCTTCAGTAATATATCGTTCGGCGCCAGTTAAAGTTTGTTTGCGCACCCATTCTTGTGGTACTTTATCTTTATGTGTGTTTCTTACTTCGAAATAGTATCCGAACACATTATTAAAGCTAACTTTTAAAGAGGGGATTCCTGTTCGTTCGCTTTCTTTTTGTTGAAGTTCTATTAAGTAATTTTTTCCCGATCGTGATATCTTTCTAAGTTCGTCTAACTCTTCGTTTACTCCATCTTTTATTACATCTCCTTTATTGATTAGTATAGCAGGATCTTCTTTAATGGTTTTTTCTATTTTATCCTGAATTAGTACACAAGGGTTAAGTTGATCTGCGAAAGTTTTTAGTGTTTCATTTTTAGATGCTTGGCAAATGTTTTTTATAGGTTCAATTGATTTTAAGGCGTTGTTAAGCTGATTTACTTCGCGTGGATTGATCCGTCCTAGGGAAACCTTCGAAATAAGGCGTTCTAAGTCGCCAATTTTTGAGATGTTATCTTTTATTATAGTAGTTAGCTCAGGATTTTTTAACATAAATTCAATTATGTTGTGACGCTCGGTGATTTTAGAAATGTTTTTTAGCGGAAGTATAACCCATCTTTTTAGCATTCGGCTTCCCATTGGCGAAAGAGTGCTGTCTAAAATATCTGTTAGAGTTTTTCCCCCTTCGTTTAAAGGATAAATTAATTCAAGATTCCGAATTGTGAATTTGTCCAGCCACACATAATTGTCTTCAATTATTCGTGTAATATTATTTATGTGTTGAATTTGGTTGTGCTGAGTGATTGATAAATATTCTAAAATAGCACCCGAGGCAATTATTCCAAAAGTTAATTCTTGTATTCCGAATCCTTTTAAGTTTGATGTCTGAAAGTGGGTAAGAAGACGATTTTTTGCATTATCCTCTGTGAAGACCCAGTCGTCTAATTTATAGGTGTAGTATCTGGTTCCAAAAAGTTCTTCAAATTGTTTAATTTGATTTCTTTCAACAAGAACTTCCTTGGGCGAAAAGCCAGCTAAAAGTTTATCTATATATTCTGATAATCCTTCGGTAGTTAAAAATTCACCAGTTGAAATATCTAAAAATGCAATTCCTATGGTTTGTTTATTTATATATATAGAGGCTAAAAAATTATTTTCTTTTTGTTCTAGTATATTGTCACCAGCAGAAACTCCTGGCGTAACAAGTTCTGTGATTCCTCGTTTAACAATTTTTTTTGTCATTTTAGGATCTTCTAGCTGTTCGCATATTGCAACACGCTGGCCTGCTCTAACAAGTTTTGGTAAATATGTATCGAGTGAATGGTGTGGAAAACCTGCAAGTTCGATATAAGTAGCCGCTCCATTTGCTCTACGAGTTAGTGTTATGCCAAGAATTTTTGATGCTTTTATGGCGTCTTCACAGAATGTTTCGTAAAAATCGCCTACTCTAAATAATAGTATAGCGTCGGGATGTTGTGCCTTAATCTCATTATACTGTTTCATTAAGGGGGTTTCTTTTGGTGTTTTGTCTTTAGGCACGTTGGTAATTGTTTAGTTAATAATTATGCAAAAATAACTAAATGGTTCGAAGGGCAAAAAATATTATCTGGTGTAGAGAAGATGTAGACAGTAAATAATAGTATAAACAATTATGTTTTATTGTTGGGTATCTTTAATGTTATACTTTTGCGCTGTCGAAAATGTATCGCAATTCGTTTTTGGCAGGTTTATAAATTATATTATTTCAACGCTGAGGTTGCTGTATTTCTACAGTAACCTCTTTTTTTTGTTAAAATCTTATTTTTATTGTATTTGATTATTGAATACAACACAATGCAGGTTTCCTTATAAATTATTATGTAATCTTCTGGTATTTAATAAATATTTAATTTTTTTTAACATTTAAAATGTTGTTAAAAGTTAAATTAAATCGAGGTTTTGTTGTGATATAGGGTTATTGTTGTTGATAAAAAAAAACATAATCCCTTTGTTTTTTCAAAAAGACAGCTATATTTGCTACCTCAATTGGATGAATAAACGTTTTATTACGATTAAAAAGTGAACTGTTCGGACGAACGGACAGAAAATGTGAATTAATTATTTTTAATATTTATTAACCTAAAATGTGTTACATGAAAAAGCTAACAGTTTTTATTGCTCTCATTGCATTTTTCGGGCTTTCGCTCTTAAATGCACAGACACGTACGGTTACTGGTACTGTGACTTCTTCGGAAGACGGTATGGGTATCCCGGGTGTTAACGTTATTGTTAAGGGAACAACAGTTGGTGTGGCTACCGACTTCGATGGTAAGTATACTATCAATGTTCCTGAAGGAAAAACAATTTTAACTTATGATGCTCTTGGTTTTGCAACTCAAGAGGTTACAATTACAGGCTCTGTAATTAATGTTGTACTTCAATCTTCAAATATTGCTCTTGATGAGGTAGTTGTTGTAGGTTATGGTACTAAAAAGAAAAATGCTCTTACATCTTCTGTTACTACAGTAAAGGCTGCTAAATTAGAGCAAGTTCCAATGCCTTCTGTTGAGCAAGTTTTGCAAGGTAATGTTGCAGGTCTTACTTCTGTTTCTACTACAGGACAGCCAGGAGCTGCTCAAGAGATTCGTATTCGTGGTATTGGTTCAATTAATGCATCAAGTTCTCCTCTTTATGTAATTGATGGTGTTCCAGTTGTTTCTGGGGATTATTCTCGAAATTCTACTTCGTCAAATGTTATGGCGGGTTTAAGTAGTAATGATATTGAGAATATTTCTGTACTTAAAGATGCTTCTGCTACTTCTGTATATGGAGCTCGTGGTGCTAATGGAGTTATCCTTATTACTACTAAGAGTGGTAAAAAAGGAGAGACTAAGTTTAATTTTGATGCAGAATATGGATTTAATAAAATGGCTGTAAATGGACCAAAGAGTTTAAATTCAGCTCAGTGGAAAGAATTATCTCTGGAGTCTGTTAAAAACAGAACTGCTTATTCAGGTTACCATGATGGAACTCCTGAAGGTATGCAAACTTTCTTAGAGACTTATTTTACTCCTAAATGGACGGATAAAGATACTGATTGGTCGAAAGAGATTCTTAGAGATTTTGCTCGTCAGCAACAGTATAACTTTTCTATGCGTGGAGGTAATGAAAAAACATCTTTCTTTACTTCTGCTGGATATTTTGAGCAACAAGGAATTGTGAATAATACTGGTTATGATAGATTGTCTGGGTTGTTAAATTTAAATCATCGTCCGAGTGATAAAATTACTTTCCGTGTTTCTATGAACGCTTCAACATCTGATCAGAATACAGTATCTTCCGGAGGTACTTTTGCGAATCCTATGTTATCAAGATTCTTCTTACTTCCTATAGAATCACCATATAATGAAGATGGTACTTTAGCAACTGATCCACAGGGTGATGGTTCTTATAGAATGGGTAATGGATTGTTTAATCCTCTGTATATTGCGAAAAATGATTTTAGTGAGAATAAGACAAATAAAATATTAGGTAATGCTTCTGCTGCTTGGAAACCTATTGATGGGTTAAAGATTGAGTCTAAATTTGGTGGCGACTTTATTTCTATAGAAGAACGTTCTTATCAAAATTCTGTTCATGGAGATGGTCGTGGACGTAGTGGTAGTGCTGATGCATACTATACTCGTAATTTTAACTGGGTATGGCAAAATATGGTTGATTATGGGTTTAATTTTGCAGACGATCATAGAATAGATTTAAAGGCTTTATATGAGTCTCAAAGTAACCAACAATGGTTACTTAACGCTTATGCTGAGCGAGTTGCTACTAGTGGATTGACGCATTTGACATCGTTTTCTAAGCCTGTAACAGCTTCATCATCTGCAAGTAAATGGGGGACTGCGTCTGCAATGTTTAATTTTAATTATGCATACAAGGGTAAATATTTAGTTGATGGTACTTTCCGTCGCGAGGGTTCTTCTGTGTTTTCTGATGACAACAAGTATGGTAACTTTTGGTCTGTAGGATTATCTTGGAATATTTCAAATGAGGATTTTATTAAAAATATAGAATCTATTTCTTCATTAAAACTTCGTGCATCATACGGTCTTAATGGTAATGCTGGAATCGGTGCAAATTCTTACTTGTCACAATTAGGTTACTCTGGATCTTATAATGATTACCCTGTTATTTTTTATACAGGAATTGAAAATCAAGCTCTTACTTGGGAGAAGAGTGCTCCTTTTAATGTTGGATTAGATTTTGGCTTTTTTAATGAGAGTCTTACAGGTACTATAGAATATTATCATAAAACTACATCTGATATGTTACTAAATGTACCTCTTTCATATACTACAGGTTTTTCTAGTGTAAGACGTAATATCGGATCTATGGTTAACTCGGGTATTGAGTTTTCTCTTAGTAGTGTTAACTGGAAAACTTCAGACTTTAGCTGGACTACTGATTTTAATATTTCTAAACAATCAAACGAAGTTACAGAGCTAAGTAAAGATTTAAGTGGAGAATATGTTGATATTATCGGCGGTGGTCAGCGTATTAAAGTTGGTGATCATATTCGCACTTGGTATATGAGAAAATGGGCCGGTGTTGATCCTGATAATGGAGATCCTCTTTGGTATAAGAATGGTGTTGATGGTGAGACTACAAATGTATACTCTGAAGCAGAGCGTGCAAATCAGGGACAATCTACACCAAATATTTTTGGAGGTTTAACTAATACTATCGAGTACAAAGGTATTACTCTTAATTTCCAATTTAACTATGCTTTTGGTTATAAGGTTTGGGACACTTGGGCTTATTATATGCAGTCAGATGGAGCATACTTAGCATCTTATAGTGGTTACGAGTCATCAATGAACAGATGGCAAGAACCTGGTGATATTGCTGATAATCCAAAAGTTGTTATTGGTGGAAATCAGAAGTCTAATGAAACATCTACTCGTCAGTTGTTTGATGCTGACCATATTAGATTACGTAACTTGTCTTTAGGTTATAATTTGCCTAAGAGTTTTGCTAAAAAGTTAGGTCTTAATGGTATTAATATTTATGCTCGTGGTACTAACTTATTTACTTATGTTTTCGATAAAGATCTTAAGTTTGATCCAGAGACTGGTGGTAATGGTCAGTTAGACCTTGCTCTTCCTGTTATGAAAACAATTTCTTTTGGTTTGAAAATTAATCTATAATAATTACTGATATGAATAGATTTAGGATATTTATAATTTTAGGAATTCTTTTAGGAACAGTATCTTGTTCGAAGGAATTTCTTGGAGCTGATTTACAGACTACCAAAAAATTTGAAGATGGTATAAAAACAGCTACAGATTTACATAACCTTGTAAAAGGAGTGTACAACAGAATGAATGAGAGTGATTACTATGGTCGCAATTTCTTAATGTATGGAGAAGTACGCTCTGATAATGCATGGAATGATGAAGGTACTGGTCGTTTTGTTGATCAATCACGTTTTGATATGATCTCAAATGATGCGGATGCACGTGACACTTGGTCGCTGATGTATCGTTGTATTCAGTTATGTAATGTTGTTATTAATGATGTTAATGCAGAAGGTGATGCAGATGAGATTAAGTATTACAAAGGTCAGGCATACGCTTTACGTGCTTTAGTATATTTTGATCTTAATAGGCTATATGGTCAGAAATATGTTGGTGCAACTTCTCCTCTTGGTGTACCAATTGTTACAGAATTCTCTAACACAGCTTCTGTTGCAGGGCCTTCACGTTCTACTTGGGCACAAGTTAATACTCAAATTGAAGCTGATTTTAATGCAGCTCTAGCAAATATGGGAAGTAACGACTACTCTGACGGTAAATACGAGATAACAAAAGATGCTGTTACAGCTCTTTTGGGAAGACATTATCTTTATACTGGTCAAAATGTTCTTGCGGCAACCACTCTTAAGCCACTTATTATAAGTAATAATTATAAATTAATAGGTCATGCTCTTTATGCAGGTAGTTGGGCTCTTGATGAAACTCAAGAAAGCATCTTTGAGTTTGCTTATACTGATGTTGATTACCACGGTACTACTAGTTATACTTATATGTGGGAAAAAGATGGTTATAAAGATGTGTTTGGAACAGTTGATTTAATAACATCTTTTGATAATACTGATGTTCGTATGCCATTTACTGGAATTTATTCTGGTATTAAAACAGTTGGCTTAGTTAAGTTTCCTTTTTCTGTTAAGTCGCATAATATTCGTATAGTGCATATTGGCGAGGTTTATATGAACTATATTGAGGCCTGTGTTAAGTCTGGTACTGACCTTGGAGATGCATTGACTTATGCTAATAAGCTTAGAAATGCTCGTCACTCAGTTGCTCCTACAGCATGGACTGCTGCTGATCTTACTCTTGCTAATGTTTTAGCAGAACGTCGTCTTGAGCTTGCAACAGAAGGTCATAGATATTGGGATCTTGTGCGTAATGGTTTAGGTATTAACCATTATGATTCTAATGGAAATGTTTCAGATTTTATAGCTTATCCAAGTAATAAATTTGCATTCCCTATTCCAGAGGCAGAGATGGATGCTAACCCTAATTTAGTTAATCAAAATCCTGGTTACTAGTTTTTAATTAATAATATTAAAAGCCACCCAAATGGGTGGCTTTTTTTGGCTTTACAATATTCTCTTTATTAAAATAAGTTGTATGAAAAATATATGTATTCTATTTATTCTATTAATTGTTAATACTATTGTTGTATTTTCTCAGATTGTTGCTCCAAATAGAGATTTTATGGAGTATGAGTGGCGTAAAGTTACCGAACGTAATAGCAGACATATTAAAGTGGAGTGTGAAGATTGTAATTTATTTACTGATTTTGTTGAAGGACATATGTTTTTGCATAATGGTGAAAATATATCATGTAGATTAAATTATAATTTATTTTATAATGAAGTTCAGCTGATTAGAGGTGTAGATACTCTGTTTGTTGCTAATAGATTTCATATTGACAGTGTTTTAATTAATAATCGAACCTTTTTGTATTCACTTTATGATGATTCTGATGGTACTGCTTCTGCATTTGTTGAAAAAATTTGTAATGGGCGAGTTAAGTTGTTGCTGTTCAAAAAAAAGACTTTTATTCCAGAAACGCCTAATGCTCCTTATACTATCAAGGAAGAGGCTCATTTCAAGAGTCAATCTATGTACTTGTTTAAAGTAGATAATGAGAATGCTTTTGTTGTTGATTCAAAGAGAGATATATTTAATAGGTTTCCATCTAAAAAAAAATATATTAAAAAGTTTATTAAAAGTAATAAGATTAAGTTTTCTGATAGGGAGAGTTTAATAAAGCTTTGTCGTTTCTTATCTTTGTTATAAACAGTTAAATAAGTTCTGTGAAAAGAAGTGTTCTAGTGAATACTTCTTTTTTGTTTTAAGCAATTGTGTTTTTAGTTTTCTTTTAACAATTTTAGATTTTATTAATCAATAATTACCGTCAATTTACCATATATATGTTATGTTATTTAACCTATAACAAACTGTATTGCTAATTTCAGATGTTGTTTTTTATCTCCTCTAACTAGTTGAACGATACCCTTACTAAGCTTTATTTTCATTATTGTGAATTCTGATTCAATTTGTGTTCAATTTCGTACACCCTACTTTCATTAGTCAAAAGTCGCGTGTGATGGGGGGTGTAGAGGTTTTTATTTTCGGTTTCTCTCATCTATATTTGCTGCCATCGAGTATCTCTATGCTTCACACATATGAGTTATTCGATAAACGTTATTCAATTCATGTACACATTTTAGGTTTAATTCAGACTGTTATGGTCTGTCTTATGTGTTGTTTTTACTCTTGTGAAAGAGCTATTCAACCTAGTTGAAGATTCAACACAGCAAATGCTTTTGGGGAGCATTTAAAAAACCTCCAAACAGACATTGTTTTTTTTAATCGTAAAAAGCGCTTATTCATCCAAATTACGCTTTGCTGATTAGGATTGACAAATTATTAATTTTTAACTATTAATTTTTATATGAAAAAGCTATCAGTTTTTATTGCTCTTATTGCTTTTTTCGGGCTATCGCTCGTAAATGCACAGACGCGCGAAATCACCGGTACTGTTACTTCTGCGGAAGATGGTTTGGGGGTTATCGGTGCAAATGTTATTGTTAAGGGTACAACAGTTGGTGTTGCTACCGATATTGACGGTAATTTTTCTATTAATGTTCCTGAAGCGAACAATGTTTTAACATTTGATGCTCTTGGATTCGCTCCACAGGAAATTACAATTACAGGTTCTGTAATTAATGTGGTTTTAAAGTCGGCAAACATTGCTTTAGACGAGGTTGTTGTTGTTGCTTATGGTCGTAAGACTAAAGCGGCTATTACAGGTTCTGTAAAATCAATTTCTCCTAAAACCATAGAGTCTGTTCCTGTTGCTAGTTTCGATCAGATTTTACAGGGACAAACAGCTGGTGTTTCATCTATTGCGGCTAGTGGTCGTCCTGGAGCTGCTGCAGTTGTGAATATTCGTGGTGTTGGTTCTATCAATGCTGGTTCTGAGCCTTTGTATGTAATTGACGGGGTTCCTGTTAATTCAGGTGACTTTGCTGCTCTTAATCCAAATGATATTGAGACAATGTCAGTTCTTAAAGATGCTACTGCTTCAGCTCTTTATGGTTCGCGTGCTTCTAATGGTGTTATCCTTGTTGCAACTAAACGTGGTAAAGCTGGACAGGCTGCTGTAGTTACTTATCGTGGTCAGTATGGACAATCATTCCGTTCTAGTGCAAAATTCGATATGATGGATACAAGACAACGTTTTGAATTTGAGAAGAAAATGGGTAATCGTACAGGTTTAGCAGCTACTGAAGAAGCTTTAAATGATTTACTTGAAAAAGATCATAAATGGGCTGACGATGTTTTTCGTACTGGTCAAACAATGTCACATGAGGTTTCTGTTCGAGGTGGATCTGAGAATGTAAAATATTTTGTCTCTGGTAGTTATTATAACCAAGAAGGTATTTTACAGCGTTCAGAATTAGATCGTTATACACTTCGTGTAAACCTTGATAATACTGTTAAGGAGTGGTTGCGTTTTGGTAACTCTATTAATTTAGGTTATACTGAATCTTCTAGAACTGATGATATGGGTGTTAACCTTAACTCTCCTGTTACTCAGGCTTATTTGAACCTTCCTTATGAGCCTATTTATAATGCTGATGGTACTTTTAATAATAGTACTGCTGCTGGTTTTAATGTGTTAGAACAGTTAGAGAAGAATAAAGATATGCGTACTCAGTTTAAATTAACTGGTGCTATCTTTGCGGAAGTTGATATCCTTAAGAATCTTACTTACAAGGCAAACTATGGTATTGACTTCTATGAAAATCATGATGATAGATATTTTGCTTGGGATACTCCTCTTGGAAAGCAAAAGGATAATGGACAGTTAGAGAAAGATTTTAATCGTAACTCTATTATTAATGGTACACATACTTTACGTTATCGTACTTCTATTGCTAAAGATCATGACTTTAATGTTCTTTTAGGTTTTGAAACAACTCAATATGAGAGGTTTTCTATGGGTTTTGATGCTCAAAACTTTGCTTCTGAAAAACTAATGACAGCTAATGCTGCTGGTAATGCAGTTTCTGTTAATGGTGCTAATACTCAGTGGAGAAATGTTGGTATGTTCTCTAATATTAACTACTCATTTAAGAAAAAATACTTCCTTGATTTATCGTTACGTCGTGATGGTTCTTCTAGATTTGGAAAAGATAACCGTTTTGGTAATTTCTGGTCTGCTGGTGGATCGTGGGCAATGATGAAAGAAGATTTTATTAATAACCTTAATGTATTTAGTGATCTTAAGTTACGTGTTTCTGTTGGTACATCAGGTAATGCTTCAATTGGTAACTTTGCTTCGTTAGGATTGTATGGTTACGGCGGAACAAGTTATAATGATGTAGCAGGAGCTTTATTTACGCAATACGCGAATCCAAATCTTACTTGGGAAAAATCTTTCCTTGTGAATTTAGGACTTGACTTCGGATTTATGAATAATCGTTTAACAGGTTCTGTTGACGTTTATAAGAAAAATACTACTGATCTTATTTTTGATATTCCTTTATCAAGAACCTCTGGTTTAACTAGCTATACTGATAACGTAGGTGAGATGGTTAATCAAGGTATTGAGTTTGAATTCAAGTATGAAGTTCTTAGGGGATCTGATTACTCTTGGAATGTAGGAGGAAACTTCTCGTACAACGATAACGAAATTACTAAACTATATGGTGGTGAGGCTATTATTGGAAGCTCTACTATTATGGAAGAAGGTAAAGCTTACGGATCGTGGTATTTAGTTAAGTTTGCTGGTGTTGATCCTTCAACAGGTAAACAACTTTGGTACGATAAAGATGGTAAGGTGACTGATACATTTGATGAAGCTAATAAAGTACATGCAGACAAATCGTATTACGCACCTATTCAAGGAGGTTTCTCTACTAATTTTACTTACAAAAACATAGATATTAACTGTATGTTCTCTTATTCGTATGGTAAGTATATCTTAAATAATAACAAGTATTTCGTAGAAAATTCTAACTTCTCTCAGTTTAACCAAACTACAAACATGGAGAATATGTGGACTACTCCAGGTCAAGAGACAAATATTCCTAAGATAGGAGAGAAGGTTCAGTTTGACGATCATTTATTAGAGGATGCTTCTTACTTACGTCTACGTAACTTAAATATTGGTTACACTTTTGGTAAGAATGCTCTTAATACTATTAAGCATATCTCAAGTATGAGAGTTTTTGTTCAGGGACAAAACCTATGGACTCTTACAAAATATACAGGTTTCGACCCAGAAATTTCTGGTTCGCATGAGCAATTCTCGTACCCTGTTCCAAGAACATTTACTGTTGGTTTGAATGTTAACTTTTAATCAATTACTATTATGAAAATTAAAAATATAAGCTTTATACTAGTTGTATTGGCGTTATCTCTATCTTTTGCCTCGTGTGAAAAGTGGATTGATATTGAGCCACAACAATCGTTATCGCAAGAGGAGGCTCTTGTATCTATTAAAGATCACAAAGCTGCTCTTTTAGGAATTTATTCTCTTACTCGTTCAGAGGATTATTACGGACAAGCATTTACTGTTCTTCCTGATATTATGTCTGATAATGCATCTATTACTACTGTAAATAATGGTGCTTATACTTCATTGTATGATTATACTTTTCACACAGGAACTTATGAAGTACGCGACTTTTGGACTGAGGCTTATCGTATTGTTGCTAATGCAAACAATATTATTAACTCTATGAACGATAAAAAGTTTGAGGGTGATTTATTGGAAAGCGAAAGAAATCATATATTAGGAGAGACATACGCTTTACGTGGTATTGCTTTATTTGATATTGCGAAAACTTTTGCTTCGGCTTATAATCCTGCAACTGCGGCTACTACTCCTGGTATTCCAGTTGTTACTACTACAAGCAAAGATATTTTCCCTGCTCGTGCAACTTTACTAGAATCGTATAAACAAATTACTGAGGATTTAGAGGAAGCGGCGAAACTTCTTTTAGTAGCAGAAACTACTGATAAAGAAACTGTTGATAATAATCGTATTGGTTATGTTGCAGTTAAAGCTATGCTTACTCGTGTTTATCTTGCAATGAAAGATTACGATAAGGTAATTTCTACTTACAATGATATTAAAGGTAATATTGAATTAGCTCTTAATGCTGATGATTATGCTAAGATTTGGGGAGAGAGCGTTAGCCCTGAAATTCTTTGGCAGATTGAAATTACTACTAAAGATTCAAGTCCTCAGATTGGATGGGTATACTGGTACGATGTAAAAGAGCGTCCTGACTATGTAGCTACTTCTGAAATTATGGGATTATATTCAACTGATGATTATCGTAAATCTGTTTGTTACAAAAAAGAAGGATCTCGTTGGACTGTTCGTAAATATATTACTAACCCTAGTGTAGGTTTAAGTGGAGTAAATAATATTAAGGTAATTCGTACTGCAGAGGTTGTGCTTAATGCTGTAGAGGCATATATTGCTAAAACTGATGCTACTGCTAAAACTTTATTTGCTCAGCTTTATGAAGCTCGTAGACCTGGTGTTACTTTTGATAATACTATTTCTGATGCCGATTTGAAAATTGCTTACAATAATGAGCGTCGTGCTGAGCTTGCTTTTGAAGGTCAACGTTGGTTCGATTTAAAACGTAACGGTGCAGATATGGTACGTATTCCTACTGAAGGTGCTTCTGCAGGAGATGCTAAGACAATTGTTTCTACATCTAAGTATTGGAACTGGCCAATACCAACTTCTGAGCTAAATGCTAATAAAAATTTAGTTCAAGACAGTAAATGGTAATCATTAAATAATTTTATAATTATGAGATTAAATCTAAAACATTATATAGTTGCATTAGCTTCGATAGTTGCTTTTGCTTCATGTGAGAAAAATGAAACTATTAATTATGATGGACCTGCATTAGCTCACTTTGCTGGTATTTCAACTGATGGTTTGTATATTCAAGATACTAAGACTCCTATTGATACTATTTGGGTAGGGGTTACTGTGAAGGCTGACGTAGAGAGAACAATTCCTTATACTGTTATTGCTGATGGTACTACTGCAGTGGTAGGTACTCATTACGAAATTCTTACACCTAAAGTTGTTGTTCCTGCTAATAGTTCGTTAGGATATATTGCTGTTAAAGGTAATTATGCAAATCTTAAAGCTCATTATGCTGTAGCTGATGCTAAAGATTTAAATATTAAAATAGAATTAAACAATGGTGGCGATGTTAATTTAGCTCAGTTTAATACATCTATAGTAGCAGGTGTTTTTGATTATATGCCTTTCATTCCTTCTGAGTGGAATGCTGATTACGATGTAGATGTTTATTCTACTACTGGTGCTTTTGTTGAGAGTTATTCAACTTCTCTTACATTAGTTGAGGGTAAAACTTTTAATATTGCTAAGTTAGGTGATTTTGAAAATGTTAAACTTGTTATTGATGATTCAAATCCAGCTGTTTTTAGAGCTATTTTTGATGATTTCTCTGGTGGTGTTCATTCAACTTATGGTGAAATAACAATCAAGCCTATTTCTAATTACTCAAACCTTAGTGTTAAGAAGAATCAGATAGAGGTTTATTTCCAAAAAACTGTTTCTGCTGGTTATTTCTATAAGAGAGTTGCAGTTTTTACAAAAAAGTAATCTTTTAGAATATAATACTCTCCAAACCCCGGCGCCTTTTAGGTTGCCGGGGTTTTTGTTTTAAGGCTGTTTTGCCGTTTTTTGAGGCTTTAATACCGATGTATATAGTTTATTTGGAAATCTAAATGATATAAGCTGTTAAAGTATTGTTTAGTGTGTCTTTGGTTATGGTTGGTGTTTATATGGTTGCTACGTATATCTTTTAACCCTCTTTTTAATTTTGCCGAGCATGTTTTACGGATTTTTGGATGCATTTTAATTTTGCCGAGCATGTTTTATTGATTTTTGAGTGCTTTTAAATTTTGCCGAGCATGTTTTATAGATTTTTGGGTGCTTTTTAATTTTGCCGAGCATGTTTTACGGATTTTTGAGTGCATTTTAATTTTGCCGAGCATGTTTTACGGATTTTTGGGTGCTTTTTAATTTTGCCGAGCATGTTTTAGTGATTTTTGGATGCTTTTTAAATTTGCCGAGCATGTTTTATTGATTTTTGGGTGCTTTTTAATTTTGCTGAGCATGTTTTATAGATTTTTGGGTGCTTTTTAATTTTGCCGAGCATGTTTTAAGGATTTTTGAGTGCTTTTTAATTTTTATGCGGTAGTAAAAATCTATAATTAAGAGACAATGTTCATAACTTTGTGATTACTGTCAAACGTAGGCTTTAAGGGGCTTTTATTGCCATAGTGGTTTAAACTAGGTTGTTAAGTTGAATTATTTTGTGAGTTTATTTTGCATTTTGTTACGATCTTGTTATTTTAGTGAATCGTAAAATAATTTTTTTAAACTAACACTATTTTATTATGAAGAAAATCCCTTTTTATCTGTTTACGCAGGATCGTTTTTACAGTTTAGTCGATCGTATTATTAGTATTGCCAACAGGTTTACTATTGACGATGCCGATTTTGCTAATTTAAAGACCGAATCGGCTCGATTGTTAGCTTTGTTAAACAATCTATTAAATTCACCATCGACGGTGCTAAAAACCAACAATATTAATAGTGCCGACGACGCTTTTAATTCGGCTTTTATTGCTTTAAAGAATTTAATAAAGGTTTTCTTAAACTCCGACGATAGTGCCGAATATAATGCAGCAGTATTGTTAAACGAGCTTGTTAATAACCATAATTCGCAATTGCACTGTTTGGCTATTAGCGAGCAGAATGCAAAAGCAGAAAGTCTTTTGGCTGATATGAAAAAGCCAGAATATCTTGCGGCTCAAAATACTATTGGTTTAGTTCCTTTTACCACTAGGTTACAGGATAGATTAAATAAGCTTAAAGCAAGTATCGAAGATCGTACCGAGTTTAGTTCAAGCCTACCATCGGAATCAACCGAGGCTGTTTGTAAAGATCTTAGAAATGTTATTACAAATCTTATGATTTATATCGAGGCTAAATGTATAGTTTCGGCTGAAGGCGATTGGAAAGAGATGAATAAAACTATTGAGATTGCCATTAAAGAGAGTGTTACTGCGGCTAAGTCTGCTAGAAATACTACTGATAAAGTTTCCGAGACAACTGTTCAGTAATTTTTTATTTTAATACAATTGAGGGTGTCCAAAAACAATTAATAAAAATTAAAATGTCACGTTGAGCGGAGTCGAAACGTAGTCTCTTCGAAGGAAACAATCCTTCGACTACGCTCAGGATGACAGTCTAATTCAGTTTTTGGACACCCTCTTTTTATTGTATGTTTTTTTACTCTTTGTTTTTATCGATAATAAGTTTGCTAAAACCTTCGGTTATGTAGGTTTTGTATTGTTCGTCTTCGAAGTAAATTAGGTAAGCCTCAAGATTTGTGTGTTTCTCAAGAAATTTAATTGCATCGTCTTTACCTAAAACCATAAGAACAGTAGCGTATGCATCGGCATCCATGGCGTTTTTGGCAATAACGGTAGCGCTTAATAGCGAGTGCGACACAGGATAGCCAGTAAGTGGATTTATTGTGTGCGAGTATTTTTTGCCGTCTTTAATGTAAAATTTACGATAGTTACCCGAAGTTGCCAGTCCAACATTGTTTAGTTTTAGTGTTGTCTGAAGATCTTGGCCTGGTGTGTTATTGTTGTCAATAGGTTTATCGATGCCCACAACCCACTGTTCGCCCGAAGGCTTAGTTCCGCGGGTAATTATTTCGCCACCTATTTCTACAATAAAATTGTTAATATTTAAATTCTGAAGGTATTTACCAACCACATCTACACTGTATCCTTGTGCAATGGCATTAACATTAAGTGTAAGGCTTGTGTCTTGTTTAACAATTTTATTGTTTATAAGAGCCACTTTATCCATGCCAATAAATCGTTTTACACTGTCAATGGTTTGCTGATTGGGCATAGAGCCGTTTTTAAAGCCAAATCCCCAAATGTTAAACAGTGGGCCTGCCGATATGTCCAAAAGTCCGTTAGTCTCGTTATATATCTCTTTTGAGCGGTTGAAGACGTTTACAAAAAGCGAGTCGACTTCAACATCTTGGTTGCGGTTAATCTTCGATATTATCGATGATTGTTCGTATCCCGATAGCGATAGGTCGAACTCTCGCAGAAGCTGGTCGATGTTATTTTGCATTCTTCGCGATTGGCTATCGGATAAGTCGAAGAGTGTTTTGAAATTAAGAGGCTTTACATATTTAACCATGTATGTTGTGCCCTGTGCAAATCCGTTAAACGCTATGTATGGATTGCTTTTGTAGTTCATGTAAAAGAGACCTGTTACGACACCTAATACAACTATTGATATTGATATTTTACGAATGTGTTTTAGCATTGTGTTTTTAGTTATTAGTCTTTAGATTTTAGTTATTCAACTTTCAACTTTCAACTTTCAACTTTCAACTTT